>ERZ832317.6139-NODE-6139-length-10271-cov-4.244616_pt1 | contig 10271 bp, 11 predicted proteins | sample MGYA00519695_ERZ832317 | MGnify/ENA primary metagenome ERZ832317 (study PRJEB31850, sample SAMEA3708726) | human gut metagenome | biome: human gut; feature: human-associated habitat; material: faeces | place: China | collected 2014 ... | reverse complement strand
GCGCGCCAACGAGGCTGCCCAGGATGACCGAAGAATCAAACCGGGCCCAGCCCACCGTGTGCAGGGCCGCGAACACCACCCACATGGCGGCGGTGCAGATGGCCGTGCCCGAAGGGGCGAAACCTATGGCGGCGGCCACTTTGGATGAGGCGCTGAACGTCCCGGGTGGAACTTTGGAATTCAGCACCTTTAGCATGCCGAGCTACGGCTTCTATGACTGGGTGGTGGAGGAGGACTATGCCAAGTCCAACAGCGCTGGCCACGATGGAGGCCCCGAACATGGGCTCGGCAAAAGCCTCAATGCGGAGCATTTGGGCCCCCAGTGCAATGACAGCCGCGTCGGCCGTAAAAATGCTCATCAGTGCCGGGGCAAACAGCCACATCAAGACGCCGGAAAGAGCCATGATGCCCATGCCCATCATGGTGCAGAGCCAGGCGAACCGCTTCGCCATATCCCGGCGGTGGGCGCCGACGGCCTGCCCGATGAGGGCGATGGAGGCGTCCTGGATGCCGTAGCCTGCCATGTAGCAGAGTCCCTCGGCGCTGACGCCGAGGCTGTTGGCCGCGATGGCCACCGTGCCGAGGCCCGAGACGATCCGGACGAGCAGCACCTGCGCCGACGAGAGGGCCGCACGCTCGGCGGCCAGCGGTGTACCCACCCGCCAGAGATTGCGCAGGCAGGCGGAGGTGATGCGCCAGCTGCCGGGCTTTCGGATGCAAAGCGGGCCGTCCCGCAGCAGCAGGACGCCCAGCGCCAGCAGACCGCCGATGGCCGTGGAAAGCGCTGTGCCAAGTGCCGCACCCGGGACTTCGAGGCCGGCACCCCAGACCGTGACGCTCTGGCCGAAGAGCAGGATCTGCCGGGTGGGATTGATGAGGAAGAAGTTGAACACCACATCCAGCGCGCCGCGATGATCTCGGTCTGTGCCGGGTCGATGAAAATCCCCATAAGCGGGGCGGCAAAGGCGCAGACCAGCACGCTGATGAGGCCGGGGGTCAGGGCGTCGCCGGTGGCCCGGAGCATGGCGCTATACATCCCCATCGCCATGGTGAAGGGGAGGGCCGCCGACCAGATGGCGAAGTAGGCGCTGGAACTGGCCTGGAGCGAGATGTCCGCCCCCAGCCACCCGGGCAGGAAGCGGCTGATGCCGACGCCGAAAGCCGCAGCGCCCAGACCCAGGATGAGGTTGAAGAGCATGGACTGCCGCAGCACGCCCCGGGCGTCCTGCTGGCGGTCGGCCCCGAGGTACTGGGCGATTTGGATGGAAAATGCGGTGTACAGTCCCACAAGGATGCCGTGGAGCAGCCAGGTGCTCGAGCTGACGATGCCGATGGCGGCGGTGGCCTCTGCGCCGATGTGGCCCACCATGGCGGCGTCGATGTACTCCATCGCCGTGACCACCAGCTGCTCCAGAATGGAAGGGATGCTCAGCGCCAGCGCGATGCGGGCCGTGTCGGACAGCGGGATGTCCTCGCCCTGCCGCATCCGGGCCGAGAGCTGCTCCAAAGAAAGTGTCATGTCGTCTCCTGTTTTCTGTGTTGATAAGCGGTCTTACTATTATAGGCACGGGGAGGAAAATTGTCAAACCGGGCGATTGATTTTTTGGCTCTGGCGTGATACACTCTCGGAGTAAGAAGAATATCATTGAAAGAGGTTCAAAATATGCTGCAGCTTATTTCAGCTACCGGCCAGCAGACCGTGGACGCGCTGGCGTTCCTGCTGGCGTTTGCCCTGACCGCCCTGATGGACTCGGTCTTTCACGACAAGCTCCCCCACGACCATGGCCGTGCCTTCGCCGTCAACGGCGAGCTCTCCAAGGGCAAGGCCCGGGGTTCCGGACTCATCTTCGTGCTCTGCATCGCGCTGGTGACGCTGGCGGTGGTGCCTTTTAAGGTAGAGTACCTTATTTATACCGTTCTGCTCATCGCCTCCATGCTGTCGGGCTACTTTGACGACGCCTCCGAGACGGCGTGGAACGAGTACAAGAAGGGCCTCATCGACTTCGTCATTGCCGTGGTGGCAGGTGTTACCTACCTGAACTTCAACGGCACGAGCGTCAACTTCCTGAGCACCACCTTCACCATTGCCTATCCGCTCTACCTGCTGCTCATCGTCATCCTCATCTGGGCCAGCATCAACGTGGTCAACTGCACCGACGGCGTGGACGGCCTGTCCGCCAGCCTCGCGGTGGTGAGCATCGGTACCTTCCTGCTGGCTTACGGCGAGGAGCTGGGGGACTACTCCACCGCTGCCATCGTCTTTATCGGCGCACTGCTGGCCTACCTGTGGTCCAACGCAAAGCCTTCCAGCCTCCTGATGGGCGACGCCGGCAGCCGCGCCATGGGCTTCTTCCTCGCCATCCTGGCCCTCAAGAGCGGCCACCCGTTCGCCTTCCTGCTGGCGGCGCTGGTGTTCATCGTGGACGGCAGCCTCGGCATCCTGAAGATCAGCTTCAAGCGCTTCCTCCACATCAGCATCCTCAAGAACACCCTCACCCCGCTGCACGACCATGTGCGCAAGCGCATGGGCTGGAGCGACGAGCAGGTGGTGGCCCGCTGGCTCATCCTGCAGGCCGTCGCATCGGCGCTGCTCCTGCTGATGACCCGCTGATTTACGGATTTTAAGTACGATGTTTGTGCAGCTTTCCAAAATGCAGATTGACCCGCTCTGATTTTTGTTGCACTTTATGGATTGAAAGTCGAGCGGAAAAAGACTATACTTTAACCAACGAAAGCAAAGGCGCTTAAGTGGATGGATCCACTTTGCGCCTTTTTTGTTTTTTCGTTTTTGTGTGCGGTTCGGGAAAGCCGCACAGGATGCGCTGTCCGCGGCGCTGGAGCACGGACGACAGAACAGGATAGGGAAAGGCGGGGATCACAGTGATCAAACTCGAACACGTTGACAAGTACTTCGGAGACCTGCACGTCCTCAAAGACGTGAACCTCGAGGTCGCCGAGGGCGAAAAGCTGGTCATTATCGGACCGTCCGGCAGCGGCAAATCTACCACCGTCCGCTGCATGAACTTTCTGGAAGAGCCGACCAGCGGCCACGTCTACATCGACGGTCAGGAGCTGACCAACAAGAACAAGACCAGGATCGTCCGCGACAACATGAGCATGGTCTTCCAGCAGTTCAACCTCTACCCCCACATGACGGTGCTCAAAAACCTGACGCTGGCACCCATGAAGCTCCATCACAAGACCAAGGCAGAGGCCGAAGAGCTGGCATATCATTATCTTGAGGTCGTCGGCCTCCGGGACAAAGCGGATGTCTACCCTCCGCAGCTGTCCGGCGGCCAGCAGCAGCGCATCGCCATTGCACGCGCCCTCTGCGCACAGACCAAGATCATCCTGTTCGACGAGCCGACTTCGGCCCTCGACCCTGAGACCATTCAGGAAGTGCTGGATGTCATGGTAAAGCTGGCACACGAGAAGAACATCACGATGGTGGTCGTCACCCACGAGATGGGCTTTGCACGAAACGTGGCCGACCGTATCGTCTTTATGGCGGACGGCCAGATCATTGAGGAAGGCACGCCGGAGCACTTCTTCACCAACCCCAAGAACGAGCGCGTCCGGCAGTTCCTGAGCAAGATCGTCCGCTGAGAGGACGAACAACAAAGGTTGACACGGCAGGGGCTCACAAGTTGTGGTGAGACGCCGTTGTTGATAACAGGCCATTTTCGGAGCGGACAGGGAAAGCCGCTCGGGCCGAAAAAACAAAGAGGAGTGGTTTATTATGAAAAAGATCTCGCGTCGTGATTTCCTGAAAGTCACTGGTTTGGTGGGCGCTGCTGCTGCCCTGACCGCCTGCGGCGGCTCTGCAAGCTCCACCGCAGCCTCCACGGCATCTTCTGCCGCCGGCGGCGCAGCCGCTTCCACTGCAGCACTGGGCGCTGACACCCAGGCCATCGTGGACCGCGGTGTCCTGAAAGTAGGCGTCAAGAACGCAGTTCAGGGCTTCAGCTTCCAGGATACCCTCACCGGCGAGTACAAGGGCCTCGAGGACAGCCTCGCAGAGATGATCGCAGAGCACCTCGGCGTGGACGTTGAGTTCACCACAGTTACCGCCGCCACCCGCGGCGAGCTGCTGGACTCCGGCGACATCGACGCCGTTCTGGCTACCTTCACCATCACCGATGAGCGCAAGAAGACCTGGGACTTCTCCACCCCCTACTATACCGACTACGTTTCCGTTCTGGTGGAGGACTCCACCGGCATCAAGGGCCTGGCTGACCTGAAGGACAAGGTCGTGGGCGTCTCCTCCGGCTCCACCTCCGCTCGTGCTCTGGTCAAGGCCATGATCGACGAGGGCGTGCTGGACGGCGCAAACTTCGACGCCGACACCTTCAACGCCGACACCTGGAAGGATGGCGTCTCCTTCCGTCAGTACGACGACTATCCCGCCATCAGCACCGCACTGAGCGCAGGCGAAGTGCAGGGCTTCTGCGTCGATAAGTCCATCCTCGCCATCTACAAGACCGAGGGCCGCAGCTACATTGACGCTGAGTTCAGCCCGCAGGAGTATGGCGTCGCCACCAAGAAGGGCAGCGACTTCTCCACCCTGTGCGACGACCTCGTCAAGGGCTGGCTGGCAGATGGCACCATCGAGCAGCTCATCAAAGACAACGGTCTGGATTAAGCCCAGACTTTTCAGAACCAAGAGAGTGCAGGGAAAGGGGAGTTTGCCATGTCTGGCTTGTTTTCGTTAGAGTCCTGGTCCACCGTCTGGACGCATCGTGAGAGTTTTCTGCTGGGTCTGGGCAACACGCTGCAGACCGCCGTCTGCGCACTGGCGCTGGCCTTCATCATCGGCGCTGCGCTGGGCCTGATGTCCACCAGCGGCAGTAAGCTGCTGCGCATCATCGCCCGCATTTACGTCGAGTTCGTCCAGAACACCCCGCTGCTGCTGCAGCTGTGCTTCCTGTATTATGCGCTGGCATTTGCAGGCGTGAGCCTCGGCGTCATCCGCACCGGCATCATTGCACTGGGCGTTTACACCGGCGCTTACATGGGTGAGGTCGTCCGCGCCGCCATCGAGTCTGTGCCGAAGGGCCAGTTCGAGGCTGCACAGGCGCAGGGCTTCAACTATCTGCAGCGGATGGGCTACATCATCCTGCCCCAGAGCATCCCCGTGATGCTCCCTCCGATGGTCAACCAGGTGGTCAACCTCTTCAAGAACACCTCCTGCCTCTACATCGTGGGCGGCGCTGACCTCATCAGCGTGACCTACAGCTTCGTCACCGGTGCTTCCACCGGCGGCGCATACGCCCCCGCTTATATCGTCTGCGGCCTCATCTTCTTCGTGGTCTGCTTCCCGCTGTCCACGCTGGCAGCCCGCTGGGAAGCTTCCCTCAAGGAGCGCAAGGGCCGTGTGAACACGAGTCTCAAGACCGCTGCCAAGAAAGTAGAGCTGAAGGAGGCTGCCTGATATGAAGACGCTTGCTGCAAGCCTTTCCATCCTGACAAGAGAAGGCGTCATGCTCTACCTGCTGCGCGGCGTGGCCTTCACCTGCATCATCTCGGTGCTGGGCGTCATCATGGGCCTCATCGTGGGCTCTCTGCTGGCGCTGGCCCGCACCTACTGCAAAAAGGGTCCGGCCCGCATCCTCGGCTGGTTCGCTGCCGCCTACATCGAGCTGTTCCGCAACACGCCCTACCTGCTCTGGATCTTCATCTGTGTGGTGTTCTGCCCCTGCCCGGGCTTCTTCGCCCGCAAGATGTTCGGCCTGACCAGCGTGGAGATGAAGCTTCTGTTCAAGGCCGCTCTGGCCCTCATCCTCTTCAACTCCTCCGTCATCGCCGAGATCGTCCGCGGCGGCCTGAACGGCGTGTCCAAGGGCCAGTTCGAGGCCGGCTATGCACAGGGCTTCAACACCGCTGAGGTGCTGCTCTACATCGTCCTGCCGCAGGCCTACCGCAACATCGTGCCGACCCTGCTCAGTCAGGTCATCACCACCATCAAGGACTCCTCCTATCTGGCAAACGTGGCCACCATCGAGCTGATGGCCCGCATCCGCCAGCTGCTGAGCGCCGCCGGTACTTACAACGGTCTCGGCACGGTGAACGTCTCCGACGTCATGGTGCTGTTCGGCACGGCCTGTGTCATCTACTTCATCATCAACTTCACCCTGAGCTGTGTGGTGCGCACAATGCAGAACCGCCGCAGGAAGGCTCTGGTCTTTGCCCCGGCAAAGGCCGCATAAACTAAGACTTATTCCAATTTCCCAATTCCCAATTATTCCCCTGTCATTGTTCTGTCAATGCCAAAAGCGCCCGGCGGGTATCCGCCGGGCGCTTTTGGTGTATAGGGGAATAAACCTCTCAGTCTCGCTTCGCTCGCCAGCTCCCCTACCGAGGGGAGCCTCTGGCGAAACCGTTTACTTCGAGGGGACTGCCAAAGCCTCCCCTATTAGGGGAGGTGGCACGCCGCAGGCGTGACGGAGAGGTTATTATGATGCAGCTTTCTCTGCCGCCTCCACCACATGGCTCACGAGCACGGAAGTCGTCACGGTGCCGACGCCGCCGGGGACGGGGGTGATGGCCTCCACCACCGGCTCTGCCTCGCCAAAGCGGACGTCACCGCAGAGTTTGCCTTCCTCGTTGACATGGATGCCCACATCCACGACGACCTGACCGGCCCGCAGATGCTCTGCGCCGATGAAGCCCATCCTGCCCATGGCCACCACCACAACATCGGCCTCGCGGCAGACATCGGGCAGGCTCTGGGTGCGGGAGTTGCAGAGGGTGACGGTGGCGTTTTCCCGGTCCAGCATCATGGCTGCGGGCTTGCCCACCACGAGGCTGCGGCCCACGACGACGGCCCGCCTGCCGGAGAGGGGAATGTTGTAGAATTTCAGGATCTCAAGACAGGCCTGCGCCGTGCAGGGCGGGTAGCCGACGGCAGTGTTGGTGAAGACGCCGGCCAGCGAGCCGTCGGTGATGCCGTCAATGTCCTTTTCGGGCGAGAGTGCGGCGCGGATGGTCCTGTCATCAAACTGTTTGGGCAGGGGGCGGAAGAGCAGACAGCCGTGGATGGCGGCGTCTGCGTTGATGCCGGCAATGACGCGCAGCAGCTCCTCCTGCGCAGCGTCGGCGGGCAGAAGGAACTGCTTCACCTCGACGCCCACCTTCGCACAGCGGGCCATGACGCCTTTCTCGTAGGAGAGGTCATCGGGGCGCGCACCCACCCGGACGACGGCCAGCGTGGGGACAACGCCCTTTTCCCGCAGTGCGGCGCAGCGGGCGGCATTTGCTTCGTTCATGGCGGCCACGACGGGCGCGCCCTTCAAAATGGTAGACATATACGTTCCCTTTCTCTGCATCAGGCCCGCAGGCGGCTTGCCACGGACTGGTAGACTTCGTCGGCCAGCGGCAGATATTCCGCCAGCATCCGGGCCGCTTTTTCGTCCAGCGCGGCGGCATGGGCGCGGTCGGTCATGAGCTTTGTGTTGATGGCGACATTCAGCGCCGACGCCTGAAGTGCGGCCTTGCAGAACAGCGCCGCACAGCCTGCGTCTGAGACAGCCAGCACACTGCCCTTTTCGGCGTAATCGGCCGCAAGGCGGATGCCCTCACAGCAGGCGTCCATGATGTCCAGCGGCACGGCGCAGGCCCCGTCCAACGCCTCGGCCAGCACAGCGGCCTTGCGGGCCTGCTGTTCGGGCGTCTCTCTGGGCAGGCCGTAGGCCGCCGCCAGAGGCGTGAATGCGTCGGCGTCCGCCTGCACGAGGGCTTCCAGCCGTTTGCGCAGGGCTTCAGCACGGGCATTCAGCGCCAGGATCTCTTCTTCCACGGCGGCGTATTTCTTTTTGCCGGTGGTGAGATCCCCCACCATATTGCCCAGCGCGACGCCTGCCGCGCCCACGAGGGCCGCTGCGCCGCCGCCGCCCGGAGCGGGGGCTTTGCTGGCAAGCCGACTCAGAAAGTCCTCACAGCTCAGTTGTGTCAGATCCAAAGTAAAGTCCTCCCTCTGTCACGAATCCGTCCAGTTTTTCGTCATAGGCGTCCACTGCCGCTTTATCCACCCGCTGGGCCTCAAAGGCCACGCCCAGTTTCACAGCCCGGGTGCAGCGGGGGAGGTAGCGGTCATAATAGCCTTTCCCCATCCCCACCCGGCGGCAGACTGCATCAAAAGCCGTGCAGGGGACCAGCACGAGGTCGAGCTGGTCTGGCCGTAAAACCTCCGACCGGCTCAAAATGGGCGTGCGGATGCCGTAGAGCCCCACTTCCCAGCCGTCCGGCCCCGGCACAGCGGCTGTCAGCGAAAAGCCCTCGCCGCAGACGGGGTAGGCCAGCGTTTTGCCCTGCCGGGCCGCTTCCACAGCCAGCGCCGAGAGATCGGCTTCGCCGCCGAAGGCCGCGTAGAGCAGGATGTTTTCTGCCTTTTTGAAGCAGGCCAGAGCCATGATGCGGGCGCAGAGAGCGGCGTTGGAACGGGTGCGCTCGGTGTCCGACAACGCCCGGCGGGCCGCAATGCCCGCTTTGCGCTGTGCGGCTTTTTGCTCCGTGATGGTCATGGCAATGGGCTCCTTTCTGCACCCGGTGGGCAAATCTGCACAAAAACCGGAACGGATTTTTGTTATAATAATAAGCGCTGGGCGCAGAAAAAGCAAGGCTTTGGCAGGATGGGTGAAATATCTTCATCCAAACGAAAAGAAACGAATCAAACTGTATCGGTTTGTGCGAAATGCTGTTGAAGAAATCCACGATGTCTGGTATCATGGAAACAGGCGGGGCCGGAATGAGCGGACGCCCGTGCAAACTGATTTTTGCATCAGAGAGAGGGGTAAATCGTATGTACAACGATATGATGGATACCATTGGCCTCGTGGAAAAGGCCGACCCGGAGCTGGCTGCGGCCATGGACCGTGAGCTGACCCGCCAGCGGGAAAATATCGAGCTCATCGCCAGCGAGAATATCGTCTCGCCCGCCGTCATGGCTGCCATGGGCAGTGTGCTCACCAACAAGTACGCCGAGGGCCTGCCCGGCAAGCGTTACTACGGCGGCTGCGTCTATGTGGATGAGGTGGAGAACATCGCCATCCAGCGCGCCTGCAAGCTGTTCGGTGCCAAGTACGCCAACGTCCAGCCCCATTCCGGTGCACAGGCCAACCTGGCCGTCTACTTCGCCCTGCTGGATCTGGGCGATACCGTCATGGGCATGGATCTGTCCCAGGGCGGCCATCTGACCCATGGCTCCCCCGTGAACATGTCCGGCAAGAACTACCACTTTGTTTCCTACGGCGTCAATGCCGATGGCGTGATCGACTACGCCGAGCTGGAAAAGCAGGTCAAGAAGGTGCGCCCCAAGCTGATCGTGGCCGGTGCATCCGCTTACCCCCGTGCCATCGACTTTGAGAAGATCGCTGAGATCGCCCACGGTTACGGTGCATTCCTGATGGTGGATATGGCCCATATTGCCGGTCTGGTGGCCGGCGGCCAGCACCAGAGCCCGGTGCCCTATGCCGATGTGGTGACCACCACCACCCACAAGACCCTGCGCGGCCCCCGCGGCGGCCTGATCCTGACCAACAACCCGGTCATTGCCAAGCGCATCAACTCGGCCGTGTTCCCCGGCACCCAGGGCGGCCCGCTGGAGCACGTCATCGCCGCCAAGGCCGTCTGCTTCGGCGAGGCACTGAAGCCGGAGTTCAAGGAGTACGCCCGCAAAATTGTTGAGAACGCGAAGGCGCTTGAAGCCGAGCTGACCGCCCGCGGCGTGAAGCTGGTCTCCGGCGGCACGGACAACCACCTGCTGCTGATCGACCTGACCGACGAGGACTGCACCGGCAAGGAGCTGGAGCACAATCTGGACGAGGTGCACATCACCGCGAACAAGAACACCGTCCCCGGCGAGAAGCGCAGCCCGTTTGTGACGAGCGGCGTGCGCATCGGCACCCCCGCCGTCACAACCCGCGGCATGGGTCCCGACGAGATGAAGGTGATTGCCGACTGCATTGCAGACTGCGTGTTTGACTTTGCGAACAAGAAGGACGAGGTCGCCAGCAAGGTCGAGGAGCTGACGAAGAAGTTCCCGCTGTATGAATAAGCCTTGATTGAAAAATAGAAGGCCGCTGCCTGTGGAATGCACATGGGCAGCGGCTTTTGTTTGTGCGCAGGGTTGGCGGCGGCGGAAGGTTTACGGATCGCCGCCGTAGGGGGCGGCGTCCCCGACGCCCCGCGGAGCGGTCAAGACCGCTCCCTACAATGCAAAAGATAAACGGGCGGCAATGGCAAGGCTGCGGGCCGGGCATGCCCGGCCCCTACGG
>ERZ832317.6127-NODE-6127-length-10288-cov-3.320923_pt1 | contig 10288 bp, 5 predicted proteins | sample MGYA00519695_ERZ832317 | MGnify/ENA primary metagenome ERZ832317 (study PRJEB31850, sample SAMEA3708726) | human gut metagenome | biome: human gut; feature: human-associated habitat; material: faeces | place: China | collected 2014 ... | reverse complement strand
ATTCTCGACAAATGCATCCATCTTCCATGTTCCGGCACATCCGCATACTCCACGCACAAAGTTGTGAAGCATCTTGGTTCCTTCCTGAGTATGAAGAACCTCTGGGTGGAACTGGATTGCATAAAGATTCTTCTCTGTACACTCTGCTGCTGCAACTGGGCAGTCTGCTGTGTGGGCAACAATCTTGAATCCTGGTGCAATCTGTGAGATGTAATCAAAATGGCTCATCCATACAATAGTTTTCTCTGAAACATCTGAGAATAACGCGCTGCTCTTATCTACAAATGTTTCTGTCTTTCCATACTCTCTTACTGGTGCCTTCTCAACCTTGCCACCAAGCACATGCTGCATAAGCTGTGCGCCATAGCAAAGACCAAGTACAGGTACACCAAGTTCAAAAAGTTCTTTAGTACATGTTGGCGCGCCATCTTCATAACAGCTGTTAGGACCACCCGTAAGGATAATTCCTTTAGGGTTCATGGCCTTAATCTGCGCCAGGTCTGTCTTGTAAGAATAGATCTCACAATATACATTACATTCACGGACACGGCGCGCAACCAGCTGGTTGTACTGACCACCGAAGTCAATGACAATAACTTTCTCCTGATCCATGATCAATCTCCAATCTTGTGTATTTATATATACATTATAGTTAAACTTGCCCCTTATGACAAGCCTTAATTCTCCCCAATTCTTATCTTGATAATTCTCTTCCAGACAATCCTTATCTATGCATATTTCTCCCCAATTCTCTTCTTCACATAAGAATCCATCTTCTCTCTTACCATCGCCATCTTTCTGTTGGTTTCCTCATTATCAGAATGAAAATGCATAAGCTTTGCAAGATAGCCCTGCTCCACAGTAATCCTCACACTCTCATCATACACAAGCTCATAGGCAAGTGATACATGACCAATAACAGTATCAGCCGGCGTGCGTCTTATTGCCTTCAGTATGCAGTGTTCCTCGTCAAATGCTTTTAACACTTCATCTGTAATATCACTCTTCATCAGTTCTTCAGTCGTAGTGTTATATATTTCTTCAAGCGGAGTATCAATATTAACCTTAAATATATCAACCTTATCAGCGTCACGAAGCACATTGCAGAATGCCTGCTCGCGGCGATTAAGTCCCTGCGGAATTCTGTACATATTGTGACACCTTATTGCAAGTTCAAGCATTTCCATGTCCGATTTATTCAATCTGTCATACAGAAATACTCCATCAGAACTATATCGATCCTCTAATGCTCCTGGCTTGTAGCCTGTACATTTGACCATTCCATTAAGAAAAGTATTGATAAGACCATCTTTGAACAACAGGTCTGCACCGAATTTTGCATGGTCAACAGAGTCCACATCTGAAAATGTGTTATAACGCTTTATCTGTTCAAATCTTCCAACATCATGAAGCATTCCGGATAGCCATGCCAGCTCAACATCATATGCACACATTCCTGCTGCCTTTGCAATTCTTTCGCACAAAGCTGCAACTCTGTAAGTGTGGTCAATTTTTAATTTAATCTTAGGGTCATCTGCATTATAAGCTGCTGTGTATTCTGCAAATGCTTTCTTAACATGCACTCTGTCAACATACACACGGTTTATCTTGGCATTTTCATAATAACCTTCAACATCAGCAACCTTTCCCTCATTCCATGTGTCTATAATATCAGGCACATCAGATAAAGAATGGCACACAACTGAAGTCAGTCTTCGGATGTCATCGTTAATCTCAATAGTATCAGGTATATGAATCACCTTCATGCCTGCTGCATATCCTGCTTTAATGCCATTAATACTGTCCTCAATGACTACACATTCTGACGGTTCACATCCGATAAAGCCTGCTGCCCTTAAGAATATATCCGGCTCAGGCTTTCCATGCTCAACCTCATCTCCATATACAACACCAGAAAGATAATCCCATGCTCCTATTCTGTGAAGACTCTTTTCAGCACTTGATTTCTGTGTTGAAGTTGCAACAGCACATTTGAGTCCATTATCCTTAATATAATCAAGCAGCATATGAAGCCCCGGCTTAACCGGAACTTCCTCTGTCTCCCTGATTTTGTAAACATGATCTGTGCGCATTGTCCGCATTTCCCAGTAATCCTGCTCTCCATGATAATAATCATCAAAAAAGCTCTGACTAAGCTTTGCCGGTGCACCTTTAAAACTGTCGATAAGCCATAATGGCATCTCTACATTTTTCTGGGAAGCTGCCCACAGCCAGCCAAGATTAGACTGATTTTCCGTATCAATCATAACTCCGTCCATATCAAAGATAATCCCTTTTATCATAACTGCCTCCATTCTACTCCCCAAAATATCAAACCGACATCCCTTGCATACACTTGCCAGATATACGTTCATTCACTTCTTAATCTTACTTCTCTTCCAGATACTTCTTAACATACTGTCCGGTATAAGACTTCTTAACCTTAACAATCTCCTCAGGCGTTCCCTTGGCAATAACAGTTCCGCCGCGGTCGCCCCCCTCTGGTCCCATATCTATAATATAATCTGCTGTCTTAATAACATCAAGATTATGTTCAATAACAACTACAGTGTTGCCACCCTCTGCAAGCCTGTGAAGGATATTGACAAGCTTGTGGACATCGGCAAAATGCAGACCGGTTGTAGGCTCATCAAGAATATATATAGTCTTTCCTGTGCTTCTTCTTGAAAGCTCTGTTGCAAGCTTGATTCTCTGTGCCTCACCACCTGAAAGCTCAGTTGATGGCTGTCCAAGCTTGACGTAAGACAAGCCAACCTCGTTGAGAGTCTCAATCTTTCTTCTTATACTTGGCACATTTTCAAAGAAATCAACTGCATCCTCAATAGTCATGTCAAGAACATCATATATGCTCTTATCCTTGTATTTTACTTCAAGAGTTTCTCTGTTGTAACGCTTACCCTCACAAACTTCACAAGGTACATACACATCCGGCAGGAAATGCATCTCTATCTTGATAATACCGTCGCCTGAACATGCCTCACATCTTCCACCTTTAACATTAAAGCTGAATCTGCCCTTCGTATATCCTCGTTCCTTGGCGTCCTTAGTCGTTGCAAACAGGTCTCTTATCATGTCAAATACACCTGTATAGGTTGCCGGATTAGACCTTGGTGTTCGTCCAATTGGTGACTGATCAATATTAATGACCTTATCAAGCTGCTCTATTCCGTCAATTCCATCATGGTCGCCCGCAATACATCTCGCCCTGTTAAGCGACTTTGCAAGGTGCTTGTAAAGAATCTCATTAACAAGTGAACTCTTGCCTGAGCCTGACACACCTGTTACGCATGTGACAACTCCAAGCGGAATATCTACATCAATATTCTTAAGATTATTCTCCCTTGCGCCTCTTACCTTAATCCAGCCAGCAGGCTTTCTACGCTCTGCCGGTACAGGTATCTTGATTCTTCCTGACAGATATGCACCTGTAAGTGAGTCCTTGCACGCCATAATATCCGCAGCAGTTCCTGTTGCGACAACTTCTCCACCATTTCTTCCTGCGCCTGGTCCGATATCCACAATATAATCGGCTGCAAACATAGTATCCTCATCATGTTCAACGACAATAACTGAGTTACCAAGATCTCGCAAATGTGTCAGAGTTCCAAGCAGCTTGTCATTATCCCTCTGGTGAAGTCCGATACTTGGCTCATCAAGAATATAAGCAACTCCTACAAGACCTGAACCAATCTGTGTAGCAAGCCTGATTCTCTGCGCTTCACCGCCTGACAGAGTTCCTGTGGCACGCGAAAGTGCCAGATAATCAAGCCCTACATCTACAAGGAACTTAATTCTCGCCTTGATTTCCTTAAGAATCTCTGCACCAATAAACAGCTGTCTCTCTGAAAGCTTCATATTCTCAAGGAATTCCTGAAGCTTTATAATAGACATGTTAGTAATCTCATATATGTTCTTATCTGCAATAGTAACAGCAAGTGAAGACGGCTTAAGTCTTTGTCCGTGACAGGCAGAACAAGGTCTTATTCTCATAAATTCCTCATACTGCTGCTTAGTATTATCAGAATATGTCTCTCTGTATCTTCTCTCCATATTCTTAATAAGACCTTCAAATGCGACATCATATACACCCTCTCCGCGCTGACCTTTATATTTAACCTTTACAGAATGTCTCTTAGTACCATTGATAATAATATCCTTAATATCATCAGGATAATCCTTGAATGGTGTCTTTAATGAAAATCCATATTCCTCTGCAAGTGCATCAAGAACCGCCCTGCTGAAGCTGCCCTCATCCTTAGATGACTGCCATCCCATTCCGACAATAGCGCCTTCATCAATGCTGAGACTCTCATCCGGTATAAGCAGCTCTGCATCAAACTTCATTGTATAACCAAGTCCGAAACAGTCCGGGCATGCGCCAAATGGATTGTTGAACGAAAAGCTTCTTGGCTCAACCTCATCAATACTTATACCACAGTCTGGGCAGGAAAAGCTCTGGCTGAAATTAAGTGTCTCACCATCAATAACATCTACTGTCATAAGACCTTCGGCAAGCTTAAGAGCTGTCTCAATAGAATCTGTAAGTCGTTTCTGGATTCCGTCTCTTACAGAAAGTCTGTCTACAACAATCTCAATATTATGCTTCTTATTCTTATCAAGCTTAATCTCATCTGTCAGCTCATACATGCTTCCATCAGCAATAACACGCACAAATCCGCTCTTCTTTGCCTGTTCAAAAAGCTTTACATGTTCACCCTTTCGTCCACGGACAACAGGTGCAAGAATCTGAATCTTAGTTCTTTCAGGAAGTGCCATAATAACATCAACCATCTGGTCAACTGTCTGTTTGTTGATTTCCCGTCCGCATTTTGGACAATGCGGAATACCAATTCTTGCATAGAGAAGTCGGAAATAATCATATATCTCTGTAACAGTTCCTACTGTAGAACGTGGATTCCTGTTAGTTGACTTCTGGTCTATAGAAATAGCCGGTGAAAGTCCTTCAATACTGTCAACATCAGGCTTTTCCATCTGTCCTAAGAACTGTCTTGCATATGAAGACAGTGATTCCATATACCTTCTCTGACCTTCTGCATATATTGTATCAAATGCCAGACTCGACTTTCCCGAACCTGAAAGTCCGGTAAGCACAACAAGCTTGTCTCTTGGAATATCAACGTCTATTCCCTTAAGATTATGCTCTCTGGCACCCTTTATCCTTATACAGTTCTTATAACTGCCTCTTTCTATCTCTTTCTTTAACTTACTATCAGCCATGTTTTTTTCCTTCATAAATATATTTATTAATTTCAATCATCTTGTCACGAAGCTGTGCAGCCTCCTCAAAGTTAAGCTCTGCTGCTGCCTTACGCATGTTCTTCTCAACCTGCGTCTTAACCTTCTCAAGCTCTTTGATGCTCATAGATTCATAATCAACCTTAAGCTTTCCGGAAGCATCACCCGGTTCCGCTGCCTTGCTTATACTTATCAGATCTCTTACTGCCTTCTTGATTGTCTGTGGAGTAATTCCATGCTCATCATTATACTCCTGCTGAATCTTTCTTCTTCGTTCTGTCTCTGAAATAGCCTTTTCCATAGATTCAGTAACCTTGTCTGCATACATGATAACATGTCCCTCTGCATTTCTTGCAGCTCGACCAATCGTCTGTATAAGCGAAGTCTCTGTTCTTAAGAAGCCTTCCTTATCAGCATCAAGTATTGCAACAAGGCTGATTTCAGGAATATCCAGACCTTCTCGCAGCAGGTTGATTCCAACAAGAACATCAAAACCATCAAGACGCATATCTCTTATAATCTTCTGACGCTCAAGCGTATCAATATCTGCATGAAGATATTTAACCCGGATTCCTGCCTCTTTAAGATAATCAGTAAGGTCCTCCGCCATTCTCTTGGTAAGTGTAGTAACAAGCACCTTGTTCTTCTTGGCAGTTTCCTTGTTAATCTCAGATATAAGGTCATCAATCTGTCCTTCAATCGGCTTAACCGTTATCTCCGGGTCAAGAAGTCCGGTAGGTCTGATAACCTGCTCAGTTCTCATAAGCTCATGCTCTGCCTCGTATGTGCTTGGTGTTGCTGATACGAAAAGCATCTGTGAAATCTTGCTTTCAAACTCACTGAAATTAAGCGGTCTGTTATCCTTCGCAGATGGCAGTCTGAAGCCATAATCTACAAGCGTAGTCTTTCTTGACTGGTCGCCGGCATACATGCCGCGAATCTGCGGAATAGTAATATGCGACTCATCCACAATAATAAGAAAATCATCTGGGAAATAATCCATCAGAGTATACGGAGGACACCCTGCCGGAAGTCCTGCCAGATGTCTTGAATAATTCTCTATTCCTGAACAAAAGCCTGTCTCCTGCATCATCTCTATATCAAAATTCGTTCTCTCTTCAATTCTCTGTGCCTCTAAAAGCTTATCCTCACTCTTGAAATACTTCACTCTCTCGGCAAGCTCTGCCCTGATATTCTCAATCGCAGCGTCCATCTTCTCCTTCTCAACAACATAATGTGAGTTAGGGAATATCGCAATATGTTCAAGAACGCCTTTAACTTCGCCTGTTAGGGAATCTATCTCACTTATTCTGTCCACTTCATCACCAAAGAATTCAACTCTTATGGCATCACCTGATGATGATGAAGGATACACTTCAACAACATCGCCTCTTACCCTGAAGGTTCCTCGCTTAAAATCCTGGTCGTTCCTTACATACTGGATATCAATCAGCTTTCTTATGCAATCATCCCTGTCCTTCTCCATTCCCGGACGAAGCGAAATAACCATGTTCTTATAATCAACCGGCGCACCTAATCCATATATACATGAAACCGAAGCAACGATAATAACATCATTTCTTTCAGAAAGTGCCGCTGTTGCCGAATGTCTTAATTTATCAATTTCATCATTAATAGATGAATCCTTCGCAATATAAGTGTCACTCTGAGGTACATAGGCCTCTGGCTGGTAATAATCATAATAGGAGACAAAGTACTCAACCGCATTCTCTGGAAAGAACTCCTTCATCTCCCCATACAACTGCGCTGCCAGTGTCTTATTATGGCTTATAATAAGTGTAGGTTTCTGAACATTCTGTATAATGTTCGCCATTGTAAATGTTTTACCAGAACCAGTTACACCAACTAGAGTCTCAAACTGATTGCCTTCCTCAAAGCCCTTTGTAAGTGCTTCAATAGCCTGCGGCTGGTCGCCCATCGGCTTAAAATCCGAATGTAATACAAATCTGTCCATAAAGCCCTCCCTATTTTGCGAAGCAAAATCCGAACCCCTTGGTGAGGAGATGGATTTTGCCCACCTTGTTTTCTGAAAGAAAATGCATTTCCCTCATTATACAATATAACAGCCAAAAAGTACAGAACAAACATTCGATTTGTCCTGTACTTTATTCCATACCTCTATATTCGTTATTCTGCCGCGCTGACACTCATTTTTCCATTGAGATACTCTACTGCTGCCTTCAACTGCACATCTTCAGTCGCATCATCCGGAAGCTCCACAATACTGTCAGGTGTCACTCCCTTGCCGTGAATATCCTGTCCCTTAGGAGTGAAATATTTGGCAATTGTATACTTAACCGCACTTCCATCAGTAAGCGGACGGATTGTCTGCACAATGCCCTTACCAAATGTCTGTGTTCCGATTATCTGTGCCTTATCATAATCCTGCATTGCACCGGCAAATATCTCAGATGCACTTGCACTATTGCCATTTACCAAAACTGCCATCGGAATATTAAGCTCATGATTATCAGAACCTGAATATTCCTGTCTCTTACCAGACTTAGTCTCTGTATACACGATAAGTCCGTTCGGAAGAATATAATCTAGCATATCAGCCACAGTCTTAAGAACTCCGCCAGGATTATTTCTTATATCAATTACAAGTCCTGTAATTCCCTGCTTCTGAAGGTCATCAACAGCCGATTTAAACTGCTCTGTTGTAACATCATCAAACTGTGAAATATAAATATAACCTATATTATTCTCAAGCACCTCTGATGAAACAGTCTTAATATCAATCTTGTCTCTTGTAACTGTGAAACTCAGCTTCTCGCCATTTCTCATAACAGTAAGGTTAACATCTGTACCCTTCTCGCCCTTAATAAGGGCAACTGCTACAGAAAGGTCCATTCCTGTAATATCCTCACCATTAACCTCTGTTACCTTATCTCCATTTCTGATACCAGCCTTATATGCCGGTGCATCCTCATATGCCTCTGATATAAGTATTGAACCGTCGTCAGTCTTCTGGCATACAGCACCAATTCCATAGAAAGAACCTGATGTTGACTCCATCATTGACTTATATTCTTCAGGCGTATAATAAACAGTATATTTATCACCATATGCAGCCAGATATGCCTTAAAAATGTTATCTGCAGCCTTTTCATCATCTACATTGTCAAAATAGAATCCATCTCCAAGCAGTGAATCCAGAGCATTCAACTTACCTTCAACCTTAGTTCCGATTCCTTCATTATCACTTGTTCCAACATCCTGGACATATATGCGTCCATCAATTCCAATATGGATATTACCACTTCTTATAAGTCCCATGAATACGCATGACAACGCCAGTATCACAACCAGTAGTGTTGCCACAACACCAATAATAACGCCTTTGCCTAAAGCATGTTTTCTCTTTCGTTCCTGTGCGGCCCCTTCCGAAGAAAAAGGTCTGTTATTATCATATTCCATTGAGTCCTCCTGTTAAGTTGAATTATTTATTTAAAATATGGCATAGGATTAACATATGAATCATTTAGCCTTACATCAAAATGCAGATGTGCGCCAAATGAATTACCCGTATTACCCATAACACCAATCTTCTGTCCCTTAGTAACCTGGGCTCCTAATGATACATTTAAACTATCAAGATGCAGGTATCTCGTATACAGTCCATTACCATGATAAATCATCACATAATTACCCGCTGTTGAGTATTTCTCGCTCTGTCTGTGTGCAATAACAACTTTACCGTCATAAGCCGCATATACAGGATCACCTGAAACGCCTGCTCTGACTGCTCCAATATCCACACCTTTATGTGGTGAAGTTCTGTCAGATGTATCTCCATATGGAGAAGTTATTCTTGTACTTGTTGTTGGCCATTTGAAAGTTCCGCCATCATATCTGTTAGACGGAGTAACTCCGCTTGCCTCCTCAGCCTTAATCTTGGCTGTTATAGAAGCAATCTCTGCATCCAGCTTCTTCTCATCAGCTTCGAGCTGTTTCTTATAAGCTACCTGATCAGCTGTATTCTTACTCAAAGCATTCAGCTGGGCAGTCTTCTCATTCTGAACAACCTCCAGTGCATCAACCTGTGCCTGAAGTGCCTCCTGACTGGCAGTCAGAGTCTCTTTATCTTCTTCAAGCTTTACTTTAGAAGATGATATCAGATTAATCGTTGACTGATATTCCTCAAGCATCTGTCTGTCATACTCTGATATCTTATTAATATACTCAAATTTATTAAGCATATCCGCCATACTCTGTGATGATAAAAGCACCTCAACATATGTATAATCATTATGCTCATACATAAACTGGATTCGCAGCTTCATAGCCTCATACTGGCTTTCCTTATCAGCCTCAGCCTGCTCAAGCTTTGCCTGTGTCTCCTCAATCTCAGCTTCAAGCTCTGCAATCTGGGTATTAATGTCATCTAATGACGCTGACAATTCTCCCATCTGTGCATCAAGTCCCTGAATAAGAGATGTAAGATCTGAACTCTGTGCCTTAAGCTGTGCAATCTTGTCTTCTGTTTCTTTCTTTTTATTCTGTATATCATTCTGCTGGTTCTGGGCATTCTTCAGATCCGATTTATTATCTCCAAATGTAACCTGTGCAAAACAATACGGTATAAGCAGCATTACAATCATGAGTGCCGCTGTTATTTTCTTTATTAAATTGTTCCGAAACAGTGCTTTCTCCATACAGCCACTCCTTTACCATAATTAAAATGTTTTCTAAAAACAAACAGGGACTTCTGCATCCGTTTGCAAAAGCCCCCAAAAACTATCCGAAACTATACATCGGCATGCTTTCTTACAGCGAAGAAACTTCCTATAAGACCAATACCAATTCCAAGAATAACTGCTACCGGAATAAGTACCTCAAATACTTCTGATGCTGGCATAAATGCTAATATATTCTGTAAAACAGAGAATTTTCCAAGAACAAAATTAACAACTCCACCATAAATATACCTCAATATTGCTACCGGAATAATAGCACCTATAAGTCCTATAACGATACCTTCTACGAA
>ERZ832317.6107-NODE-6107-length-10318-cov-2.812628_pt1 | contig 10318 bp, 8 predicted proteins | sample MGYA00519695_ERZ832317 | MGnify/ENA primary metagenome ERZ832317 (study PRJEB31850, sample SAMEA3708726) | human gut metagenome | biome: human gut; feature: human-associated habitat; material: faeces | place: China | collected 2014 ... | reverse complement strand
TGCTTAATTCAAAGGAAACCGAAAAGGCACAGGAAAAGCAGGAGCTTATCAAGGAAGCGTTTGCAAACTGGATATACAGAGATCCGGAAAGAAGGCAGAATATAGTTGACAAGTATAACGAGCTTTTCAATTCGATAAGACCTCGAACATTTGACGGCAGTCACCTTGTACTGCACGGCGCAAGTGAAAAGTATAAGCTGTTTGCTCATCAGCGTAATGCTCTTGCAAGAACATTGTACGGCGGTAATACACTACTTGCGCACGTTGTCGGCGCAGGAAAAACCTTTGAAATGGTAGCGTCTGCAATGGAGAGCAAATATATCGGCGTATGCCACAAGTCACTTATATGTGTACCAAACCACATAGTCGGACAGATAGCAAGCGACTTTATGGAGCTTTATCCCGGTGCGAATATCCTTGTAGCAACCGAAAAGGATTTCGAAATGAAAAACCGCAAGCTGTTATGCTCAAAAATTGCTACAGGCGATTACGATGCGGTTATCATCGGACACTCACAGCTGCTTAAAATTCCGTTATCGTATGAACGTCGAAAACAATATATCAGAGAAGATATACGTCAGATTGAGAATGCTCTGCAGGATATGAACGAACGTTATCTTGACGATGGGCAGAGATACAGTGTAAAACAGCTTGAAAAGACAAAGAAAAACTACGAAGCCCGTCTTGAGAAGCTGACTGATAACGAAGTTGACGATGTAGTCACGTTTGAAGAACTCGGTGTAGATCGAATCTACATCGATGAAGCCCATATGTTCAAAAATCTGTATATGCCGACAAAGATGAGCAATGTTGCCGGAATACAGATGACGGAAGCAAAAAAATCATCAGACCTTTACTACAAGAGTAAATATCTTGATGAGATAACAGGCGGCAAAGGTGTGGTTTTTGCAACAGGCACTCCGGTATCGAACAGTATGACAGAGTTATACACGATGATGAGGTACTTGCAGGCAGGTACACTTCAGCGGCTCGGATTACAGCATTTTGACGCATGGGCGGCGAATTACGCTGATATTACTAATACAATGGAGCTTGCACCGGAAGGAAACGCATACAGAATGCGTACAAGATTTGCAAGATTTCATAATCTCCCGGAGCTGATGACGATATTCAAAGAATGTGCGGATATAAAGACCGCCGATGACCTTGAACTGAACGTTCCGGAAGCTGTCTTTGAAAATATCGCCGCCGAGCCTTCAAATACGCAGAAAGAGCTGATGAAAGGTCTTTCAGAAAGAGCAACAAAAATACACGACAAACTTGTTGATCCAACCGTGGACAATATGCTTAAAGTAACTTCGGACGGCAGAAAGATAGGTCTTGATCAGCGACTTATGAATCCTTTATTGCCGGACGAGGATAATTCAAAAGTAAATCTCTGTGTTGACAAAGTTTACGATATATGGCAGAACACTGCAGAGGACAGACTGACGCAATTGATTTTCTGCGACTTCTCAACTCCGAAGAATGACGGCAGTTTTAATCTTTACGATGATGTACGTGACAAGCTGATAGCAAAGGGTGTTCCGAAAGAAGAAATAGCCTACATACACGATTACAATACCGATGCAAAAAAGCAAACGCTTTTTGCAAAGGTACGCAAAGGCGATGTGCGTGTGCTTCTCGGATCAACTGCAAAATGCGGTGCAGGTACTAATGTGCAGGACAAACTGATAGCATTACATCATCTTGATTGCCCGTGGCGTCCTGCCGACCTTGAACAACGAGAAGGACGAATAATAAGACAAGGCAATCAGAATGACAAGGTTTATGTTTACCGTTACGTCACGAAAGATACGTTTGACGCTTATCTCTATCAGATTATAGAGAACAAGCAGAAAGGTATATCACAGATTATGACCAGCAAGACACCGGTCAGAAACTGTGAGGATGTTGACGAAGCTGTTCTGAATTACAGTGAGGTCAAGGCACTTTGCACAGGTAATCCGCTTATTAAGGAGCGTATGGAGCTTGATATTGACATATCAAAGCTGAAACGCTTGCAGTCGGCTTACTTATCCGAAAAGTACAGCCTTGAGGATAAACTGCTAAAGATATATCCACAGCGTAAAGCCGACGCAGAAAAGTATATTGCTAACACTGCTATTGACGCAGAAAGCTATAAGCAATACAGCGAGGAATTCACGGAAATGACAATAAACGGAGTGACCTTTACAGATAAAAAGGAAGCCGCAAACGCATTGTTACACACAATACGGACCGTCGGCTCTACAGACTTGCCGAAGATAGGCATATATAAAGGTTATGATATGAAAGTGTCGTTCGACGGTGCTTATGGCGTTTATTATGTCACTATGGTAGGAAAAGCACGTTATACCTGGCAGGTCGGACAGGACCCGCTTGGAAACCTTACCCGAATGGAGAACACACTGAAATCAATCGGCAATGTTCACGAAAAAGCAATGCACGACCTTGAAGTAATCAACCGTGACATTGCAACTGCAAATGAATTTGTGCATACTCCGTGGGCAAGAGAAAAGGAACTTTCCGAAAAATCCGCAAGGCTCAGAGAGGTTGACAGACTTATAGCTGAAGCCGAAAAGAACGGTCAGCCGAATGGGCAGAACAAGGATATTGAAGAAGAACAGGAAATGTAAAACAGAGAGGGTGCGACATCGTGTCGCACCTTTGCAAAAAAAGAAAAGAGGTTTACAAAATGGAAAGTAAGCGTATGGCAGGAGATTATACAATAATTCTATCGACTACTACGTTGACTGGCGAATGCGTTATAGGGGAAAACATAAATGCGAAACCCGGATTTGAGTATATGGTTGCAGACTATCGTTCAAATGAGTTGTTTGGCAATTACGAAAATATAATGTGTAGTGATAAATATGATGAAATATTACAGCTTTACGGTGAAAGAATTACAGATGCTGCAAAAGAATTTTGCCGCAACAGAGAAACCCTTGAAAAGAAATTCGGCGATATATTACCGATACAAAAATCGCTTTGTCAGCCGGTATCGTATGAGGATAATATACTCAACAAAATTGCTGTTATCTCACCGGAAAAACTAAAACGTGGATGTATAAATTCTGCAAATCAGATTATTTTGATTACAGGTGGATTTGGTGCGTCGAGCAATTCAAGAGGGCAAAAGGTTTATGCTAAGAATATTGCAAGCGGAGAGAACGAGGAATGGACAAGACAAGATATAATGGGTATCATCAGCTTTGATAATCTACCGCTTTGGGCTCAGAACAAATTACAGCAAATGAAAAACTTAGAACACAGCGAGGATGAAATTGAGCTTTAATTGCACAGGTGCGACACGATGTCGCACCTATATGAGAGCGACAGCATCCTATGGCAGTGCAACTCTGCCGGCTCTCACAAGCGGTTATACCGCATGAACGACAAATTAAGAGGTAGGGTACGTTAAAGCGTACTTATGATGGGAATTGTGATTATGTCGTTCTTGGCAACGGACAGTGATAGCTACACTGTAGGACGGAAAAGTAAGCCTGCCGTCCTTTTCCGTTGCTTTTTATTTTATAAAGAGGCTTAACAATATGTGTTGCCCTGCAACAGAAAGAAGAGGTTTACTTATGAAAAAAATCATTACTGTAGCTAATCAGAAAGGCGGAGTCGGTAAAACTACAACCGTTGTTAATCTTGCGGCTAATCTCAAGCGTGAAGGATACAATGTCCTTTGCATCGACCTTGACGGACAGGGTAATCTGTCTGACTATCTCGGATATACAGGTGACGAAGGAACGCCGGTTATTACCGACTTGATCAAGGCTGAAATGTCTAAAAATATCACCACAGATGATATAATAAATGCCGCTATTCTGACAAGCACCGCTGACGGAATAGACTACATTCCGTCCGATATATCTTTATCTATGGCAGATATGTTTATGGCGTCCGCAATCGGCAGAGAAATGATACTTCGCAAGCTGCTGTCAAAAGCAATTTTCGATAAATACGACTACATAATAATCGACTGTTTACCGTCGCTTGGAATCCTTGTTGTCAATGCACTTGTAGCCGCCAACGGTGTACTTATACCGGTGCAGACGCAGAAGTTTGCACTGAACGGAATAATCCAGTTTGAAGAAATCATCGCAATGGCAAAAGAACTTAATCCGACACTTTCTGTATACGGTGTTATCGAAACAATGTGCGATAACACGAATATGACAAAAGGTGTTGACGAAGCACTCAAGAGCAGATACGGCAATCTTGTTTTTGAGAGCCGTATATCAAAAAGTGTTATGGCGAGCAACAGTACGGCGGAGCAGAAAGCTATGACGATAGGGACAAAACTCGGCGGACAGTACGCTGAGCTGACGAGAGAACTTATAGAAAGGTGCAAATAATATGGCATTTGATTTTACAAATATAAAGGCAAAAGGAAAGCTCAATGGTGGGCTTTCCTCATTTTCTTCTCTGCCAGCTGAGGATGATACGATTAAAATAACACCTATACCGATAGATATGATAGCCCCCTATACAGAAAGTCTGCACCCGTTTAAATCTTACACAGTCGATAAAATTGACGAACTTGCAGAGAGCATAAAGGTCAACGGCTTATTACAGCCGATTATCGTCAGCCGTAAATCTGACGGACGCTATATGATTATAGCCGGACACAACCGTTTCCGTGCGTGTCAGAAAAACAATATGGACACTATAGACGCAGTTGTCAGAAATGAGCTTACAGCTACACAGCGAAAGCTGATGATGGTTGATACAAACCTTGAACAAAGGCATAAGCTGACCGCCAAAGAACGTGCGTTAGCGTATAAAATAAAGCAGGATTGCTTGAAAGAACTCGGAGCAACAAACCCTACAGCAGTAATTGCAAAGGAGAACGGCGAAAGCCGTAAGTCAGTACAGAGATACATTGCAATCAGCCGATTAACACCGGAACTGCTCGATATGGTGGATACGGACCGAATTAAGTTATCTGTCGGTGTCGCTGTATCTTCCGTCGATTCTGAAACGCAGAACAGCTTATCGGAGTATCTCATCAGCGAGGGCGAAAAGGCAACCGTAGATGAAAAACAGGCTAAAGAAATACAGCTTGAAGCAACAGTTAAACCGTTATCGGTTGATGATATTGCAGAAATCCTTGAAAAAAAGCCACAGAAAGAAAAAAAGCAAAGCGATATAATCAAAATCCATTACGCTGACATAGCAGACAGTGTTATGGGACTTCCGAAAGAAGAAATCGAGCCGCTTGTGCGTTGGCTCTTGACCAATAATCAATCTCAGATTGCCGATTACTGCAATGATAAAGGTTTTGTTTCCGTTGTCGAAACAACAGCTGATAGCGATGCAGAGAGTATTGACGGCATTCTGATGGATGATGAGGATGAATTCAGAATATGATGAAAGGAGCAGATATAAATGAAAAACTATAAAGATTACAATAAGACCTATATAGGAAGCAGTGAAAGAGCATATTTAACGCTCAAAACAATCACTGGCACAACAGAAAAACTTTGCTTTGGAGAAGATGGCAGTTACAGTGCCTATGTAGTTGATGAGGATACCCTTATCCCAAAACACTATCACAAGGAATTTGAGTTTACCGACAGCCTTGAAATATACAACAACTTCGGTGAACTCGAATGGTCCGCAAAAGCAAAGCAAATATCCGTGTACACGGCGGGTAACTTTGGCTGCTTGATTAAACTTCAAGGAGCCGAAAATTATAAGTTTGATTTGAACTGCAGAAGTGATAAAGCTGACAGCTTGACTTGGAACGAATTTCAGAATGACGAGAACGATGAGGAACCGGAACTGTAAAAGGAGAAAAATATGACCGATAAGATAAGAATATTTGTCGATATGGATGGTACTCTTGCAAGGTTTCACGATGAACAGCTGTATCTTGAAAGGATGTTTGAGAAAGGCTTCTTTGCAGGGCTGAAACCGTTTGACAATGCTGTCGAGGCAATAAAGCACATCATAGATAATCATCCAAATGTCGATGTGTATGTGCTGTCGACGGCTATCACAACACCTTATTGCATCACGGAAAAAAACGCATGGCTTGATAAGTATCTGCCTAACGTAGACAAAGAACACAGAATACTCATGGAAAGCTCCGCCGGCTTTAAGTCACTTTGTGTGCCGGGCAATTATATGTACAAAGACGATAACGGCAAATATCATATCAAAATATCTGAAAATGATATTTTGATAGACGATTATAACAAAAACCTTGAAGGATGGGAAAGAGATGGCGGTACGGCAATTAAAGCCAAAAACAATATTAATCACAGAGGTTTGTATGGTGCCTTGTGGAATGGTGAATTGATAGATGTAACAGATACCGCTGATAGTATAGTGGAACGTCTGACCGAGATTATCGTGAGCCGGGAAAAAGGCATTGAAGAAAACCACTACAATGAAGATGATGAAGAATTAGAAATTGATTGAATAACCATTGTCAAAGAAAAAGGAGAAAAATATGACTGCAACAGAAAACAAAATAAACCATATTGTCGCTATCACAAACGGTAGCGACATTTATTTTCCCAAAAAACTTATGGCAAGGCGTGATCTTGCCGATGACACTAAACTGCTTTTTGCGGTGGCTATGACCGATCATTGCAATATGACGGTATCGGAATTCTCGGATTTTCTCATAACTCACGTTAGTGAGCAGGCTAAAACAAAGAGGGCTAAGAGAGAGCTTAAAAGACTTGCAGGACAGCTCGATGAAATACTCGGTTAAAAACGGAGGACAGACAAATGAACGAAAAGCTGAACACAGTATTTGACATTATCAATGCAACAAATACCGTCAGTGCGAATCGCTACCTGTCACACGCTCTTGGTGCAGAAGTAGCTATTATATACAATGCTCTGCTTGCAAAGTATGCATACTACAACAAGCACGATATGATACCGGATGACTGGTTTTATTCGACCATTGATGACTTATGGCGAAGCACGGCATTGTCAGAAAAGACACAGAAAAGAGCCATAGCCATTCTTGCAAAAGAAGGACTTATCGAATGCAAACGTAAAGGAATGCCTGCTAAGCGTTCCTTTTTTATTTGCGACGCTTACGAAAAAATAGTTGCACTTATCGAAAAAGGAAAAGCAATTCTTGGTGAAACTACTGCGGAAACCGAAAAATCAAAGGCAATAGAAGGCGATTCTGCTGTTCAGCCAAAACGGCAGAACAAGAACAGCCGAAAGTCAGCAACAAGTTACGCCGTTTCGGCAGAACATACTTATAAAACAAAAGAAAATAATCAGAAGTTATATAAACATCAGCAAAAGACGGTTGCTGATGTTATGCAGACAGCTATAGACAAAGGTACTTACTATCACGGCGAATACAAGACACCGGGAGAAGTATCTGAAGCTGTCGGCAGCATTGATACGAACGGTATGCAATACATATTAGATTGCTGTGAAAAATACAGCACCAAAATAAGAAATCTGAAAGCGTACATAACATCGCTTATTTTTACAATGGCAAACAGCTGTCAAACAACGATACATTCTCAGATTGAAGAAAACAGTAACAGCAGTTTTGACGTGTACAAGCTCGATGAATGGGCATTGGAGCAATACGCCACAGGCATTTAAAGCCTGCAGAAAAAGAAAGTATTCTGTAGGCTGAAACACAAACTCAATCATCGTTTAAAGGAGAATATGCAATGCTGACATCAAAGCAGTATCACGACTTGCTGAAAGCCAAGCTCAGACGCTTCAGTAGGTCGCAGGAAGAATGGAAAAGGTTCCTTGAAACCTCATCCAGAATGTACAAATACGGTTTTAAGGAAAGCGTATCTATCTTTGCACAGAAGCCGAATGCCACAGCTTGCGCCGAGATAAAAACGTGGAAAAAGGCAACAAACCGCCGTGTTATCAGAACGAGCGAAGCAATTGGTCTTGTATATTCGACCGATAACGTCAATGTTACAAGTATACGCTATGTGTTTGACATAGCCAATACAGTCAAGGTAAACGAGCAGTCGAAAACACCGTATTTTTGGGAAATAGACAATACCAGTGAAGAACGTGTGTACAACGAACTGAAACAGGCATACGGTGTTACGGACGCAATCAATCTTGAAGAAGCAATCAAGGAAATTGTCAATGAACGCATAACATACTTGACAAAAGATGTACAAAGTAATATAATAAAATCAGTGGAGGGCTCGGCGGCGGAAGAACTTGACGAATTCGCTTTATCGGCGGTTTGCGAACGCTTCGCCAGAGAAAGTGCCACATACGCAATACTTCATCGTTGCGGTATCGAATATGACGCAGATTTCAGCGACATATTCAACTTTGACACTGTAAACGCTATAACCGCTGTCGGAGATATTATCAATCAGACAAGCGAAGAAGTATTACGCAGTATCGAAAAAACAATGAAAGCCATTCTGAAGGAGGAATACTATGAACGCATACGAGAAACAGCCCGAAACGATAACGAAAGTGATAGACGGCGTGGAAATAACATACAAATTCGACAGGGAAACGGAAACATATCTTCCGTTCTCGGATACGAAGGAGGAGAAGATCGACATCGGCAAGTACGGCAGGATGAGGCTGAAATTTCTCAGAGAGCAGAAACCGATACCGATGACGTTCAATCAGTTGATGATAAACGGAGAGCTGGAGCAGCATCTGCTGACAGTGAACGAGCAGTGTATCAGCAGAGTGTCGGAATTCGTGGAGAAGAACAGGGAGAAGTACGGAGCGACGGACGCATTGCAGAACAGCAATCCGCTCGAATGGACGAGAATCTGCAATTCGCTGAGAATGATGGCAGAGGAACAGGTACTCAGCGAGATAGTTTACGCATAACCGAACAAGAAACAGCAGTATCAAGCGAAAATGATACTGTTGTTTCTTTATCCGAAGAAAATGAGATTACCGAAACTCTTACAGGAGAAGAAATTCAGATTATCCTGCGTTATAACCGCTTTCTGAAACACAGCAAGTCGGAAATAGCAGGATTTTTTCTTTCTGACAGCAATGAAATTAATCGTGCCGAGTATCTGAAATCTGCTTACGATGAAGCCTATACCGAGATTATGGTAGGCGATCAGCGGTACGGTTATCATAACGATATACACGGACTCGAGCTATGGAAAGGTCCGAGTTATCTCAGTATGACGGCAAATATGCACATAAGTTGGGATTGTGCTGCAGACATAGTCAATGATATGATAAATTCGCACGAATACTTGTCAGCCGACGAGCTTGACAAGCAGGCTGACTATGTGGATATAGAGCCGCAGAAAGAAGAAAATGGGGAGCAGCTAACATTCTTCGATATGGACTTACCTGCCGTATCAGAAGGTTATGTACTTCCGGTAGAAAATATCAAGTCTGAACATTTTGATAATCTGTTAAGGCTCGGAAGTATCAAAAACCGTAACAGCAGACAGACAATAATTGCATACTTCAAGAAGCCCGGTCATACTGCACAGGAACGTGCGGATTTTCTTAAATCGCAGTATCTTACACAATACCGCAATGAAGATATAAACGATACCGCTTACGGCATAAAGAGCCTTGATAATAAGTTATCGGCGTACTTTTCCGAAAGCGGTATTACTCTCAAAGCAGGTGACAGTGTATTCTCGATCGGTGGAAATGCAGAAAGCATATCCTGGACGGAAGCTACAGACAGAATACAGAAAATGCTTGATGATGGTATGAACCCTAGAGATGTTAAGATGATGCTCGCTTTTGAAATAACAAAATTATATTGTGGAAAAGATGCTGCTGATTTGGCTGAAAAAAGATTTAAGCTTGTTTTTCAACAAATTGCAATGCCAGATGATGTTCCTGTAATTGAGATAGAAAATCAGAGTGACGTTTTAATCGGAGAGTTGATTTTGAATGCATTAGTTGAACATAGTTATTATAAATCGAAAAGTGAAGCTAGAAGAATCTTTAGTCAAGGTGGAGCACAACTAGACGGAAAAAAAGTATTAGATGTTAAAGAGATTTTTGTTGAGAATGGTGAGGCTGTTTTGAAAATGGGAAAAAGTAAGTACTTTAAGATTAAACAAAAGTAGTTGAGTTATATTGAGGTAATCAAAATTCTTAGGGGTGAAATAGGGTTCATTTTATATTGTAAAAGGAGGCGACTTGCTCAATGTTATTAAGTTAAGCCGCATTAAAAGATCTTAGTATTAGAAATAGTACTGGGGTCTTTTTTTTTGTGACAAATGCTTGATAAAAAAGAATCAAAATGTACCTCCTTGCAATTAAGAAGTCTTAATTGCAAGGAGGTACATTTATGAGTGACTATATTAAACAAATCACAGATTCGATG
>ERZ832317.6106-NODE-6106-length-10318-cov-3.954204_pt1 | contig 10318 bp, 9 predicted proteins | sample MGYA00519695_ERZ832317 | MGnify/ENA primary metagenome ERZ832317 (study PRJEB31850, sample SAMEA3708726) | human gut metagenome | biome: human gut; feature: human-associated habitat; material: faeces | place: China | collected 2014 ... | reverse complement strand
CCAGTCCGGCCCACACGGCGGATATCTTCTGTCCCGTTCTGGGAAGCCGCAGCCGTCTGGTCTGATGCCGCTTCTGCTGTCCCGTTTTTGCTGGCAGCCGTACCCTTTGCAGCAGCCAGTGCTTCCCCGGTGCTGATCACGCCAAGCTTTTCCCAGTAGGCCAGCGCACGCCGGATATCTGCCTCTGTATGGTTTAAACCGTCCGCGATCTTTCCGGGACTCATGGGTTCGTCCTTGTGCCGGAGCAGATACAGGTATACCTTCACATATTCCCCGTTTGCTTCCGCCAGATACCGGTCAATAAATTCGTTGGAAACCAGGGTTGCGTCCACCTGGAAATGATATGTAAAACTCATAAAAACCTCACCTTTCCTGTCTTGTAACAGTGTACCACATCCCCATTCAAAAAGAAATAGCTGAGTTTATCCACAGAATTTGTTGTGGATAATGTGGATAATGTGGATATAGCTCTTTCCTGTCGACAGCAATCGTGCGCAAAACATGTCAAATGGTAGATAAAATCGCGGTTTTTCAAATTTTTAGACTTCTTCTTATGTAAATTAAAAAATCCACATAGTCCCTTTACATAAAAAGTGGAAAACTATGTGGATAATGTGGATAACTTATAATCCCAACAGTCTTTCCCCAACTTTTACAATGTCTCCGGCCCCCATAGTTATCAACAAATCGCCTGTTGAACAATTTTCTAAAAGAAATGTCTCTATTTCATCAAAAGTATGGAAATAATGGACGTTTCCGCCTGCAGCCTGGATTCTTGAGGCAATATCTCTGGAGCTGACGCCCAGAGTATCTGTCTCACGGGCTGCAAAAATATCAGCCAGCACAACCTCATCTGCTGCAGAAAGAGCCTGGGCAAACTCATCCAGAAAGGCCTTTGTCCGGCTGTAGGTATGAGGCTGGAACACGCACCACAGCTTCTTATGGGGATAATTGGCTGCAGCCGCCAGAGTTGCCGCTATTTCCTGGGGATGATGAGCATAATCATCAATAATAGTAACTCCGTGCATCACACCCTTTTTCTCAAATCTCCGCTCTGTTCCCGTAAAATTTCGAAGTCCCTGTGCTATTCCGTGGACAGAAATCCCAAGAGCTCTGGCCGCAGCAATCGCCCCCAGAGCATTGTATACATTATGCTCTCCTGCAATCGGGATCGTCACTGCAAAGCTCTCTGCACCAATATGTATCACCGCTTTTGTTCCATCTAATCCTACCGGTTCCACATCTGTTGCATATACTTCCTTTTCGGCAAGATATTTTTCACCCTGCTCTGTCTTTGCAAGCTTTGCTTCTTTTCCGATACCATAAAATACCACCGGTTTTCCGTTCACCATCTTTTTCTCACAGAGCTTATCATCATCTCCATTTAACACGGCAGTTCCTTCCGGTGTCAGGTGCTCAAAACTCTCCGTTTTTGCCTTTAAAATTCCATCTCTGGTCAGCAGGTTTTCCAGATGGCACAATCCGATATTTGTGATCACACAGATATCCGGATATGCCATTTCAGCCAGACGGTGCATCTCACCGAATTCTGAAATTCCCATCTCAAGCACTGCCACTTCATGCTGCTCCCTGATCTTAAAAATCGTAAGTGGAAGACCGATCTCGTTATTGAAATTGCCCTCTGTCTTTAACACATTATACTTCTGTGAAAGAACCGACGCGATCATCTCCTTTGTGCTGGTTTTTCCAACACTTCCGGTAATTCCGACGACCTTAATATCAAGACTTCTGCGGTAGTATGCCGCAAGTTTTTTCATTGCACCAAGTGTAGATTCCACCCTGATATAAGGGCCCGCCGGTTCTGACAGTTCCTGTTCGGATAATACGGCAAGTGCACCTTTTTCAAACACCTGTGGAATGAACTGATGACCATCCACCTTTTCTCCCTTTACCGCAATAAAAAGATATCCTGACTCTACCTGTCTGCTGTCGATCACAGCTCCCGCAATTTCTTTCTTTTTGTCGGCCTCACTGCCATAATATACTCCACCGCATACTTCCGTAATACGCTCCAGTGTCATGTTTTTCATGATCTACCTCATTTCCCGGGATTCGTTTTGCTTTTACTTTTACAAAAATATCTTATTATTTCTCATATTTATCCAGGGAAATCTGGATCAGTTTCTCACACAATTCGTTAAAGTTCACACCGACAACCTGTGCCTCCTGTGGAAGAAGACTTGTCGGAGTCATACCCGGCAATGTGTTTGCTTCCAGACAGTAGATATTTTCATTTTCATCCAACAGAAAATCGGTGCGGGAATAGGTATCTAATCCAAGTACCTGTGCCACCTGCTCTGCATAATGCTGCATTTTCTCTGTAACAGCTTCTGAAAGTTCTGCCGGACAGGTCTCAACAGCACTGCCTGCTTTGTATTTATTCTTATAATCATAAAATCCCTGTACCGGTGCGATCTCGATGATCGGAAGTGCTTTTCCCGCGATCACGCCGACAGAAAACTCACGTCCTTTTACATATTCTTCCACGATCAGGTTTTCTTCCCAGCGGAACGCCTCATCTAATGCTGCTTTATATTCCTCCGCATTGTGTGCGATGGAAACACCGATACTCGAACCTCCGCAGCATGGTTTTACCACACACGGGAACTGAATGCCAAGTTTTGTGATATCGTCGCTGCAGTCAGCCTTTTTCATGGATGCGCCCTTTGGAGCCGGTATGCCTGCTGACAAAAATAATTTTTTGGACATCTCCTTATCCATGGCAAGCGCACTGCTTAAATAACCGGTTCCTGTATAGCGGATGCCAAACAGATCAAATGCGGCCTGAATCTTGCCGTTTTCTCCGTTTTCTCCATGCAGTGCCATAAAAACGATATCGGACATCTGGCATAATTCGATCACATTCGGTCCAAAGAAATTGTCTGACTGATCTTTTCTGGATGCTTTTACCTTTGCAAGATCCGGTGCAATTTCCGGTATTCCGGATACTTTTACACTGACTTCCTCACTCCGGTCAAAAATACCTGTCAGATCTTCTTTTTTATCACTGTATCCCATAAATACATCAAGTAAGATTACCTGATGTCCATTCTCTCTCAATGCCTTTGCCACCATATCTCCGGTCTTAAAGGAAACATCTCTCTCTGTACTTAAACCACCTGCTAAAACAACAATCTTCATGGTATACTCTCCTTACTATCTCATAAAAACATTTCTGCTTTATAGTATACCTTTTTTCTTTGTGTGGCAAGGAATTTGCACATTCCTTTGTACTTTTTATGCCTGCATGACATCCTTTCTTATTTATTTTTCTGCCTCACGGCAATGCCCCCGGCAGGCACCATTTTTTCTTTTATTCCCCGTTTTCCCGTACCGGAAAAGATTCCTGACTCATAAAATTCTTTGCCTGCTGCTGGCCTCTTTCACGATAAAACCCATTTCTACAGCATTGCGATTTCTTCCATCCTCAGTGCCTGCAGCAGCCACAAAAATATCTGTCTTCCAATCAGATCCTGTTTTCCGATCATACTCCCGTACCGGTATATCTTTGCAACCACATCCTCACAGCGTTCCTCGTCCCCCGCCAGCAATATTTCACAGAGCAATCCATACCGCTCTCTATTTAAAGTGCACTGCCTGTCTATTTCATTCCATAGTTCCGGATACCTTCTTGCGAGATCCACCAGAATCTCTGCCCCGTTATACATTTCTTCCGCTTTCTTCTGCTCTGTTATATAATTTTCCACTTTTACACTACTGTCATGCAGGCATTGATACTACACAAGTATCTTATGTCTGTCGATTTTTGTCAACTACATTTGATTTTTGTTTTAATATTTTGATAATCAAAATATCTTGACATTCTTTTCATCATACTTTATATTTATTTTTGTTTGATAGTCAAACTATTTTATCCGGAGGGAAAAAAATGAGTGTACGAATTATTGTTGATTCCGCATCTGATCTCACAAAGGAACGTGCGGATGCATTAAATCTTGATTATATGCCTTTAAAGACAATTTTTGGCGAAACGGAATATTTAGACGGTGTTACCATTTCCCATAAAGAATTTTATGAAAAACTGATCGAATGTGGAACAATCCCGACGACCAGCCAGGTATCTCCACATGATTTTGAAGCGAAATTCAAAGAAGTAAAAGAAGCCGGCGATACCGCCGTTGTGATCTGTCTGTCCTCTCTTTTATCCGGTACATACCAAAGTGCACACATTGCGCTTGATGGCTATGAGGACTGTATCACATTAGTTGACAGTTTAAATGTATGTCTGGGCGAACAGATCCTTGTCCTTTATGCCGTAAAGCTGCGCGATGAGGGGCTTTCTGCGAAAGAGATCGCCGAAAAACTCGAAGAGAAAAAGAAAGATGTCTGTGTCTTAGCTGTCTTTGATACCCTTGAGTATTTAAAACAGGGCGGACGCATCTCAAAGACTGCCGCCTGGGCGGGAAATATTTTATCCATCAAGCCTGTCATCGCCATTGAAAAAGGTGAGGTTGCGATCTTAGGAAAGGCCAGAGGATCGAAAAACGGAAATAACATCCTGATCCAGGAAGTGAAAAATAAAAACGGTATCGATTTTTCCATGCCGTATATGTTAGGCTACAGCGGGCTCGACGACTCACTGCTCCGGAAGTATATTGCGGACAGCGCAGATCTCTGGGCCGGACAGACAAAAGAGCTGCCAATCAGCACAATTGGGAGTACGATCGGTACACATGCGGGACCGGGAGCCATCTGTGTGTCGTTTTTCCATAAATAATAATGATGTTGGAACAAATATTGATTTCAAATTTCTTGATTGACAAATTGCAACAATCCGGGTCTGTTTTGTTCCATTGTACGAAAATAAGAAAATCTAAGTCTGCCTGATTAGATTTTCTCAAAGTGACATGAACGGCGTTCAACGAGCCTTCCATGGCTCGTGAAGCCTTGTTCTGCCATCCGTGGCAGAACATCACTGTGAATTGAATTGACAGGCAGGCTAAGATTTCCTAATTTTCTTCCAAAGTCACAAAAGTATTCCCGGCTTGTTGCAATTTGTCAGTCGTTATGTTGTGAATCACTATTTGCCCCAACATCTTATCTTCGACAAATGCTTCACGTCACACAAGGAAATCTATTATGATGTACTGCAAAAACCCACCCGGCGGCAAGGTGCTTGCCGCAGGGTGGGTTCTTTGTATTCACAGCACAATTCTGCAATGATCCATTTTAGTATTCCGGTTCGATCAATCCGTATGTGTTGCCTTTTCTCTTGTATACAACGTTGACATCTTCGGTCTCAGCATTGATAAATACGAAGAAGTCATGTCCTAATAACTCCATCTGTACACATGCATCTTCCGGATACATCGGCTTCATATCGAACTTCTTAGAACGGATAATCTTGATCTCTTCATCATCGTCTGATGCTGCATCCAGGAAATCCTGTTTGAAAACGGATGCTGCGCTCTGCTGTTTCGTAACCAGTTTCGTTCTATATTTCTTTAACTGACGCTCAATAACCTCTTCTACCAGATCAATTGATACATACATATCATTGCTGACCTGTTCAGAACGAATATAGTTTCCTTTCATTGGAATCGTAACTTCCACTTTCTGGCGTTCCTTCTCTACGCTCAGTGTTACATAGACATCTGTGTCCGGAGTGAAGTATTTCTCTAATTTGTTTAACTTGTCCTCCACTGCATCTTTGATACCATCGGTTAATTCAATGTTTCTTCCTGTAATCTTGATTCTCATGATGTCCAACCCCTTTGCCGTTTATTTGATACAGATTTATATCATGGTTTTATTATAGCACTTTCCACAAATATTTCAATACAATATATCATTTTTTATATATTTTTCAGAATATTTATATTTTCCTGTAATATTCTTGTAAAAATGTGCATCATTCGCTGGCACGATCAATATTACACATTTAACAAGGGATGCAATGTCATAATGACTCGCCATTATGACATTGCATCCCTTATCATCTGTTCCGCTTTTTTTGCTTCCTCTTTGGTAAGCTGCGGTGTATCTTTTAACACATAATCCATGCCAAGATTATCATACTTGACCTTGCCAAGTGCATGATATGGCAGTACTTCCAATTTTTCCATATTGGAAAGTGTCTTTAGGAAGTGTCCGAGTTCCGTCAATTCTGCCTCCTCAAATGTGATGCCGGGAACTACGACATGACGGATCCACACCGGCTTTTTCCTCTGATCTAAATATCTTGCAAATGCCAGAATATTCTTATTAGAATGTCCGGTCAGTTTCCGGTGATCCTCGTCACGGATATGCTTAATGTCAAGCATTACAAGATCTGTGACATCAAGAAGCCTGTCTATTTTTTCCAGTGTGATATCTGATGTGGCTTCTCCATCCTCCGGAAATCCCGGAAACATAATACCTGACGTATCTAAACAGGTATGGATTCCATGCACCTTCGCCTTCGCAAACAGTTCCGTCAGAAAATCAATCTGAAGCATCGGCTCGCCACCGGTGGCGGTAATTCCGCCAGTCCGGTAAAAAGAGGCATTGCGCAGGAAGCGGTCGATGATCTCGTCCGCCTCCATCTGTTTTCCATCAGTCAGCACCCATGTATCCGGGTTATGGCAATACTGGCAGCGCATCGGGCAGCCCTCGAAGAATACGACAAAACGCACCCCAGGACCGTCCACGGTACCAAATGATTCCAGAGAATGAATATAGCCCATAATAATCTCCTTATTTTTACATCAGTTCATGGAATGTTCTTGCAATTACCTCATCCTGCTGCTCTTTGGTCAGTTTGATGAAGTTTACTGCGTAACCTGATACACGGATTGTAAGCTGCGGATATTCCTCCGGATGCTTCTGTGCATCAAGCAGTGTTTCCTTATTTAATACGTTTACATTTAAGTGGTGACCGCCTTTTTCTGCATAGCCGTCAAGCAGTGCCACAAGGTTTGTTTCAGAGCTTTCCTCCGTCTTTCCAAGTGCATCCGGCACGATGGTAAAGGTGTTGGAAATACCATCCTGCGCATCCATAAATGGCATTTTTGCAACGGAAGCTAAGGAAGCAACCGCACCGTTTTTATCACGTCCGTGCATTGGATTTGCACCCGGAGCAAATGCTACACCTTTCTTTCTTCCATCCGGGGTTGCTCCTGTATTTTTACCATAGGATACATTGGATGTAATGGTAAGAATGGAAGTTGTTGCGATACCACCGCGATAGGTGTGATTTCCTTTTACATATTTGATAAAGGTATGAAGAACCTCTTTTGCGATTTCATCCACACGGTCATCATCATTACCATATTTCGGAAAATCTCCCTCGACCTCAAAATCTACAGTAATGCCGTTCTCATCACGGATCGGTTTTACTTTTGCATATTTGATTGCAGACAGGGAATCTGCTACTACGGAGAATCCCGCAATACCGGTTGCAAACCAGCGTCTTACCTGTTTGTCATGCAGCGCCATCTGCAGTTTTTCATAGCAGTATTTGTCATGCATATAGTGAATGATGTTTAATGCATTGACATAGACACCTGCAAGCCATTTCATCATGTCTTTGTATTTATCCCATACCTCGTCGTAGTCAAGATACTCGGAAGTGATCGGACGATATTTCGGTCCTACCTGTTTACCGCTGATCTCATCCACACCACCGTTGATCGCGTAAAGTAAACATTTTGCAAGGTTTGCACGGGCTCCGAAGAACTGCATCTCTTTTCCGATCCTCATGGAAGATACACAGCATGCAATGCCGTAGTCATCACCATGAACCACACGCATGATATCATCATTTTCATACTGGATCGCAGAATGTTTGATTGAGATCTCTGCACAGAACTTTTTAAAGTTCTCCGGAAGTTTTACAGACCATAAAACTGTCATATTAGGCTCCGGTGCTGCTCCGATGTTGTTTAAAGTATTTAAATAACGGTAAGACATTTTTGTTACCATATGTCTTCCATCTACACCGATTCCGGCAATAGACTCTGTTACCCATGTCGGATCTCCGGCGAAAATACTGTTGTACTCCGGCGTACGGGCAAATTTTACACAGCGCAGTTTCATTACGAACTGATCGATGATCTCCTGGATCTCTTTCTCAGTGAAAGTTCCTTCACGAAGATCACGCTCTGCATAGATATCTAAGAATGTAGAAGTACGTCCAAGGCTCATTGCCGCACCGTTCTGCTCTTTGACTGCTGCAAGGTATGCAAAATAAACAGCCTGTGTTGCCTCAAGAACGTTTGTTGCCGGCTTTGAAATGTCACATCCGTAAATCTTTGCTAATTCTTTTAACATTTTAAGAGCTCTGATCTGCTCGGATAACTCCTCACGCTCACGGATAACGTCAGAATACATAATCGTACGTGTGGATTCTAACTGTTCTTCCTTGTCTGCGATCAGACGATCCACACCATAAAGAGCCGGTCTTCTGTAATCGCCAATGATACGTCCGCGTCCGTATGCATCCGGAAGACCGGTAATGATATGTGCAGAACGGCAGGCTCTCATCTCCGGTGTATACGCATCAAATACGCCTGCATTGTGTGTCTTTCTGTGTGTTGTGAAATATTCTACCACTTCCGGGTCTACTTTATACCCATTATCTTCACATGCCTTAATTGCCATACGGATACCGCCATAAGGCTGTAAGGAACGTTTGAATGGTTTATCTGTCTGGAAACCTACGATCTTCTCCTTATCTTTGTCTAAGTACGCAGGTCCATGGGAAGTGATCGTGGAAATGATCTTTGTATCCATATCGAGCACGCCGCCGGCCTCTCTCTCCTGCTTTGAAAGCTCTAATACGTCCTGCCAGAGTGCTGTGGTATCCTCTGTCGGTCCCTCCAAAAAAGAGCTGTCACCATCGTATGGCTTATAATTTCTCTGAATGAAGTCTCTGACATTTACTTCATTCTCCCATGCTCCACCATTAAAATCTCTCCATTCGTTTTGCATTATTTTTCCTCCTGTTTGCTGAAAACTATGGTTTACCTGTATAAAACGGATCTGATCCCCCAATATTTTGGTATTGCTGGAAAATATTGGTAGTCATTTCTAACTTTTGTTAGTTAGTTCTAACGCAGTGAATATATCATGTTTCATCACTGCTTGTCAATATCCGCTTCGTTTCCGGAACTGTTCTTTTTTTCATACAAAAGGATTCCTGTAAGAAGAATATCTTTAAGAATAAAAGAAACCGACAGTCCGGGTTATCTCGCCCAGACGGTCGGCATTGTAAACGTTATACTTCATGTGGTTCTTCCACTTTTTCCGTCAGTCATATAACAATTAGATGTTATAATTTTTGATTCATTTTTTCAATAGGTAAAATGTACCAAAAAAAACTTATATCATTGTGTAAATTGCTATGCTGTTTTTTTCTTCCTTTTTGACCTGATAGAGTGCTGCATCCGCTCTGTGATACAGTTCACGGAAGCTTGTGCCATCCTCAGGGCCGAATGCGATGCCAATACTTGCTGTCGGCTCCTCCGCCATTCCGATCATTTCTTTTTGTCTGCGCAGCCGGTACAGCACTTCATCTGCCTGCCCCTGTATCCACATACGGTCTTTTACATCCGGAAGAAATACTGCGAATTCATCCCCGCCCATACGTCCAATGCTGACCTGATTACCGTAGACTTCCCTTAAAATATTAGACACACTCATAATGACGCGGTCGCCAACCCAGTGGCCATACACATCATTGACCTGCTTAAAATTATCCAGATCAATAGCAATGTATGCGTAATTTTGTCCTTCTGCCACTGACTCCAGTTCTTCTTTGATACGATCTTCCATCGTACCACGGTTTAACAGTCTCGTCATGGAATCTCTGGCTGCACAATCCCGTAAATATTCTCTTTCTCTCGCGTAACGTCTGTTTTTTTCCACTTTCTCCGTTACATCTGTGATCGTAATATAACTGACCGGTTTTAACTGCGAGGATATAACATCCATGGATACCATCACACGAAAAGACAGCCACTTTTTATTTCCGTCTTTCGTCTCTGTCTGAGCAGTCAGCTCAAATGACTCCCCTGTCAGAATCTCTTCATGATGCTCCCTCATGACCATTCTTAAGTCAATATCCACAAACCGGCTCCAGCCGTCCTGTACTTTTTCAATAAATTCCTCCCGCGTGTAACCGAGCATATGGTACGCCATCGTATTCACATAATACACCTTGCGTTTTCTGCCCTCACTGCTCACAACAAGACCAAACGGTATGTTTTTCATAACTTTATGAAAAACCTTTTCCTCTAATACCGAGTTTTCCATTCTCCCTCTCCCGTTAAAAAATTAACTAATTGATCCCCCGAAC
>ERZ832317.6102-NODE-6102-length-10322-cov-3.216227_pt1 | contig 10322 bp, 10 predicted proteins | sample MGYA00519695_ERZ832317 | MGnify/ENA primary metagenome ERZ832317 (study PRJEB31850, sample SAMEA3708726) | human gut metagenome | biome: human gut; feature: human-associated habitat; material: faeces | place: China | collected 2014 ... | reverse complement strand
GGGACAGCGTCCCCCTTAGAAAGCGCCAGCGCTTTATCCTTCCCACATATACCCGTATCCGCGCACCGTAACGATATGGCTCGGCTCGGCCGGGTCATCCTCGATCTTGATGCGCAGACGGCGGATGTTGACGTCTACGATCTTCAGCTCGCCCACATAGTGATGGCCCCACACCATCTCCAGCAGCTCGTCGCGCGAAAGCGCCTTGCCGATGTTCTGCATGAACGCCTTGAGCAGACCGTACTCGATCTGCGTCAGCTCGATCTTGCGTCCGTTCTTGAGCACCTCGCGTGCGCGCAGATTGAGCTTGAACGGACCGGACTTGATGACGTCCTCCTCCGAGAACGGCGAGCCGGATACGCGGCGGTACAGCGCGTCCACGCGCGCGACCAGCTCGATGCTCGAAAACGGCTTGGTCACATAGTCGTCCGCGCCGTTCATCAGACCGTTTACCTTGTCCGCCTCCTGCGTGCGCGCGGTCAGCATGATCACGCCGGCCTGATAGCCCTCTGCACGCATCGTGCGGCAGACCTCGTAGCCGTCGATGCCCGGCAGCATGACGTCGAGTATCGCGACCGCGAGATCCTGATTTTCACGATATTTTTCGAGCGCCTGCTCGCCGGTTTCAGCCTCGATGACCTCGTAGCCGCCCCGTTTCATATTCAGCACCAGAAAGGAGCGGATGCTTTCTTCATCCTCCAGAACCAGTACCTTACGTTTCATAGATGCCATCCTCCTTTTATCTTCAGTTGTTCCATGCCTGCTTGACGATCGAGAAGCGCGAGCTGATCTCCTCCGCGCCGATCTTCAGCGTGCCGCTCTGCGCGCCCTCCGGGATCTTCGCGAAATAGACCGCCTGCGACGTCTGGCCGAGCTGGATGAGGTCAGTCCGACCCGCGTAATACTCGCGCGAGGAACCCGTGACGCAGTAGATATTGAACAGCGGAATCGAGCTTTGTCCCGCTCCGCGGTATTCGTAGAACGAAACCAGACTCAGGCCGCCGTCCGTGGACTTGACCGCCGTGATGCGGTCGTGCCAGCTCCGGTCGATGCGCAGACTCCACGCATCCGAGATGCACTGATAGGTCGTGCTGACCTGTACGGGCGTTGAGCCCAGACCGTAGGCGTACCAGTCGAGCATATACAGCGCGTCGTGCGCCGCCGCGTCCTTGTAGCCCGCCATAAGCACCGCGCGCGGCAGCTCGATCACGCCGTCGCTGTTGATGTCGGCCGCATAGACCTGCACGGGACGGTAGGTGCTGCGGCTCGCGATATCCTCGCCGTCGAGCGCCAGATTGACCAGCATTCCGTCGCTGTAGACAAAGATATCGGTCGTCAGGCCGATGCCGGAGGCCATTTTCTCCTCCGCGAACACCGCCGGCAGGCCGTCAATGATATGTCCGGCCTCCATGCGCTCGACCGATGCGATGCCGGCGCTCATCGCCGCCTCACCGGCCAGGTTCATGCGGCCGTTCTTATAGCGGTACAGCTGCGCGGCGCGCTTTCCGGAGGCGCCGGTCAGCAGCAGCAGATCCTTCGCGCCGTCGCCGTCCATGTCGGTCAGCTCAAGCGCACTGTAATCGGTCTCGAGCAGCACGCGCGGCGCGCAGCTGTCGTCAAAGTCGCACATCGTCAGCGCGCCCGTTCCGTTGCCGGCCAGCTGCCATGTGACCACGATGCCGCGGCCGCCGTCCGGGGTGATGGTCGGATATTCGACCGACTGGATCGCGGCTCCCTTGGCCTCGATCGAGCCGGTGCACCGATAGTCATCCCCGTTTTTCTTGTAGATATATACCTTGAAGTCGTTGCTCGTCGCCGAGGTCGCGCCGCGGAAGAACACGATGGCCTCCTCCGCGCCGTCACCGTCCAGATCGACGAGCTGTACGGACGAACGGTTCTCCCCTGCGGTCGGGGTGGTATAGGAAACGCCCGATGCCAGAAGCTCTTCGAGCTTGGTCTGCAGCGTCTGATAATTGCCGGGCGGCTTGGGCGCCGCCAGCAGCTCGTCGCCGGACGGCATCGTGCAGCCTGCAAGCAGCAGAAGGCTCATCAGCACGGGCAGTATACGAACAGATTTCATTGCTTGCTCCCAGTCCTTGTTCGGAAGTCCAAATTCGCGCGCGGAAACACGCGCGTTCTGTCGATTGCACAGGCACTTTCCTTGCGGATGCCTATACAGATTAAGTATAGCACAAATTCCACATATCCGGTATTCCTTTTTCCGGATTTTTTGATTACAGTACAGAAAAAGCGCTCTGCAAATTGACAAAAGAGGACGGAGCGGTTATACTGAGACCATGCCGCCGGGCGCCGGAGCGCGCTTTGCGCGGCCTTTGATTTTTTCTGCGGGTATGGCGGAATGGCAGACGCGCCAGATTTAGGTTCTGGTGTCTCAGACGTGCAGGTTCAAGTCCTGTTACCCGCACCATCATCACACACACGAGGTTTTACTTATGTCTCAGAACAGCATTCTTCTGGAAAAGTCGCTGCATTTTTCTGTCCGCATCGTAAAGCTGCACCGCCTGCTGCACCGGCACGAGGACGACCTGTCCGCCGAGCTGCTGAAGCACGCAGCGGCGATCGGCTCCGCAGTATCGTGCGCGGATTGCGCCCTCAGCCGACGAGACCTTGCCGAGAGCCTGAACGAGGCGCTGCGCGAAACGGCGCAGACCGAATACTGGCTGCGGCTGCTGACGCTGACCGACGATGTTGACGTCCGCACAGGCGCTTCCCTGCTGAGCGACTGCACCGAGCTGCACCGCCTGCTGACCGCCGCGGCAAGCGCTGCAAACTGATATGATTCCCGTCTGAAAAACACGCCAAAGGCGTGTTTTTCTTTTTTTTGCGCACAGCTTGCAAATATTCCGGGAACACGATATAATGAGCGCAAATGAGGTGGTTAAATGGCAAAGCGCATCATCTGCATCGGCGACTCCAACACATATGGCTATGACCCTGCCGCCTTCGGCGGCGCGCGCTATCCCGACGGCGTGCGGTGGACCTCACGGCTCGGCAGCGCGTGGGACATCCAGAATCTCGGCGAGAACGGCCGGGAAATCCCGTCGAGCAGCTTCGCCGTGCGCGTCCTGCTCAGCCAGATCCGCTCCCGGCTGCCGGCAGACGGGCTCTGTCTGATGCTCGGCACGAACGACCTGCTTTGCGGCGCCTCCCCTGCCGAGGCTGCCGAACGGATGCGCATCTTCATCAGCGATCTTCTGGTCTGCGGTCTGCCGCTGCTGCTCGTCGCGCCGCCGCTCATGCAGAGCGGAACATGGGTTGAGAGCGACGCGCTCATCCGCAGTTCCGGACAGCTCGCCCCGCTCTACCGCGATCTCGCCGCGCTCTGCGGCGTGTCATTCTGCGACGCCTCCGGCTGGGATATTCCGGTCGTGTTCGACGGCGTCCACTTTTCCGAACAGGGCCATCGCCGCTTTGCCGAGCAGCTCGAGCCGGTTTTCGCGCAGACGTTCCTGTGAACTTGACCCGCAAATCACTCTTGTCCAATCATGCGGAATTTCCATAATTTCCCTTGCCCTTTTCTTTTTACCTCATATACAAGAAAAAGCCCAGCTTTGCTGGACTTTTTCGACAGACTGAGACCGAAGCGTAAACGCACTCCGTTTTATTTTTAATTTTAGAACGGCTGGCTGTAACCCCAGGTACCGATGCCGAGCGGAGAGAACGCAATGTAAACCGCTGCAACACAAATGAGAATCAGTGCGGTAGCAACCCATCGATATTTCCACGGAGTAAGATCGACAGCGCCGATGTCCTTCTGTACCCATGCCTCCGGATGCTTTGTCTTGTTTCGCTGATTGAAAATGAACATAATCAGCAGCTCAACCGGCAGCAGAACGAATACAGCATACAGATAATGGAACTTGCTGTTGAGGAACAGCAGGAACGAGCCGTAGCAGACCACATGCAGTACCAGAATGGCCTTTGCGCTGTATTTCGGCAGGTGCTTGAAGAAGAAGCCGCCGAATACGGCCGTCAGAACCGGCAATGCAATCAGCATTACGAGGGAATCCAGGAAGGTCTTGAGACCTGCCGGGAAGAAATAGATCAGCGGACCAACGATGGTGGTCAGCACCGCGAAGATGATGCCGACATTCTTGCCGACCTTGACGAGCTTGTCCTCGGAAGCGTCCTTGTCGATGAATTCCTTGTAGATGTCCATGGTAAACATGGTATCTACCGAGTTCAGCACCGAGTTGAACGAGGACAGGATCGCGCCGAGCATGACGGCTGCGAAGAAGCCCATCAGCGGAGCCGGAACAACCTGCGAAACCAGCTGCGGGTACGCTTCATCCATCATGGATACCTGATTGCCCTGCAGCTCAAACAGCGCATACGCGATAACGCCCGGCAGAGCAAGGTACATAAAGCCGATAATTTTCAGAAACGCGCAGTAGAGCGCGCCCTTCTGTGCTTCCTTGAGGTTCTTTGCAGCAAGTACACGCTGAATGAACGACTGGTGCGTACACCAAGACTGCAGGCCGAGGAAGAACAGACCGGTAAATACGGTCGGCCACGGAACCGCAGGCGGCAGAGAATCCGCCGGAGCGATAGAGTTGAGCATATCCGAATGGTTTTCGATCAGGAAACGCATACCGTCGATAACCGACAGACCGTCACCGCCTGCCGTCTTGCCGAGTACACTCAGCGCGAAGAACGGGATCATGAAGCCGCCGATCAGCAGGCCGATGCCGTTTACCGTATCCGATACGGCAACGGCTTTCAGTCCGCCGAAGATAGCGTAAATCGAGCCGATGATACTGATGATGATGCAGAGGATGATGACCGCCTGGAACTTGGTCACGCCCAGAATACCGGAAACATTAAAAATGTTCTCGAATACCAGCGAACCGGAGTACAGGATAACCGGAATCTGTACGACAATGTACAGCAGGATGTACGCGATGGAGAACCACAGCTTCGTGCTGCGGTCATAGCGCAGACCAATCAGCTCCGGGATGGTGGTAATGCCGCTTTTTAGATAACGCGGCGCCGCAAACAGCGCCAGCACGATACAGCACGGAGCCGCTACGATCTCGAACGCCATCGGGCTCATGCCCACGCTCCAAGTCTGTCCGTTCGTGCCGACCAGCTGCTCTGCCGACAGGTTGGTCAGCAGCAGCGAACCCGCGATAACGAAGCCCGGCAGGCCGCGTCCGGCCAGAAAATAGCCGTCTGCGGTGCTCTGGTCATCGTCCTTTGTTTTTACATACGAAATGACTGCAACAAGTATCGTGAAACCGATAAACGTCGCCATTGTCCAAACCATTGGAATCCCCCTCTTTGTGTGTGTGCACTTCTTTGGTCAGAAATATATCACTTTTTTGCAGATAAAGCAAGGGCGGGCGCAAGTGCAGAACCTGCGTCCGCCCTGTTACAAGCAGTATAATCCTGTCTGCGGGTCAGTGTTTTACTCCCACAGGCCCTTGGACTTCATATCCGCAATATAGTCTTCGATATTGCCGGAATCAATGACCTTGGAGCCGGAATCGATGAAGGAATCGACTTTATCGCCGTCGAGCACCTTTACCGCCGCTTCCACAGCCTTATAGCCCATATCGTAGCCCATCTGTGCGATGTCGATGGTCAGAGAGCCTGCTTTGACTGTCTCGATGGCGGACTGGTTGCCGTCAAAACCGCACAGAACGGTATCTGCGTAATTGGTGTTGCCGGAATCCTTGATAACCTTTGCAGCTGCAAGCGCCATGTCATCCGCGATGGACAGAACTGCGTCTACGCCGTTCGGGTACTTCTGGATAACCGCCTCCATAGCGGCGGCTGCCTTGTCCGGCATGGTGTCGGTGTACTGCACTTCGAGCACCTGACCGCCTGCGGCTTCGATCGCATCGCGATAGCCGCGCAGACGTGCTTCATGGGTCTCGTCGCCCTGTACTCCTGCGATGATAACAGCCGTCGGCTTGTCCTTGCCGAGTGCCTTGCAGGCCTCAGCAACCGCCTTGCCGCCGTTCAGCGCTGCGTCCTCGTTGCCGGTGCCAACGAAGCAAGCCTTCTTGTCCGAGGTGAAGTCAGTATCCAGTGCAAGCACCGGCTTGTTCGCGGAAGCGACAAGGGTAGCGGTTGAAGTAGACTGCTGCGGTGCGACCACGACGGCATCAATGCCCGGGTTGCCGAGTGCAGTCTCGATCATGTTTACCTGCTCATCATACGAGGTGGCCGAGGTCGGAGACTGGATTTCGACGTTTACGTTGTCATGCTCGTTGCCGTAAGCGCGCGCACCGGCAATAACTTTGTTGAAGTGTCCGTCGGTATGCTTTACGATCACGGTAACGTTGTAGGCGTCGCCGGTGGCGGCGTCACCGCCTGCCTTGTCGTTCGCGGAGGTCTGACCGCCGCATCCCGCCAGCATGGCGGTACACAGCGTGCCGACCAGCGTCATCGCTAATACTCTCTTTTTCATGGTGCAAACACTACCCTTTCTTTTTTCTTCGATTCGTTCTTCCTTCCTTGGGGTATGCGGAGCTGCTTGTGTGATTGTGTGTGTGTCTTACTGGCTGATCGTCTGGCGGAGTGCGTCGATGGAGGTGTTGACACCGGCGTCAACCGTCATGGTCAGGTCCTCCATTTCGAGAGAAACGTCGCCGTCGTAGCCCATCATGTGGCAGACAGAGAAGAATTCCTTCCACCACTGCAGGTCCTTGCCGCAGCCGACTGCAACGTAGTTCCATACGCGGTCAGCGGACTCGGTAACGGGGCGCGGCTCGAGCAGACCGTCGGTGTCAGCCAGACCGCGCTCAATGCGGGCGTCTTTGCCGTGCACATGGAAGATGCAGCCCTTCAGTGCACGAGCAGCCGCAATCGGGTCTGCGCCCAGAACCATCATGTGGGACGGGTCGAGGTTGATGCCGAGCATCGGGTCGGTCGCTTCGCGCAGCTTGAGCAGAGTAGATGCCGACCATACCATGGTACCCGGAAATTCCTCAATTGCAATATGCTCGATGCCACATTTCTTGCAGTGTGCGATAAATTCGTTCCAGAACTCGATGGTCACCTTCCACTGGTACTCATAAGCGGGCGCCATGAAGTCCGGCCAGGAGACGGTGGAAGTGATCCAGTTCGGGGTGGTGTCGGTCTCGCTGCCTGCCGGCAGACCGGCCATGGCTACGATCTTCTTAACGCCGAGCAGACCCGCGAGCGTTGCGCAGTCGTACATGGACTTCTTGTACTCCTCGCCGGTCTTGGACGGCCAAAGCGGGTTGCAGGACGTGTTCAGTGCAGAAATGCGCATGCCGCGCTTTTCAAGCTCCATCATGAACGCTTCACGCTTGCCTGCGTCCGCGAGCAGCTCGGCGGTGTTGCAGTGCTTGCGGGCGCCCCAGCCGCCTGCGGTCATCTCGACCGCGTCGATGCCGAGGGACTTTACCTTGTCGAGCATATCCGTGTAGGACAGATCAGCGAATACGTCAGTGCAGATTGCGAGTTTCATATAAAAAACCTCTTTTCTTTCGGAACGTTTTTGAGAGAAATTCTTTGAGGGACTGCTGCTGCCTGCCTGAAACGGAAGGCAGCAGCTGAGAGAGAAGAAATAAGCGAGTTATTCGGTAAACAGGCGGATTACTTGAAATCTACCCATACGCCGCCCTTATCAGCGGACTCTACGCACTTGGTGACCCAGCGGATGCCGTCGATGCCGTGCTCCAGATCCGGGTAAACCAGATTCTTGAGGGTCTCCTCGTCGCCGCGGTTCTTCGCATCCATTGCGATAGCGAAACGGGTGTACAGGTTGCTCCAGGACTCGATCAGGCCGGTGTAATGCAGAGCACCCAGGCGCTCGTACTCAAGAGCTTCCGGATTCAGGTAATCCATTGCGCGAACCAGCGTCTGACGCGGCTGACCCTGTACTTCGTAGTACAGCTCATCCGGATGCATATCGTTCCACTCGAGGGAAGCCTTGGTGCCGACAATGCGGATGTGCTGGCTGCTCATGTCACCTGCGTTAACTGCAGATGCCCACATACGGCCAACTGCGCCGTTCTCATAACGCATCAGGACGTAAGCATTGTCCTCCAGCGGTGCGCGGGACTTGATGAAGCTCTGGCGGTCGCACAGCAGCTGCTTCAGCTTCAGCTGCGGGCAGATCAGCTCGGACATATAGAAGGTGTGGGTGGACAGGTCGCCAAGTACAAAGGACGGGCCGGACTTTGCCGGATCAACACGCCACTTCTGACCCTCAGCCTGCTTGTCGCCGGTCGGGTCGCAAGCGAAACCATGTGCGTAGCGGAGGTCTACCATGGTAACCTCACCAATGTCGCCGTTCAGGACCATGGAACGCATCTGGCTCAGCAGGTCGAAACCGGAGAAGCCGTAGGTTACGCAAACGATCTTGCCCTTTTCCTCAGCCAGCTTCTTGATCTCTTCGCCTTCCTCAACCTTGAAGAACAGCGGCTTCTCGCAGATTACATGCAGGCCGGCTTCCAGAGCGGCCTTGCAGACCTCAAAGTGCTGGAAGTTCGGGGTTGCGATGTCAACAGCCTCGATGCCGTCCTCGCGCTTTGCTTCCTCAGCAAACATGGTCTTGTAATCCGGGTAGAGGCGCTCCTCATCCATGTTCAGGTTCTTGCCGAAGTCTACGCAGCGGGCGAAGTCCAGGTCGAACGCTGCAGCCTTGAGTACGAACGAGGTGTTGTCTCGCATAGCACCCAGACGATGCTTGTAGCCAACGCCGGAAGTGCGGCCGCCGCCTACGATACCCCAACGGAACGGACGATCAATTTTCTTTTCACCGATAAACATAATGTTTTCCTTCTTTCTTCGATTTGTAAAAAGGTGTTTGATTCTGTTTTATACTGCTTGTTTCGATGTTTTGTGAAATACATACAACAAATACGATTTATCTTTGTTTATTGTATCTATTTCCTAACTTCTGACCTAAGTATAAAATGTTTTATGGATGTATTCAATAAGCGTTTCTGTCATAAAGTTCATCGATCCTGCTTTCTGTGAAAAAACACAGAAAACCAGTTCATCAATCCTGCTATTTCGTTCATGGATTCTATGAGGGCAAAATAAGGAAGGAGAAGAGTTTATGCAAAGTGTTGATCCCGGCATCCGAAGTGAGTCGGTTTGTTTTCCGTTTACGCCGTCGCAGACCGCAAGAGAGCTGCTGTTTTACCCGACATGGTGCGGTCACTACTACTGCACCGCCAACTATTTTATGAAGCGCGACAGTTATCCGCCGCTGCTCATCGCCTACATCCGCAAGGGACGCTTCCGCGTGGAGTACCGCGGTGAGTTCCATGTCGCCGAGGCCGGTGACGTGCTGCTGCTCGACTGCATCGAGCCGCACTACTACCACGCTGAGGACGGACTGGAGTTCGTGTACATGCACTTTGAGGGCTCGAACGCACGTGAGCTGTGCCGCCGCATCACTGAGCGGCACGGCTGGCTCATCCGCCGCGACAACAACACGCTGATCGGCAATCTGCTGTACGACATGGTGCGCTTTTACGATGAGAACGGTGTAGAGACCGATATGCAGCGCTCGGCACGCATCTACCGCATGTTTGACCTGCTGCTCTCACCGAGTGCCGCCGAGCAGTCAGCGGATACGCCGGTCGAGCAGGCCATCCAGTACATCCGATCGCATATCGGTCAGCCGATTTCCGTGGAGGATCTGGCGTCCACCGTGTGCCTGAGCGCGTCCTATTTCGCGCATATGTTCAAGCGCCGCACCGGCTTCTCCCCTGCCGATTATGTCATCAACTCGCGCATTGAGCGGGCGAAGGTTCTGCTCGTGCAAGAAACTGGCAGAGATATGACCTCGGCGGCGACAAGAAACTGTCCTTCGAGGAAGGCGTTGACTCCTACGTTCCGTATGCAGGCTCTCTGAAGGACAACCTCGGCCTGACCCTGAGCAAGGTCCGCTCGACCATGTGCAACTGCGGTTCGCTGTCCATTCCGGAGTTCCAGAAGAAGGCAAAGATCACGCTCGTTTCCGCGACCTCCATCGTCGAGGGCGGCGCGCACGACGTTGTTCTCAAGGAGACCGCTTCCACCAGCAAATAATCGGTAGTTTACGCCGAAAACCAATCCCCCTTGCGCGCAAGTTTCGTGCAGGGGGATTTTCGTAGAAAAAGAGAGAAACAGAAAGGGACGAACGGCATGTCGCACAGAAAGGCACTGCTTCGCCGTATCTACGGCTCATATTACCGCATCAGGCGCAATCTCGGCGCGTTTATCCGCTGGTGCATCTTCTCGATCATCATCGGCCTCGTGGCCGGCGCAGTCGGCGCGGCCTTCCATCACGCGCTCGGCTGGGCGACCGAAATGCGCACCGAGCACGGGTG
>ERZ832317.6093-NODE-6093-length-10330-cov-4.214891_pt1 | contig 10330 bp, 9 predicted proteins | sample MGYA00519695_ERZ832317 | MGnify/ENA primary metagenome ERZ832317 (study PRJEB31850, sample SAMEA3708726) | human gut metagenome | biome: human gut; feature: human-associated habitat; material: faeces | place: China | collected 2014 ... | reverse complement strand
ACTATGCAACCTCTCTGGCAGTTTTTGATACAGCCGGAGAGGTTGTTTGTGCAAAGAAACGGTTTCTTCCGGTCAAGGAGGGCCAGCTGGGCCTCCGCCAGAGCGATGCGCTGTTCCACCACACCACCGCTCTGCCCGAAATGCTGGAGGAACTGAGCCGGGAGTTCGACCTGACGCAGATCGCGGCGGTGGGCGTTTCGCAGAAGCCCCGCCCCGTGGAGGGAAGCTACATGCCCTGCTTCCTGGCGGGCGTCAGTGCAGCTACGGCTTTTGCCAGAGCGCGGGGCATCCCACTCGTCCACACGACCCATCAGCAGGGGCATGCCGCCGCTGCTCTGTTTGCCGCCAAAGGGGAGGAGCTGTTCCGCCAGAAGGTGCTGCTCTTCCACATTTCCGGCGGCACCACCGACCTGCTGCTCTGCGACGAGGTCAGGCAGATCACGACGCTGGGCACCAGCAGTGATCTCTACGCCGGGCAGGCCGTGGACCGCGTGGGCGTCAAGCTGGGCTTTCCGTTCCCGGCAGGTGCCGAGGTCTCCCGTCTGGCAGCGCTGTGCGAAGAGCCCATCCGGCCAAAGTCCAGCGTCAAAGGGATGACGTGCAGTCTCTCCGGTCTGGAAAATCAGTGCAATGCGCTGCTGCAAGCCGGAAAAAGCCCGGAGTACGTCTGCAAATATTGCCTGCTCTGCGTGGCCGATACCGTCGTCCGGATGACGAAGGCGGCGCAGAAGGAATACCCCGGCCTGCCGGTGGTCTGCGCAGGCGGCGTTATGAGCAGCGACATCATCCGCGTGTGGGTGCAGCAGCGCCTGCCGCAGGTGTATTTCGTGCCGGGCCGGTATTCCAGCGACAACGCCATCGGTGTGTCCATCCTTGCCGCACGGGAGGCCGGATTATGGCTGAAGTGATCTCCGTCTCGGCGCTGAACCAATACGTCAAGACCCTGCTGGATGCCAACGACCTCCTGTTCGACCTTGCCCTCCGGGGCGAGATTGCGAACTTTGTTCAGAACGCCCGCAGCGGACACTGTTATTTCTCGCTGCGGGACGAGACGAGCAGCGTCAAAGCGGTGATGTTCCGGTCGGACGCGCGGCGGCTCGGTTTCCGCCCCGAAGAGGGGATGAAGGTTGTCGTCCGCTGCCGCGCCACCCTGTACGAGCGAGACGGTGCGTTCCAGGTCTATGTCAACGACATGTTCCCGGACGGCATCGGTTCGGCGCAGCTCGCCTTTGAGCAGCTGAAAGCAAAACTCGACCGGGAGGGTCTGTTTGCCGCCGAACGCAAAAAGCCGCTGCCCCGGTTCCCGAAGTGCATCGGCCTCGTCACCAGCAAGACGGGGGCTGCGCTGCAGGATATCCGGAACGTCATCGGGCGGCGGTGGCCCGCCGTGCGGTTGCTGCTCTGCCCGGTCAACGTGCAGGGATTTGAAGCGGCTGACGAGATCGCCGCAGCTATCGACCGGCTGGACAAGTCCGGTCAGGTGGACGAGATCATCGTGGCGCGCGGCGGCGGAAGCCGGGAAGACCTCTGGGTCTTCAATGCCGAGCGCATCGCGCGGGCCGCATCCCGCTGCAAAACACCGCTCATCAGCGCCATCGGTCACGAGATCGACTTTACGATCCTGGACTTTGTGGCAGACCAGCGCGCCCCGACCCCATCGGCGGCGGCAGAGCTTGCCGTGCCCGACCGGGCCGAATTTTCACGAAAATTATGCAATTTGGAAGAAAATATTCACATTTCTATCCAAAACAGGCTGAGTTTATGCTATAATAGGCTGGACGAAACGGTGCAGCCGCTTTCCCGGCAGAACATGCAGGCACAGCTTGCAGGCCGTCAGCAGCAGTTGGAGGCAGTTTCCGGGCAGCTGCAAACGGCCGCGCGGGAAAAGCAGCAGGACGCCGGGCTGCGTCTGCGCCATGCGGCTGCGCTGGCTGCAACGCTGAACCCGTATGGCGTCCTCGCGCGGGGCTATGCGCTCGTGCAGGACGAAAAAGGCCGCATCTGTGCGCCGGACGCCCTTCGCGAAGGGCAGAAGATGACGCTCTGCGGCGCAGTGAACCGCATCCATTGTACCGTGGATGCCGTGGAGGGACCCAATGAGAGCACCCAAGAGCTTTGAAGAAGGAATGGACCGGCTGGAAGGCATCCTTGACCAGATGCAGCAGCCGGAAACGACGCTGGCGGAATCGGTCAAGCTCTATGCGGAGGCCGCATCCCTGACCGATTACTGCCGCACAACGTTGGAAAAGGCTTCGCTGCAGCTGGACGAGATCGACGCCAAGCGCACCGCCGCCCCGCAGCCGGAAGCAGACAACTAAGGAGGATCTATCAATGGATTACGCAAAGCAGTATCAGGAGTATCTGGTGCGGGTCAATGCTGCGCTGGAGACTGCCTGCAACACCTATCTGCCCGAAGAGTCGGACGTCTGCCGTGCAGCCCGCTACAGCCTGCTGGGCGGCGGAAAGCGCATCCGTGCTGTACTGGTGCTGGCCGTCTGCGATATGCTGAACGGTGATGCCGCCGCTGCAGACCAGTTTGCCGCCGCCGTGGAGATGCTGCACTGCTATTCGCTGATCCACGACGATCTGCCCTGCATGGACAACGACGACCTGCGCCGGGGCAAGCCCTCCTGCCACAAGGCATTTGGCGAGGCCACGGCCATGCTGGCCGGTGATGTCCTGCTGACCGAGGCATTTGATGTCATCGCCAACGTCGAAGCCCCTGCCATCGTCAATGTGCGGGCGGCCAGGGCGCTGGGAGCCGGTGCGGGCAGCCGCGGCATGGTCTACGGCCAGGAGCTGGATCTGAAATATGAGGCTCTGGCTGCGACCGAAGAGCAGCTGCGCCTCATCCACCGCAACAAGACCGGCGCGCTCATCAACGCAGCCGTCCAGATGGGCGCTGCCGCTGCGCAGGCCAACGAGACCCAGTGCCGGGAGCTGGAGGGCTACGCCTACGGCATCGGTCTGGTGTTCCAGATCGTGGACGATGTGCTGGATGTCATCGGCTCGCAGGAGCAGCTGGGCAAGCCCATCGGCAGCGACAGCGAGAACGGCAAGACCACCTTCGTCACCCTCTACGGTACCGAGGGTGCGATGGAGCTGGCCCGCAGGCTGAACGAGCAGACCTGCGCGTCTCTGCGCGCAGAATTTGGCGAAAAGAGCGCCTTCCTGGAGCAGCTTGCCAGGGAACTGCTGGTCCGCCGCAGCTGAATAAACAAAAAAGAAAGAGAGCATAACATGCAACTGATCCGCGATGTTTTGAACCTGAATCCGATCCTGACGGTGGCGCTTCTGGCGTGGTTCGTCGCGCAGGTATTGAAGACCCTCATCAATTTTATCCTGCTGGGCAAGTTCCAGCTGGAGCGGATGTGGGGAGACGGCGGTATGCCCAGCGCCCACAGCGCGACCGTCTGCGCCATGGTCATCGCCACGGCCCGGAGCGAGGGCTTCGGCTCGGCGATCTTTGCGGTGGCCGCAGTCGTCGCCATCATCACGATGCACGACGCCATGGGTGTCCGCCGCGAGACCGGCGAACAGGCCAAGGTGCTGAACAAGATGATCGAGCAGTGGATCGACGTAACGGAAAAGAACGCCCCCTTCCTCCAGAACATGCACCTGAAGGAAATGGTCGGCCACACGCCGCTGCAGGTCCTGGCCGGTTTTGTGGTCGGCTGCGTGGTCGGGGCACTGTACCCGATGGCGCTCTGAGTCGATTTCTGGCGGGCAGTCCCGCCGATTCCAAATTGTGAGAAGGACGTGAATCTATGAATTCGCCTTTGCTGGAAAAAATCTCGCAGCCCAGCGATCTCAAAAAGCTCTCCGGCCAGCAGGTCGAGCAGCTTTGTGCGGACATCCGCGAATTTTTATTGGAAAACGTATCCAAGACCGGTGGCCATCTGGCCTCCAACCTGGGGGCTGTGGAGCTGACGGTAGCGCTGCACCGCGTCTTTGCGACCCCGCAGGACGAGATCGTGTTCGATGTGGGCCACCAGTGTTATACGCACAAGCTGCTGACCGGCCGCCGCGAGGGCTTTGCAAAGCTCCGCCAGCTCGACGGCCTGTCCGGTTTCCCGAACCCCAACGAGAGTGAACATGACGCCTTCATTTCCGGCCACGGCAACACCGCGCTGTCGGTCGGCATCGGCATTGCGTGGGCCAAAAAGCTGCGGGGGGAGCCGGGGCAGGTGATCGTGCTCATCGGCGACGGTGCCTTTACCGGCGGCATGGTCTACGAGGGGATGAACAACATCGGCAGCCTGGACAATCTGCTCGTCGTTCTGAACGACAACAAGATGTCCATCTCCAAAAATGTGGGCGCGCTGTCCCGCTACCTCAAGCGTCTGCGCACCACCAACCGCTACTTCGATGCCAAGGAGAACGTGCGCAGCTTTCTGGACCACGTGCCTGTGGTCGGCGCACCGCTCAAGGTGGCCATCCAGAACAGCAAGGCCATGGTGCGCCGCGCCATGTACCACTCCACCATGTTTGAGGATATGGGCTTCCATTACTACGGCCCCTTTGATGGCAACAATGAGCAGGAAGTCGAGCGGATCCTGCGCAGCATCCATAAGCAGCCAGGCCCGCACTTCCTGCATGTCGTCACGAAAAAGGGCAAGGGTTACGCGCCCGCCGAGAGCAACCCCGGCAACTTCCATGGGGTCTCGAAGTTCGACCTCATCGACAGCATCCCGGACCCGGAGGTCGCCCCGAAGGAATCGTTCTCGACCGTATTCGGCAACCTGCTGAATCAGGAGGGAGCAGCGGACAAAACCATCTGCGCCATCACGGCAGCGATGAAGTACGGCACCGGTCTGCAATTCTTTGCACACACGCACCCGGAGCGGTTCTTTGATGTGGGCATGGCCGAGCAGCATGCAGTGACCTTTGCCGCTGGTCTTGCCAGCCAGGGGATGCTGCCGGTGGTCTGCATTTATTCCACCTTTTTACAGCGCTCCTATGACCAGATCATCCACGACGTCAACCTGCTCAATGAGAACGTCGTCTTCGCCATCGACCGTGCCGGTTTTGTCCCGGCCGATGGTGAGACCCATCAGGGCATCTTTGACCCGGCTTTCCTGAGCCAGGTCGGCATCCCCATCTATTCACCGTCGAACTATGCAGAGCTGCGGCACTGGCTGCCGGTCCTGCTGGGCAAAGACCAGAAAGGCCCCCGCGCCATCCGCTATCCGCGCGGCGGCGAAAGCGCGGTGCTGGCGGCTTACGGCTGTTCGGGCAAAGCGTACGACCGGATGCACACGGCACCCGGCGCGCAGGTCGCACTGGTCAGCTACGCCGACGAAGTGGAGGATGTGCTCCAGGCAGCTCAGATTCTGGGGGAGGAAAACCTGCCCTGCGACGTTTATAAGCTTGTAAAGGTGTTCCCCTTTACAGATGATCTCATTGATGAAATCCGTCGTTATCCAGTCGTTTTGTTTGCCGAAGAGTGTGTCGCCTGCGGCGGAATCGGCGAGCACCTCGAAGCCGCACTGTATCAGGCAGGCTGGAAGGGAACTTACATCCACCGGGCCGTTGAAAATGTTCGTCTGCCCCACGCGACCGTCCCGCAGATCAAGGAGGCGACCGGTCTGGACGCCGCCCATCTGGCACAGACAGTCCGTGAGCACAGGAAAGGAGAAACTGCATCTTGAAAATCCGATTGGATCAATATCTGGTTCAGCATGGCCTGATCCAGAGCCGTGAACGTGCCAAAGCCATGATCATGTCCGGCGTCGTCTTCGTCAACGAGCAGAAGGTGGACAAGGCCGGTGAGATGATCAAGGAAGACGCCAAAGTCGAGGTGCGCGGCCACGACATCGGTTATGTCAGCCGCGGTGGTCTGAAGCTGGAAAAAGCAATGCAGTGCTTCCCACTGACCCCCAACGGTAAGGTCTGCATGGACATCGGTGCGTCCACCGGTGGCTTCACCGACTGCATGCTGCAAAATGGTGCGCTCAAAGTCTATGCCGTCGATGTCGGCTACGGCCAGCTGGCCTGGAAACTGCGCACCGACGAGCGGGTCGTGAACATGGAGCGCACCAACATCCGCAGCGTCACCCCCGACCAGCTGGGCGAACCCATTGAATTTTTCAGTGTGGATGTCTCGTTCATCTCGCTGCATCACATCTTCCCGGTGGCGCAGGCGATCACCACACCAGACGCCATGGGCGTCTGTCTGGTCAAGCCGCAGTTCGAGGCCGGCCGCGAAAAGGTCGGCAAGAACGGCGTCGTGCGCGACCCGGCCACCCACTGCGAGGTGCTGCACAATGCGATGGGCTACGCAGCGGCCAACGGCTTCGCCGTGCGCGGGCTGGATTTCAGCCCCGTCAAAGGCCCGGAAGGCAACATTGAGTACCTGATGTTCGTGCAGAAGAGCGCAGAGCCCGCCGTGCTGGACGACAGTGTGGCAAAACAGGTCGTGGAAGCCAGCCATTCGACGCTGGACCACTGAGAGCAGAAAGAAGGTGCTGGGTGTGACTGTTTATATTTCACCCAACCCCGGCAAAGCGATGGCCTACGGCATCTCGCAGCGGGCCGCGCAGATCCTGCTGACCCACGGTGCCAGAGTGCTGATGCAGACCGACCTCAAGGCTGTGTGCGACACGATGGGAGTGGAGTATCTGCCGCAGGAGGAATGCCTCAAAAAAACGGATGTCATCCTGACCATCGGCGGGGATGGCACCATCCTGCACGAGGCCAACCTCTCGCTGGAATACCGGAAGCCCATCCTCGGCATCAACCTGGGGCGCTGCGGCTTTCTGGCCACCTGCGAGATCAACGAGATGGAACAGAAGCTCTCTGCCGTTGCGCGGGGAGATTATCTGCTGGACAACCGGATGCTGCTTTACGTCCGCGTTCTGGGCGACGACAGCTGGGAGGGCCACGCCCTCAACGATGTCGTCATCACCAAAGGCCGTTTGCAGCAGGCCATTGATTTCAGCATCTACTGCGATGACATTCTGGTCGAGCATTACCGCGGAGATGGTGTGATCGTGGCTACGCCAACCGGCTCCACGGCCTATTCACTGGCAGCCGGCGGGCCCATCCTGGACTCGCAGACCAAGGGCGTGGTCGTCACGCCCATCTGCCCGCACAGCCTGGCCAGCCCGGCCATGGTGTTTGCGCAGGAACGTAAGATCAACATCTGTGTCGGTCAGGTCGCGGACGAGGAAGTCTTCGTCAGCTGCGATGGTGCGGCAGGCTATTCTCTGCATGCCGGTGCCACCGCCGAAGTGCGGCTGAGTGACCAGATCGTGCAGCTCATCACCTTCAGCAAAGCCGACCAGTTTCAGGCCATTGACCAGAAACTGCGCGGCAGACGGTAAGTTTTGACAGAAAGGGGAACCGATATGGCCAGCAGCCGAGGCGATGCCAAAACCAAGCGGGAGCGTCAGCAGACGATCCTGCGGCTGATCCAGGAGCATCCGATCAGCCGTCAGGAGTCCCTGCTCGACCACCTGCGAAATGAGGGATTCGATGCCACACAGGCCACGATCTCCCGCGATATCCGGGAGCTCAGCCTGGTCAAAGCGGCCACGAGCACCGGCTACCGGTATGTTTCCAGCCACAACGAGGCGCTGAACCCGAAGATCCAGAGCCGTTTTGAGACGATCTTCCACGAGTCTGTTCTGGGGGTGGATTTTGCCGGACACGTCGTTCTGGTCAAATGCTACTCCGGCATGGCGAATGCCGCCTGTGAGGTGTTTGACGCCCTGAAATGGAAAAATGTTGTCGGAACCTTGTCCGGCGACGATACCTTCCTGATCGTGGCCCGCTCGGAGCGCGATGCAAAGACCATCTGCTCGGAGCTGACCCACCACATCGGACAGAAATAATGCGGGAGAAATTACCATGCTGAGCAGCCTGCAAATTGAAAATGTTGCAGTCATCCAGAAAGCCGACGTGCATTTTGAAAAGGGCCTGAACGTCCTCACCGGCGAAACGGGCGCGGGCAAGTCGATTTTGATCGACTCCATCAATGCCATTCTCGGCAACCGGACGTCCAAAGACCTTGTGCGCACCGGGGCGGCCAAAGCGGTCATCCGTGCCGCCTTTGATGACGTGCCGGGCGCCGTGCTGGACAGCCTGGAAAAAGCCGGATATGAGCGCTCCGATGCCCTGACCCTGAGCCGCGAGATCACAGCCGAGGGCAAAAGCACCTGCCGCATCAATGGGATGCCTGCCACAGCCGCCATCCTGCGGGAGCTGTGCGGCGGGCTGATCAACATCAACGGCCAGCACGACTCCGTCGGCCTGCTGAACCCGGCCCATCACGAGGGGATTTTGGACGCTTATGCGCAGAATGGTGCCGCATTTCAGGCGTACTATACCGTTTACCGGGAGCTGATCAAGGTCAAAAAAGAGCTGGATGCCATCATCACCGATGAGACCGAAAAGCAGCGGAAGATCGACCTGCTGAGCTATCAGGTGCAGGAGATCGACGATGCCGGCCTGACGGCAGGGGAGGAGCAGACGCTGGAAAGCCGCCGCAAAGTGCTGGCAAATGCTTCCACCATCCGGGACCGTATCGCACAGTGTTATGCGCTGCTCTCCGGCGGCGACGAGGCCCCGGGAGCTGTTGACCTTCTGGGCGAAGCCTCCAACGCTGTGGACGCAGCGGCACAGCTCGACGGAGAACTGTCTGCCGGTGCGGGCCAGCTGCTCGACCTTTATTACACCGCGAAGGACGTCGCCGCAGACCTCATTGGCCGTCTGGACGCCTACGACACCAACGACGCAGAGCTGGACGAGATCGAGCAGCGCATCGACCTTATCTATAAGCTCCGGCGGAAGTACGGAGACACGGTGGAAGACATCCTTGCCTTTGGCGAACGGGCGCGGAAAGAACTTGAGATGATACAGTCCTCGCAGGAGAGGGTAGAGCACTTGCAGAAAGAGCAGCGCCGCCTTTACACCCTCGCGCGGGAAAAGGCCGAAGCCCTGACCCAGACCCGTCTGAAAGCCTTCGATGAGCTGAACAAGCGTATCTCTGGCACGCTGGACTTCCTGAACATGCCGGGTGTGCGGATGACGCTTCGCCATTCGCGCGGGCCGCTGGCCAGCCATGGACAGGACAGCATCGAGTTCTATATCTCCACAAACCCCGGCGAAGCTCCGAAGCCTCTGGCAAAGATCGCCTCGGGCGGTGAGCTGAGCCGTATTACCCTTGCCATTAAAAACGCAATGGCTGATAAAGACGCCGTGCCGACCGTTATTTACGACGAGATCGACAGCGGCGTATCGGGCAAAGCAGCCAGCCGTATCGGCGAGGTACTGCGTCAGAGCGCCGAGGGCCATCAGATCCTCTGCATCACTCATACGGCGCAGATCGCTGCGCTGGCCGACTGCCATCTGCTTATCCAGAAAAATATCACGAACGAGCGTACCTATACTGAGATACACCCTCTGGACGAGAATGGCCGTGTAGAGGCGCTGGCCCGCCTCATCTCCGGCGACCATGTCACAGAGCTTTCGCTGGCCAATGCCCGGGAAATGCTGGGCCGGAACGCAGAAAAATAAGAAAAAAGCCAGCGCTTGACATTCCGGCAGGGATGTGCTAAACTGAATCTCGTTGAAAGGCGAAGATGGGAACCGAGTACCCTGATGCGCTCTGCCCAGAGAGGCCCCGGCTGGTGAAAGGGGCTGCAGAGACGCAGGCGAAATACGTCCCTGAGCCGCAGGCTGAACGAATAGTAGGCTGTGCCGCGTGCGAGCGTTACAAACGCAGGAGTGTCACTCTACTCTGGGGTGTGCACTCGTGAGGTCGTTTCTGTGAGGAAGCGGCAAACAGAGGTGGTACCGCGAATTTTATCGCCCTCTGCCAAATTTATTTTGGCAGGGGGTGTTTTATTTTCCCTCTGCCCGACAAACAGGAGGAAATATTTATGACTCTGTACGAAGAACTCAAGGCCCGCGGCCTCGTGGCTCAGATCACCGATGACGAGATCATCGACCTCATCAACAACGGCAAGGCCACCTTCTACATCGGCTTTGACTGCACCGCCGACAGCCTGACTGCAGGCCACTTCATGGCCCTGACCCTGATGAAGCGTCTGCAGATGGCAGGCAACAAGCCCATCGCTCTTATCGGCGGCGGCACTACCATGATCGGCGACCCCTCCGGCCGCACCGATATGCGCAAGATGCTGACCAAGGAGGACATCGCCCACAACGCCGCCTGCTTCAAGAAGCAGATGGAGAAATTCATCGACTTCTCCGACGGCAAGGCTCTGATGCTGAATAACGCCGACTGGCTGCTGAATCTGAACTACGTCGAGCTGCTGCGCGACGTGGGTGCCTGCTTCTCCGTCAACAACATGCTGCGCGCCAA
>ERZ832317.6089-NODE-6089-length-10332-cov-11.248613_pt1 | contig 10332 bp, 4 predicted proteins | sample MGYA00519695_ERZ832317 | MGnify/ENA primary metagenome ERZ832317 (study PRJEB31850, sample SAMEA3708726) | human gut metagenome | biome: human gut; feature: human-associated habitat; material: faeces | place: China | collected 2014 ... | reverse complement strand
GCTACCTTAACCCACCGTCTAAAGCCAGTGGGATTGCGGTAGCCTTATTTCAAGTCGAACAGCTGATTATTTTCATCCCGGCTACGTCATTTGACATTCTTCTTAGCCTGAAATCAATATCTTATCTTTTCTCTATTACCGTTATTATGCAATTCTATGATGCCAGGGTCAAAAGATCTAAATCCACATGAGCTTGCTCATAGGTGGATGAAAGACCTGCTTTATTTTTATAATCTGCTTTTTCAGTGCAGGAAGTCTGACAAGGTCTGTTTTTCATTTTTTACTGCTTTTATAGCTGATTTTCGTCTTTCCTGCTGCTTTCTTTAATGCTTTCTTCAGTTTTTTCAGCTGTGCTTTTTTCATCTTTTTCGGAACCGTTACCTTTACTTTTGCTTTCACCGACTGGAATGCATTCTTTCCGATTTTCGGTGCTTTTGTTCCCTTGAATGTAATCGCTGCAAGTTTTTTACACTGACGGAAACTCTTTTTCCCGATGCTCTTTACATTTGCACCGATAACAACACTTTTCAGTTTTTCAGCTTTCTTAAATACGTTATCCGAAACAGCAGTTACTTTAAAGGTGTATCCGTCAATCGTCACCGTTTCCGGAATCGTCACTTTGGAAACTTTTTTATTCAGAAGTTTATTTACCGTTACCGTGCCATTTTTTGAGTCAGACTTCGTCACTTTAAATACCAGCACACCGCCTGCACTTCTGTGAACAGATCCTTTTGCCGGAACCTTCTTTGGCTGATCCGGCACAGACGGTTTGTTTGTTGCCGGTGTCTTCGTTTCACTTTCCGGTGCTTTTGTTTCGGTTGATGGCGTTTCCGTTTCCGTTGACGGCGTCTCCGTTTCGGTTGATGGTGTTTCCGGTGTATCCGGCTGTTTTTCCAGTGCTTTCACAGCATTTCCCAGGTTCTCACTTGCCACATTGCAGTCACTGTCCGTCGCCTGTACATTCTGGCAGAGTGTTATCGCTTTTTTCAGTTCCTGTGCAAGTGCAGATCTGCTGGCTTTTGTATACTTCAGAATGCTGCCATCAGCAATCTTCTGCAGCACTTCTGCTGTCTGTGCATATAATTTCTGTTTCGCATCACTGATCTGTCCGTCTGTGTTCTGACTTTCTTTTTCAATACCGGTTTCTATATAGTCCAGTCCGAATTTTCCGGTCGGCACAAGCTTGATGGTGTGCTGTCCATCCGACAGCTTTTCTGAAGACCATGCCTTCTGATAATTATTGATCGTATTGTCTGCTGCTCTGGCATCAATGTATCCGACTTTCTGATCATCGATATAAACATCTGCACCAACCTGACTTCCGTCAATCTTTACACCGACCTGAACATAATTTCCGTTAAAGGTATAAGAAATGGAAGAGTTTCCGCTTGCATCGTTGTTACAGGTTTCGGTTCCCTGGTATGCTTTGTCGGAATTCCAGATCGTCCAGGTTCCTTTTTTTACCATTGCAGAATCTTCGCCATCCACTTTCGTCCAGACAATTTCTTTCTTTACTGCATCCAGATAGTTTTCATCCGGATAAAGCAGCGTTGCCTTCGAAAGCGGCTCCAGCGTCTCATCATCCCACAGCAGAATCTCTCCGTGATATCCTTTCAATGTTTCCGGCATCTCCAAAGACAGATTCGTACTCTGCGTTTTTCCTTCCGGAACAGATGTTGTTTTTGTTGTAAGATTCGTTATCTGATTTTCTGTGTTATACAGAATCAGTCCGCTGCTGATGTTTGTTTCCTGCTCACTTTCATTGTTCGCTTTCAGTAATGCCTGATACGTTTCTCCGGCATGCAGTTTGCTGTTCATGGATGCCGCCGTTATTTTTACTTTTCCATTGTCTCTGGTAATATCACGGATCGCACCGTAAAGTTTCACATCTGCCCAGTCTGTGTGATCCTCTGAATTGTTTCCGTTCGCATCTGTCACAAGTCTTAATTTTTCAACGCCACTGATGCTGAGATCAAAAGCATCTGCCTCTCCGCCGGAAAGTTCTCTTTCGTAAATCAGTTTATTATCTGCATAAATCTGGAAAATTGCATTTCCTCCACTGACTTCGTTATCTATTCCAGCCACTCCGCTGATGCGGCTGTATTTTTTCTCTGTGTTATAAACAATTTCACTGTTCGCATGAAGTCCGATTCCCTTTTTGTAGGTTATGCCGCCAACCGAAAGATCTGCTCCTTCGCAGGAAATATCTTTGCCCGGTGTTTTCCATCCGGTTGTAATACTGTCGTAATCCACCACATCAGAAAGGTATACGCCATCTGCCTGATACTGCGGTGCCTGTGAAGAAACATTTCCATAAACGGCGATTTCCGACAGAGATGCTTTTTCATTTTCCGGAACATCGGTGAAGGTCACTTTCACATAACGTGCTTCGATTCCATCGAGTGTCTCTTCCTGTTTTCTGTCTGTAACCGTATCTTTTGTATATTCTGCAATGGTTGTCCATTCTCCATTTTTATCCATTGCGGTTTCTACTTTGTACGGATATGGTGTTTTTTCAAAATCCAGCCCGATCTTATATACATAGAGTGCAAACTCCAGATCCAGCATGAAATATTCTCCGCTTCCTGTTTTCTCTGCCACCCAGGAAGTCTCTGTTTTTCCATCGGTTGCAAGTTCTGCTTCCAGCTTGTTGCTGCTTGGAAAAAGCGGTCTTCCAGTTGCTGCATTTGTACTTCCATATGCAAACGGTTCCTCGATCTTTTCTGTCAGAGTTCCCCACTTTGTTGCATCATAGAAATCTTCCGGTTCTTTTTCTTTTTCATCGCCGGTTACATCCTTCGTTGTAAGCGTGATTGTCGCATCTGGCAATCCTTCTGCCTGTGCTTTGATCACGGTTTCCCCGGCATAATAAGAACGAAATTCAATGCTTGCTTTTCCATCCCGGATGGATTTTCCTGCTGTAAATGTATAACTCTTTCCTCCCGGGAATGTACCAGGTCCTTTCACAACTGTAAGCGTTACATTTCTCGTATCACTGACCCAGTTTCCTTCTGCATCTTCCATGGTAACAATAAGCTTTGCATCTTTTTTACCATCGTTTGTGATTTCGGTGTCTGAAGTTGTAAGTTCCATTTTTGCTACTGTTCCATCCTGGGAAGCTTCCGGTGCTACACCGGTATTTTTTTCACGATACCAGTACCAGCTGTTGGTCGGCAGACGATAATAGTCGATGATTCCCATTTTGGCCAGGCCGTCACCCCCAATCGTTCCATGATGGAATGCACACCACAGACTCAGACCTGCACTGTTTTTCTGAAGTTTGTATTCGGTACTGCTGCTTCCCTGAATCTGATCGTAAAACGGACGGTATTCACCCGGACGATCCTGTACTTTAGAACCATACTCAGCTACCACATTTGGCATGTTGTTATTCTGAAATTTACCACCGTCTCCATTGTATCCGGCAATATCACAGACATCCAGACTGTCATAGCCTTCTCTCTGGCATCCACCCATTCCGGCTTTTCTGGTCGGATCCAGCTCATGAGCTTTATTTCGCATTTTGTTGACCAGAGCCTTGGCTTTATTCTGCGTACTGCTGTTGGTAAAAAATACTTCATTTCCCATACTCCAGTTAATGATGGAAGGATGGTTGCGGTTCACACGGATCATTGCCTCCAGAGAATCCAGACAGCTCTGTTCAAAGGCGGCTTCATCTTCCGGATTCTGCGGATAGGCATCCTTGAACCAGTCCGACGCACTGTAAGTCGCATCTGCATCCTTTCCTGCACTTCCGCCCATGCCCCAGAAATTACATTCTGACCAGAACAGAACTCCAAGCTTATCGCATGCGGCCGCATAAGACGGATCATGCGGATAATGGGAACCACGGATAAAATTCATGCCACATTCTTTGATCATGGAAACATCACGATAAAAACCTTCATCGCTGACTGCATCGGCAAGTCCGGCATGATCCTGGTGTGCATTCGCACCGTCAAGCAGCACTTTTTCACCATTTAAATAAAAACCGTCGTTTTTATATTCTGCCCAGCGGAATCCAAGCGGTGATTCATAAGTATCTACTTCCACGCCGTCGCTGATCACACTTGTATACACTTTATAAAGATAAGGATCATCTACGCTCCACAGATGAATATCCTGCACCTGATTACTGATGGAATCAAAATTGTAGATTTCATCCGGATTTAACGTATGCTCTTCGGAAGCAAATTCTGTAACCATTTTTCCGTCCGCATCCTCTACTTTCTGGATGACCTGCACTTCTTTCTTTTCATCTGAATCATTTTTGACTTCCGTCTGTACACGCACATTGGACTTTCTGTCTGCAATGTTCTTTTTGATGGTGTCTTCCGATGGATACTGTGTGAAATCAATATTTTTTGCACTCGAATCAAAACCCGGATTCGTCAGATCCGGAGTTGTCACAAACGTACCATACCAGGTCACATGGACATCCTCTGTCACATTCAGATAAACATCACGGTAAATACCACCTGTAAACTGATGATCCCCGGCTCGCGGTGCCAGATCATGCTGCCAGATATTATTGACGCGGACAGCAATCACATTGTCACCTTTGTGCAGATAATCTGTAATATCATAAACAAATCCCGAATAACCTCCACGATGCGTTCCAATCTTTTCTCCATTTACATAGACATCTGCGATCTGAAAAACACCTTCAAATTCCAGCTCCACTTTTTTGTTGTTCCAGTTAGATGGCACATTAAAGTTCTTGCGATACCATCCGTATCCCACATAAAACTGAGAACTCATCTCATACGGAATACTGAAATTATGTGGAAGTCCCACATCCACCCAGGCAGAATCATCATAATCAACGGCTGCCGCTCCTTCGATATCGCTGCGGATAAATTTCCAGCTGCGGTTGAAATTGATCTGTTCCCGTCCGGTATTTTCCTCTGTCCGGTAAGACGGTACTTCTGCCTGTTTTTTTGCAGAATCTTTTTTTGCTTCACCGGCTGCATTTGCTGCGTTTACCTGCACTGCAATACCTGCAGATGGCATAAGCATCGCTGCACTCAATGCAACTGCGAGAGCCTGTCGCCCTCTTTCTTTCCATGCTTTTCTCTTCACTTTGAATCCTCCTTCAATGCATGTTTTATTTAAATTCAGGTCACAGACCCAAATTTTTATCTAATCCCTTCTGTTCATCCGGAAGCTTTTCATATGCTTCCCGATACATCTGCAATACCTCTTTATATCCCAGCTGCTCCAGATTTTTGACAAAATTATCCCAGTCTTTTCCCATATTTTTCTTTCCGGTAATAAATTCCATATATTGTTTTTCACAATACTCATTCAGTTCTGTCTGAATTGCGTCAGCCTTCTCCTGTTTTTCCCCGGAAAACACAATTCTTTTTTTCGGCTCATAAAATGCAAAATCTTCTATTTTTGCATTTGCCTCCTGTGCTGCTTTCTGATCTTTTACATCCAGTGTGCTGTCCGAACAGTCCTGATCGATTGGAATCCATACACCACTTCTTGCATCAAGTCCCAGTTTCTGTCGTTTCTTTCGGTTGATCAGCCAGGTTTTCTGTCCGTTTTTTTCTTCATAAGTTTCCCCTTCGATTCCCCAGTTGACCAGCTCAATCATCTCGTCTGAATACTGATCATTCAGCAGCTTTATGATTTCGTCGATATGTTTCGACTGACTGTTTACTGCAATCGCAATGTTTCCGCCTGAAGTCGGAACCTGTATAAGAATCAGGCCATTTCCCACCTCTGTGTCCAGCGGTTCCAGCGGCTCCATATCAAAATCCGGATTCTGCTTTTTCCCATTGCCGTTCCAGTCACCCTGCTCTTCTGTGTTCAGACAGCACAGATACTCCGAAAACAAAAACAGAATCTTCCCATCTGTAATTTCTTTTACAAACTCTTCGTCTGATATTGTTGCAAAATCAGGATCGATCAGTCCCGCTTTATAAAACTTCCGAAGCGTAACCATCGCTTTTTTAAAATTTTCCGTTGCCGGACCGTATTCATAAGTAAGACTGTCATTATCCAGAAAAAATCCCGGAGTGCTGTGATAAAGTGCCGCCAGATGTCTGATCAAATTACTGATTTTCCAGCGATTCCCCACCGGAATCGAATCCGGATATTTCTTTTTTAAATAAACCAGATCCTGATAAAGTTCATCTATTGTCTGCGGTGCTCCCAGATTTTCCCTGTCAAAAATATCTTTTCGATAAATGGACTGCTGTGGAGCCTGGCCTCTTGTATTAAACGTGGTAAGACAATACATATGATTTTCTCCATCCACACTGTCATTGTAAATCGCAGGAATTTTGTCCATCCACTTTTTCAAATTTGGCATCTTATCCAGATATTCCGAAAAATCAAGAAAGCTTCCCGTATCGGTATATTTATCAACCATACTCTTTTTCGTTTCAAACAAATCAGGCAGCTCTCCCGCTGCTGCTTTCTGTTCAAAAACTTTATCGTAATCTGCAATCGGAACAATTGTCCATTTAATGTGAATATTCTCCTTTTTTTCCAGAAGCTGATCTATGTATTTCGTCCGCTCTCTGCCAAAATCCCGGATCATAACAGAAATTGTAACAGGTTCTTCTTTTTTCGCCGATCTGTGGCATCCGGCTGCTATCCCGGTCAGAAATACAATCAGCATCACAATCGTAAAATATCGAAAATACAATTTCCTGTTTTTCTTCACCTTCTCACCCCATATCTCTTATATTTCTTCTATATCCTCTCGGTTTCAATGTAAAAATTCGCGAAAACAAATAATTACTATATTTTATTTGATTTCCCACATTTTTCTGTACATATTGACTAACTTTTTAATATTTACTATACTTAGAATACCGTAATGCCAGGAGTCACATATTTTTTTATACACAACAAAACTTTTAAATCCGAAATTCAAACAGCACCGAGGTTCTATTATGTACAAAAAACTGATACGTCCGTTTCTGTTGTTCTGTCTTTTCCTGATACTGCCATGCGCCTGTATCACCTATTATGCCAATCAACTGATCACACAGAAAATTGTGACAAACAATAAAAATTTCTTAAATTCTACCGCAGCAAATCTTGATACTGCTTTTTCCGCTGCCTCCTCACAGGCAATGACACTGATGCAGAAAAATTCTGCAGATTTCTATACACTGTTAAAACCTTCCGACTCATCGGATGAAGATATCGATCTGGCATCCTACCGTTTCTACAATTCTCTTCAGCAGTTCGATTTTTATTCGGATTATTTTTCGGAGTATTTTATTTATTTTAAAAACAGCGACCAGATTTTTACCTCCAGGGGTACGTTTCATTCAGATACCTTCTTTCAGAATTATCGCATCTTTGATGATTATGACAGCAATTATTTCATACAGCTCATGGAAACAGATTATAAAAACACAATCTGCCCTCCGACTGCTGTTTCCTCTTATAACGGTTCTGCAAAAAGTACTATCTATTCACGCTGTCTTCCATTTGCCGTGAATCCTTCCGGCTATCGTGCTTCCGATGCTGTCTTTGTTTTTCTATTGGATGAAAACAAATTAAACGAAATTTTTGATCGTCTGAGCACGGCAAAGAGCTGTTATCTTTACCTGCTTGACACTGCCTCCGGGCAGATTCTCAATCAGCCGGATGATCAGGATTATGCCACCGGACTTTCTCTTGGCAGCCTCACCTTCTCCGGATCAGATGGTGAAATAACCCTTTCCGATCACGGACACTTCCGTCTTTTCTGGAAAAAGTCATCTGTATCACAGTTTCTCTATCTGTGTCTTGAGCCGCAGCTTCTGATCACCAGACAGCTTCAGTCCTTTTTATTATTGACGATTCTGATTGTATTTCTGGCACTGGCAGCCATGCTTGGTATCTATTCTTTTTATACACACAAGATCCAGCATACGCTCTCTGACATCTTCACCCGTCTGAATCAGACGGAAGGAAGTACGAACACACCGGATGGCTCCGATATAGATCTGAGTTTCGATTCTCTGAAAAACGCAGTAGAACTTTTATGTAAAAACCAGGAAACGGATAAACCGTCCCTTGTCAGTTCTTTCTTTGGAAGACTGCTTCAGGATTCCCTGAATCCAGAAGAAATTACATCTTTCCAAGAACGTTTTCACCTGTTCCCGGAAAACAGTGTATTTTGCATCAGTATTTTAAAAGCAGGCAAAAACCAGCTTGCTCCTCTGTTTCCAGAATCTGTATTGCCTTTTGGCTATCTGCTTCCATGCCAGGATTCTTCGCTTCGCATTCTTTTAAACAATGCCATAGATGAACATGCCCTCCCCGATGTTCTTTCCAAGATGGATCACTGGATTGCCCGGACAGAATTATCCGAATACAAATGTACACGTTCGTCCTGCTTTTCGGATCTTTCCGATACTTTCAAACATTATCAGCTTGCCCTTGATCTTCTTGAAAAACACAAGGTCAGAGAAAGCAAAAGTGTTTATATTGAAAATGACCGCAGTGAAGGCACGCTTCGTCTTCTTCCGGAACATAAGAAGCATCTGAAGGTTCTTATGCAGTCTCAGGAAGAATCTCTGTGCAAATATGTCCGCACACTTCTGGAGAATTTCCGTGATAAAAACATCACCTTTTCCTCATATCGTTCCATTGTACTTGAGATTCTGTTTTTGATACAGGAACATATATATGATGAGGCAATCTCTTTTTCGTCCGTTTTCAGGGTAGATGAAAAAGATTTCCAGACCTTTGTTGAAAAAATTCTCCTGCCGCAAAACCTGGAAGATTTCTGCCTTGACATCTGCAAAAATTATGAAGAGATAAAAGCATCTTCCAGTCAGGCAAAAAGTTCGGCAGAGGATACGCTGCTCTCCTATATTAATGAGCATTTATCTGATATAAACCTTACTATCCTTTCCGATGCAACCGGCATGAATCCAAATTATCTGTCACAATACTTTAAGAAACACTTTGGAATTACCTTTCTTGAATATGTCAATAAACAGAAAGTGGAACGTGCCAAAGAGCTGCTTACCACCACTTCACTGACCTGCAAAGCCATCGGAAAATCACTCGGCTATTCCAACCAGAATGTCTTTATCCGAAGTTTCAGAAAACTGGAAGCAGTCACTCCAAACGAATATCGCCGTATACATCAGGATATTTCTCTGTAGTTATATGAATAATGTTGAAATTTTTGTATCTGATTTCTTAGAAAACTATAGAATATCCGGCATATTTTTGCAATCACCAGTATCTTAGATTGTATATATATTGTTAGAAATGTTTTTAGAATCGTTCTTTTTACGCTGCCAGGATCAAAAGGCATCTTTCACATTGCTGCAACCACTGGCTGCTTTGTGATACATCCGCCAAAAAAAGCATTGTCTGGTCAAAAGCAAGCGGCATCATCTGAGCCTGTCCTCCGCCAACCAAACCTGCTGATGTTTTCAGAGAACCGATAAAATTGCCTGTTTCCTTCATCTGAAACATTGTTTTTCCGGCTGTATTAACATAGTACAATCCACTTCCACCAGCTCCGGTTACTGCGGTTTGCACAGCAGTTGTCAATGGTTGAAACGCTGTTCCCAAAGCTGCCAATCTTGTTACTGGCAATTTTGTGTAATTGGAAACACCAACTTTTGTTTCCTCTAACAATGGACATAGCGATGCATCGTTCATTATTGCCATTATCTCATTATCTTTTCCATTATCCATTCTTACAATTTCGCCCATATTCATACCTCTTTTCGGTCTGTTATTTTAGTTTCATAACAGACCTTGTAAATTTTGCGAATATACAGTGATGAGATGCCAAATCACTCTTAGTGTCAATCCTCGGTATAGAAACCATCCAATACATATGTTGTAACTGGCGTTATATATAATTCATATTTAATGACCAGTCTGATTAAATCATTTCCGTCAATCAATGTTATCGGCGTACCTTCTCTCGCAGCCTCTCTTGCCTTATTGGTAAATCGGCTATTAGTAATAAATACTCCATAATCGGCTTGATATTTGTTCATTGCCCCAAGAAATTGATTGATATCCGGCTCACTCACTGGATTTGAATTAAATCTTTTACACTGAATAACCACTCTGGTTGTTCTAAAATCATCGGCATCTACGTGATATCCATAACCATCAATACCACCATCATTTGACACCTGAACGCCTTTGTTGGTAAACTCCACTCCCATCTTTGTAAGAAGTGCTCGTGAAAATTGTTCAAACTTTGCTGGAGACATATTAGCGATTGCACTCTGAAGTTTTACCTTGAAATCATCTAACAATTCGTCATCTGTGGATTCATTCTCCTCGTCTTGAACCTCCAGTGTTTCTACTGGCTTGTTTTTCGATTTGTTCTTAGTCGAA
>ERZ832317.6085-NODE-6085-length-10338-cov-3.635320_pt1 | contig 10338 bp, 8 predicted proteins | sample MGYA00519695_ERZ832317 | MGnify/ENA primary metagenome ERZ832317 (study PRJEB31850, sample SAMEA3708726) | human gut metagenome | biome: human gut; feature: human-associated habitat; material: faeces | place: China | collected 2014 ... | reverse complement strand
GTCATAAATTTTACCAAGACTATTCGTCGATGTCAAGCACTTTTTCTTCTTTTTTAAAGAAGAAGTTCCATCGCATTCCCTGCGGTGGAACTTCAGTATAGCATTATCCTTTTTTAGTTGTCAACCAGTTTTTGCTTTTTTCTTACTTTTTTACAATCCCGTAACATCAGGATAATCCCGCCAGCCAGTAGGCGAACCGGTTCATCTGATAAAGTTTCGTCAGCCATTCGTTTTCAACGGTCCATGCCGCGATCTGGCTGCCGACTCTTCCTGTATCGAAGCTGGCGATTACAATATAAATAATCCATAAAACTACGATGCTTTCTGCCATGCCGACCACGATTCCCAGTACACTGTTGAGCAGTTTCAGAATCGGCAGGTGCGCGATTGCCGAAAGGGACTTGAAAATCAGATTCACCAGTCTGGCTGCGAGTCCGGTAATCAGCAGCATCAGAACCGACATTATTATATTGGTAGTGTTTTTTTCTTTCACACTGCTATATAAAAGGATAGCCAGCGAAAGGACGAACAGAGAAATGACCAGAGACAGCAGCATCCTGATTTCATCCACCATTCCTTTTTTCATTCCGGCATATCCCCGCCAGAGGGCAAATAAGATCACACAAACCAGCAGTACGTTCATTTTTTCTCCCGTTTATTTCATTTCTATCATATCTATGCTGTTTACAGTAACCGCAAGAAACCGGTTTCCGCCCAGCGTTTTCAAAAGCTGCGTCTGTTCCGGTATCGGTCCGCTGTATTTTTCTTTTCCGTTCAGGTTATAAATCAGGCACTCTGCTTCATTATATATAATCAGTTCCTGATCCGAAATCAGAGCATCCCGGTATTCGATTGCAAACGGCAACGACAGCACCTGCGTTCCATTCATATTATAAATGTCAATCCGATATTTTCCGTTTCCATTCGTTCCATTAAAAATAAACGCCACATAATTGCCGCTGCTGCGGACGTCCTGCACCTCCTCCTGCATGAAATTCTGGAAGATATTTTTTGGAATTTCATTTCCTTCATATAACATGAACTGATTATTTCCCACAGAATACGCCGTATGCGTCCCCGTAAACTCTGCCAGCGGGATTACCGTATCCGAATATTCGTAGGAGCTTACCATCGTGTCGGTGTAGTTTTGTCCGACTTCGTCAAAATTGTAAAAGCTGACGATCGATTTCATACTGCCGCTTTCTGCTTTCAGATATGCCACCATCATCAGTTTTCCATTGTCCGACAATGACACGGAAACCGGATAACCCGATTTCTGCATCGTCGTTTTGATTCCGACTGCTTTTTCCCCAGTAGGATTATAGACGTTGATCCAGGTCACATCCCCATCCTCCAGAATCGCTGCCACAACGCCGTTCGCTGCCACGGACAGCGATTTCACCGGAAGATTCGTATCAATCTGTTTGGATGTTCCGTCCTGACTGATATCATAAATCAGGTTGCCGTTATAATCCCCAACTGCAACCCAGCCCGACCGCACAGAGACGCACGGCGACTGCATGTCGTAAGTCTGGTTCCACATGGCGTTGCCCTTGTAATCCGTATAGCTGATACCATCCTTACTGTAAGTCAGAAAGCCATTCTGGTAGCTCAACAGAGTAGAACCGGATACCTGGTTTTTGTCAATTGCGGACACGACCGTGTAGCCGGAGTAGGTTTGATTTTTAAGCAGTGTTACCGCCGTCACCGTCAGCGCTGCGATCACGCCGATTACGCAGCAGGAACGAAGGATCACTTTCAGACGATGCGCCCGGATTTCCCGTTTAAAATTCTTGCTGTCTTTTTTCTCGTTTTTTTCTTTTTTTCGCAGGTATTCCTTGATATCTACCATATGAGATAAGTCCCCATTTCTTTTGCAGCATCTTTGCGAGCATGTTGACTCACGTGTGCTCATTCCATCACGAGCCCGCGCTGACGCGCTTTACCGCCTGCTATGCAGGCTGCTCGTTCTCTAATGGCGCAAGAAAAACAAATGTCGCCTTCGGCGTCGCTTGTTTTTCTTGTGCGCTCATTCCATCATAACACATTCATTATTTTGAAGGTAGTAAAATATTCTGTCCGGGCTGGATTTGATTCGGGTCTTTTATATTATTCAGGCGGCAGATTTCTATCACCTTTTCATCTGTTCCGTAAAATCTCCTGGAAATAGCGATGAGGCTGTCTCCCTTCTGCACCTGATAGCTTTCCGGGTGTGCCAGGGCTTCCTGAACCTGAGGAAAGGAATCGGAGGCTGCAGCGTCTGCGTCGGTCGCGACCGCATTCTGGCTGTCCGCTGTTGCGCTATCTGCTGTTGCGATATCTGCTGTTACGTTGTCTGTCATTACGTTGCCCGCCGTCCTATTGTCTGTCACTTCGTCATCCATCGCCGTATTGGCCGCACCGGTTGCATCGTCCGCCTGTGTAGCTTCGTCCAAGGCGGCAGACTGCGCCATTTCGTCCGATGAATTCCAGCCAACAGTCTCTTCTACAATCAGTCCGGGAGATGTATTTTCCGTCTCATTTTTTGTATTCCGGACAGCTCCTGCCAACAGGGCGGAAACCGCTTTCATATCCGGGTACTGATTGACGGACGTCAGCGCCGTTCCGACCAGAACCAACAAAAGCACCAGGCAGCCAATCCGGCAAAGCTTCGGGAAGAGGGCGCCGGTACTGCCCAAGCGGGCCTGATAAGCTGTCCCAAAAGCAGTTTTCCTCGACGCTGCGTTCAGCGTAGGCGCTGCAGCTTTAAGCGCACCCAGCCTTGACAGCACCGTTTTCCTGCCAGACGCTGTATTCGGCGCAGACGCCCTGGAGGCGGTTATCCCCCGCGCTGCGTCCGCTGCAGCTTCCGCTTTTCTTTTTTCCCGGCGGGCATTGATCGCTTCCATCACCCGTTCCTCCTCCACATCTGCAGGGCGGCTCTGCTCCCGTTCAGCAATCATATATGCCTGCATTTCTTCGTTTTGTTCATAAAAAATAAAATAGCCTCCGATTTGGATTTCTTCTCCCCGCACGGTCCAGAACCGGACGGCAGCTTCCTTTTTTTCAATTTTTCCAATCCGCTCCAGCTTCTGAAAATACGGAAAATTTCCGCGCCTGAAGTCCGTTTCTTTTTCCACCCCGTAAATCAAATAATAGCGGATGCCGTCCTTTTCCTCCTGCTGCCCGAATGCCAGACACGTCTCTTTTCCCTGGCATCGTTCCAGAAACGTATGGACATAATCCTCCATGTACAATTTTACATTCGGACTGCCTGTCCCGATCTGCATCACATTTTTGGGTATTTTCAACATTTTACCTCTGCTCCTTTCCATCCGGGCACCCCGTTTTCCCTAATCTTAGCAGACCGTTGCCGCAGATTTTGTCTGTTTATGCGCTCTTTTTTGGCGGTTTGGAGCAGAGTCCCGTTCTGGAACTTTTGCACATATTTATTCTGTCAAACACTTCTGTTCGATATAAAAAGCACAATAAAATACATTGTATTTCCTTCCGGGCTCTTCTAAACTATTTTTTAGTAGATACCAAAATTTCTGCAGAATATACTAAAGGAGTGGTACTGAAAATGAGCAAACTTTCTCTTGCAGGCGAATGGAAACTTCGCGGCGAGTTTATGGACGTAACAGCAGATCGCTGTGCAGAGGTGCTCGCCCACCTCAACGCCATGCCTCCCAAGCCGACAATACCCGGTTATCTGACCGAAGAAAATATGACCGAGGAGGAGCGGGAATTGTATCTGAAAGAACCCGATCCGAAATTTACGGTAAATACCGCCCTCGCCATGCACCCCTATCCTTCCAAAACGGGATATATTCCTATGACTGTACCCGGCGACGTTACAACCGCCCTGATCGATAACGGAGTTATCGAGGAGCCTTTTTTAAAGGACAACACAAAAAAAAGCATCTGGATTAAAGAGCTTTCGTGGTGGCTTGTCAAAGAATTTGATATCACCGAAGAAATGCTCAACGAAGATATTGTCCGCCTGAACATTGAAATGCTCGATTTTAATGCCGATATTTTAGTTAACGGCATTCCCGCCGGACATCAGGAAAATACCTTCTGTGCTTTTTCTGCAGATATCAAACGCTTTTTGCATGTCGGTACCAACCAGATCGTGATCCGTCTGACCTCCGGCATGGAATTAAATTATCCACATGACACCGTTTCCTATTACTGTGCAAGTGACAATGCGATCTGCGACCAGCGTGTATACACGCGTAAGCCACAGTTTACCTATGGCTGGGACTGGTGTCAGCCCGTTCCTACCTGCGGTATCGGACGTTCGATCGAAATCGAAGCGTTCAGCGGTGCACAGGTAATCGCTTCCCGCGTCGATACGCTCAGCCTTTCCGGAAATGATGCAGAAATCGAATTTCATTTTGAAATCGAAAAATCCAACATGGTGCAGAGCGCTGAAACAGAGCTGGAATATGAGCTGTCCATCGACGGTAAGACCGCGTATACCGGCCATCAGACCCTGATGCTTGTCGGCGGCATCAATTTTGCACAGGAACGCGTTGTATTAAAGGATGCAAAGCTCTGGTGGCCGAACGGTTACGGTGCTCAGAACCTTTATACCTTTACCGCACGCTGCACGGCACGTGGCATCACCCATGAAGCAAAACCGAAGAAAATCGGTATCCGCACGCTTTCCATCGACTTTTCCAAGCTGCCGGATGAAAGCCGTAACTTCTTCTTCAAGATCAACGGCACCCGTATTTTCTGCAAAGGCGGCAACTGGGTTCCTACCGATTCTATTTATCTGCGGACGCCTGATGAAAACTATAAAAAGCTGGTCAGCGAAGGGGCAGCAGCACACTTTACCATGTTCCGTATGTGGGGCGGCGGCACTTATGAACCGGATTGCTTCTATGATTACTGCTCCGAATACGGTATTTTACTGATGCACGATTTTATGTACGCATGTGCTTTTTATCCCGACCAGAAGGATTCGTTCCTTTACGAAGCAGAACGCGAGGCAGAATATCAGACCAAGCGTCTGGCGCATTATCCCTGTATGGCAGTCTGGACCGGAAACAACGAAATCGCCGAGTCCTACACCGACTGGTTCCCGGGAATGCTGCAGCCCGAACGCTACTGGGGCGATCAGATTTTCAACTACATCCAGCCCCGCGCAGTCCAGCACAATAGCCCGCTGATTCCCTACATGCCCTCCACCCCGTACTTTGGAGAACGTTCCAATACCACTGAAGAGGGAGACGTCCATGCATGGACTTATTTTGGACGCGATTCCAAGACGAGATTCAAATTCTCTTACGAACTGGAAGCTTTTGATCGATTCCCGGCGCGTTTTTCCAGCGAATACGGATTTTTCGGTGCACAGATGGAAAGCACCGTCCGCCGGTATCTCGACGGTGAGGAAATGACTTTCGATAATCCGATCTGGAAGCACCACGGAGAGTTTGATCGCAAGCGCAAGGCTATCGATGATGTAATCAACCGCCATCTGACTGAATTTTCCACGCTGGACGAACGCAGCTATCTGCTTTACAGCGGTATCATGCAGGGACTTTTATATGCCGAAATGGCAGAGGCGCTCCGCCAGAAATCCTATGGTGCCGGCGATCTGATCTGGATGTACAACGACTGCTGGCCGGAAACCGGTTGGACCATTATCGATTACTATCTGACCAGAAAGGTTTCGTTCTACTTCTTAAAACGCGCTTTTGATACGAAAAAACTGATTATCCGGAAGGCAAACGGCGGCGCGGTTGTAACCGTCATCAACGAAACCCCTGATGAAATCCGGACAACTATCTGCATCGGCACACAGACCTTTGATGGCGCACACAATGATGTTCTCCTGACAAAGGATCTGACCGTCGCTCCGCATTCCTGGCAGCAATTCCATGTGGACGCTGCAGAGCCTGCCGCAGACGGATATTTCGTTGTAAGTGCAGACGGCTTTGAAACAGCTGACAGCCTGCGCGCTTATTACCGCGAATACACCATTCCGGAAAGCGATGCGGTGATCGAATCCGTTGAAAAAGACGGCAGCGATCTGCTCGTAACCGTCCGTGCAAACGTATTTACACCGTTCGCTTATCTGATGACAAGCGACGACAGAGTACATTACAGTGATAACTACTTCAAGCTCTATCCCGGAGAGGCAAAGACGATCCGCGTAGAAAACTGTGACGAGACGCCTACACTGTACACAGCTGCGACAATGCACGCGTAAATTTGTATATACCTGTTATGCGCATGCGCAAAAAGATTCACAAAAGGATCTTTCGCGCATGCGTTTCATATTGAGTGGGCATCGTCCTGCGCAATGTCAAAAGAAAGGGGACTTATGTCACATACAATTATTGACCTGCCGCCTGTCGGAGACGACGGCAGGCTTTACCGCGATACCGCTTTGAATTTCGTGGAATCCCTGATTCCGAATCCGTGGAACAGCTGTCACGCGCCAGATCTTTTAGAGCTTGAAAATGGCGATCTGCTTTGCTGCTGGTTTGCAGGCTCCTGTGAGGGAAACGCGGACGTCAGCATCGCTGTGTCACGTCTGTCAGAGGACAGTTCCCAGTGGGAAACACCGGTAATTGTTTCCGATGATCCAACCCGCAGCGAGCAGAATCCTTCCCTCTTCCTGCATCCAAACGGAGAAATCTGGCTGATGTATACCGCACAGGTTTCCCGTGATCCCAACAATCCAACCTCTGACAATTTACAGGGAACTGCTGAAATCCGCCGGAAAATTTCCCGCGATAACGGGCACACCTGGGAGACGACCGAGACAATGTTTTCCGCTCCTGGCTCGTTCTGCCGGCAAAAGATTCAGATTCTGTCCAACGGACGTTTTATTTTCAACAATTTCCGCTGTGCGATCAACGATTCCTGCATGGGAGACGATTACACCGTCCTGCAGCTTTCAGACGACCAGGGCAAAACCTGGCGCAGCGTCATGATGCCCGGCAGCCGCGGGCGCGTACACGGCAATATCGTGGAGCTTTCTCCCGGAAATCTGATCTGCCTGCTGCGCAGCCGCTCTGCTGACCATATTTACCGTTCGGAATCCCATGATAACGGCGAGACCTGGAGCGTGCCGGAGCCTACTGTGCTGCGCAACAACAACGCAAGCATTACCGCAATCCGTCTTCAAAGCGGCGCAGTCTGCGTTGTATACAATGACGTCGCCTTCAATGACGAGCCCGAGCGCACCGTCTGGCCCGACCAGCGCTGTCCTGTCGTACTCGCCATTTCCGAGGACGGAGGAAAAAGCTGGCCCTGGCGGCGTATCATCGAGCACGGCGAGGGCTTTATCGGTCCGTGGAACGACGTCAACAACCGCCGTTACGAATATCCCTGCCTGATTCAGGGAAAAGACGGCAGGATTCATGTCGCTTATGCGTGGGGCTATCGTAAGCGTATTAAATATCTGTGCATGGATGAAGCATGGATCCGAGGAGAAAAGCTTTGTAAAGGCGTTGGCGGGGACGAGACTCTGACCTGCAAAAGATAAGGGAAGCAAAGACGGCAACATTCTATTGTCATGAATAAAAACCGGCAGACAGCAAAGCTTTGATCGCTTCGCTGCTGCCGGTTTTTCTATGTCCTGCGTGGACAGTGTTATACAAACCGATATTCTGTTACGGTGTGATACGGTCTGTCAGGTCCGAATACCGAAGAAGGAAACTGTGGTTTGTTCGGTGTATCCGGATAGAACTGGGTTTCCAGTGCCAGGCCCGCTCTGTAGCCGTAGGTTTTCCCATCCTTTGCGGCTTCAAGATCCCTGGAGTTGCCCGAATAGAACTGAACGCCCGGAAGATCTGTATAAACCTCCATCGTGCGGGATTTATCGGAGTTCTTGACAACTGCAATTTTACGAACCTGCCCGGTGTAATTGTCCAGAACCCAGTTATGGTCATATCCGCCTGCCATTTTAAGCTGGTCAAAGTCTGCATCGATCCGTTCGCCGATCAGATGCGGCTCTGTGAAGTCCATCGGTGTACCTTCTACGCGTAAAATATCTCCATTCGGAATCGATTCTGCATCGGCCGGGGTATACGCATGGGAAAACAACTGCAGCTCATGGTCGGTAATCTGTCCGGCACCGTGTCCATCCAGATTGAAATAGCAATGGTTTGTCAGGTTAAGAATCGTATCTGCATCGCTTACCACATCATAGGTAATGCGCAGTCCGTTCTCCTCCGTCAGCTCATACAGAACCGAAAAGTCCCTGTTTCCGCTAAAGCCAAGTTCCCCATCTTTCATAGACATCGTGAATAAAATGCCGTTTTCTTTTTCTTCGGCATCCCAGATCCGCTTATGCCCACCCAGAGCTCTGTGACTGTGCAGGTTATTGCCATTGTCGTTGACAGACAGCTCATAGGTTTTTCCTTCGAGGGTGAATTTTGCACCGCCGATCCGGTTCGCATTCGGCGCAACGACTGCACCATAAAATTTACCGTTTTCCAGATATTGCTCCAACCTGTCATAACCAAGTGCAACGTCTGCAAAATTTCCGTTATGATCCGGCGCCCAGATGCGGATGATCAGCGCACCGAAGCTGCTGACCGTCACCTTCATACCATGACTGTTTTCCAGTGTATACAAATACACCTCTCTGCCGTTTACTTCCCCGAATAACTCTTTTTTCATAGGTTCGTCCATCTCTTTCGTCTGAAAATTTTGTCTGTTACAGCTCGGTACGCCCCTCCAGCGCACGAAGCAGTGTTACTTCATCAATGTATTCCAGATCGCCGCCTACCGGTACGCCGCTCGCGATTCTTGTCACACGGATTCCGGTAGGTTTAATCAGCTTGCCGATGTACATCGCCGTCGTCTCACCCTCAAGGCTGGAGTTGGTTGCGATAATGACTTCTTTTACCTCCGGCTCTCTGGACAGGCGCTCCATCAGCTCTTTTAATTTGATATCATGGGGTCCCACGCCCAGCATCGGAGAAATCGCCCCGTGCAGCACATGATAGACTCCTTTGTATTTTCCGGTTTTTTCGTAGGCAGCCAGATCCCGGCTGTTCTCCACAACCATAATCGTCGAATGGTCCCGCTCTGTGTTGGCACAGATCGGGCAAAGCTCGTTATCGGTCAGGGTAAAACATTCCTTACAATAGCGAACATTCTGCCGAGCCTGTATCATCGCATTTGCAATCCTGTTCACCTTTGCTTCCGGAAGCCCGATCAGGTGAAACGCCAGACGCTGCGCAGATTTACTGCCAATTCCGGGAAGCCCCGAAAGCTCGTCAATGAGTTTGTTGATATAGCCGCTGTAAAGATCCATATCAGAACGGGAAGCCTCCGCCGAGTCCGCCTGTCATTTTACCCATCAGCTCCTGGCTCGCTTCGTCCGCCTGCTTCATCGCTTCATTCACAGCCGCAACGATCATATCCTGCAGCATTTCCACATCTTCCGGATCTACTGCTTCTTCGGAAATGGTCAGCTTTACCAGCTCCTTTTTGCCGTTTACGACAGCCTCAACCGCGCCGCCGCCGGATTTTGCAGAGAACTCTTTCACCTCGAGTTCCTTCTGTCCTTCTTCCATCTGACGCTGCATGCGCTGTGCCTGCTTCATCAGGTTATTCATGTTGCCGGGCATACCCATGCCGCCCGGAAAACCGCCTCTCTTTGCCATTTTATTGCATCCTTTCTGTTTGTTACTCTTCTTCTATGTCCATATGAATGACCCTTGTCAGGTCTACATAAGAACTTTCCATTTCCTGTTTGCTGCGCACGCTGCGGACTTCAACCTCGATCTGCTTGCCCGTCAGCTCCGCCAACAGTTGTTCCAGTGCGCCCTTATTTGCCGGTTCTTTGGTAAAATAATCGGACGCCAGCCCGTCTTCCACCACAAGCAACAGCCGATTGTCACCGCCAAGGCTTAGGCGCGCATTTTTGAGATACGACTTCATCGGCTGCTGTGCACTTCCTGCAACCCGCGGCCACTTGGCTACGATTTCTTTGATTTCCTCGGGAACTGCCTTGGGCAGCTCTGCCTTTCTGACCGGCGCTGCTGCCTGCACTGCGGGCTGTCCTGTCGGCACCGCTGCGACTGCAATCGAGCCGCTTTCGATCTGTTCCACCGTCTGTTCCAGCTTTCGAATCCGTTCCAGAAGTGTATCTTCGTTCGTCTCCATCTCCGGCCTGCACAGCCGAATCAGCGCCATTTCAATCAGGACACGTTTCTGACCCGCATAGCGAATCCTACCGGACAGCTCCGAAAAACACCGGATATCCCGCATGATCGCGTCTACTTCGATCTGCTGCGCTTCTTCTTTCAATCTTGCCAGATTCTCACTGGATATGTCAATCACTTCTTCACAAGAATCCCCGGAAGTTTTCACCAGCAGGAGATT
>ERZ832317.6084-NODE-6084-length-10338-cov-4.671302_pt1 | contig 10338 bp, 8 predicted proteins | sample MGYA00519695_ERZ832317 | MGnify/ENA primary metagenome ERZ832317 (study PRJEB31850, sample SAMEA3708726) | human gut metagenome | biome: human gut; feature: human-associated habitat; material: faeces | place: China | collected 2014 ... | reverse complement strand
GGTTTGGGGGAAGGGAGGGGAAACCTTTCTTCAGAAAGGTTTCCCCTCCCTTCCCCCAAGCTTCTCATTCAGCTAAAACATCTGCTTCAGCAAATCCTCGCCACGGGTGTTCACGCCGGAAATGGCTTCCTCGGACGTGCTGGAACCGGGCTCCGTGCCCGTATAGAAGGGAAGCCGCAACCCGCCGCTCCCCACGAGATGCCCGCTGGTCTGGTCCACGTTCGCAAAGGAAATCCCGTCCGGCACCTCAAAGTCATCCGGCGGATACGCCTGAAACGCCGATTTCGCGTACTCGACGAAAATCGGAAGAGCCATGCTGCCCCCCGTGCCGCTACGGCCCATCGTCCGGGGCTGGTCGTACCCGACGTACATGCCCGTCACGAGATGCGGCGTAAAGCCGATGAACCACGCGTCCTTCCAGTCGTTGCTGGTCCCGGTTTTGCCCGCGACGGGCCGTCCGAGCACTTTGGCTTTCGTCGCCGTGCCCGCGTTCACCACTTCTTTGAGCAGGTAGGACATCACATAAGCGTTCTGCGGGGAAATGGCATCACGCAAATCGGGCTGAGACTCATAAATGGTCTCGTTCCAGAAGTTCTTGACCGAGAGGATGAACCGCGCCTTGCTGACCATGCCGCCGTTGGCGAAGGCGGTGTAGGCCTGCGTCATGTTCAGCGGCGTAACCGCGACCGCACCGAGGCTGACCGACAGCACTTCGGGGAAATGCGGCTCCAGCTCCAGATCCTTGGCCCGCTCAATGACTTTCTGGACCCCCATCTGCTGCACCACGCGGATAGTGCACAGGTTGCGGGACAGGGCCAGCGCCGTGCGCAGCAGGAGCGGCCCCTTGAAATTTTTCTCGTAGTTGCTCGGACGCCACACGTCGCCGCTCTCAAGGAACTGCACCACGGGCGCGTCGAGGATGACGGAGGCCGCCGTAAAGCCGTTGTCCAGCGCGGCGGAGTAGACGATGGGCTTGAAGGACGACCCCGGCTGCCGGAACGCCTGCGTCGCGCGGTTGAACTGGCTTTCCTGAAAACTATAGCCGCCGACCATCGCCACCACGTCACCCGTCTCAGGCTCAATGGAAATGAGCGCGCCCTGCAATTCCGGGACGCACTGGAGCGACAGGCGGATAGGCTTGTTCAGTTCGGCCTCATCCGGATTGTACGGGTTCTTGGGGTCGCTGACGGCGGCCACCCAAACGACATCACCGGACTCAAGGAACTTCTGCTTGCTGCGGAGCGTCTTCTTCGCCCAGCTCAGCTGCGCGTTATCGATGAACCCGCTGTACTTGCCGAGACGTATGTCCGCACCCTTGTCCGTGATCCGGGTGACGATGCCCTTAACCCGTTCGCCGTTCGCCAGCATGTCGGGGGAGAAATGCGATTTTTCGATGCGCTCTTTCAAGTCCGCCACCGGGATCTTTTCCACCGGCCCCTGCCAGCCCTGACGGCGGGTAAAGTCTTCCAGCCCGGAACGCAACGCCTCGTCCGCCGCCATCTGCGCCGGAGGGCTCATAGCCGTCTGCACGGTAAAGCCCATCTGATAGACGGCATCCTCGCCGTACACGGGCAACTCGATGCCGAGCCTTTTGGCGTTTTCCTCGCTGAACAGATCAATAAGCTGACGCCGCACCTCTTCCAGATACCATGCCCCCTGACGGCCCATGCCGTCCGCCATTTGCTTGAACACCAGCGGCTGCTTGAGCGCGGCGTCGTACTCGGCTTCCGTGATCCAGTTAAGCTCGCGCAGACGGCGCAGCACGTAGTGCTGGCGACCGATGGCGGCGCTCGGGTCACGGTAGGGGTTATATTGGGAGGGAGCCTTGGGCAGGCCCGCGATGAGGGCGCATTCGGCCAGCGTGAGATCCCTGGCGTTCTTCCCGAAGTACGTCCGAGCCGCAGCCTCCACGCCGTACGCGTTGGCCCCGAGGAAGGTCTGGTTCAGATAGATTGTCAGGATTTCATCTTTGGAAAGGTAATGCTCCAGACGGTACGCGAGGATGGCTTCCTTGATCTTGCGCTCGTAGCTGCGTTCAGGCGTCAGGAGCAGGCGCTTGATCACCTGCTGCGTGATGGTGCTGCCGCCCTGGCGCTTTGTGCCGGACTGGAGGTTGATGAGAAAGGCGCGGAAAATGGCGACCGGGTTCACGCCCTCGTGTTCATAGAATTCAGCGTCCTCAGCGGCCAAAAAAGCCTTGGGGAGCATCTTGGGCATCTGATCGAGCGAAATGAGGAAACGGTTTTCCCGGTAAAAAGAACCGATGACGCTCCCGTCACGCGCCAGAACGGTGGTGGTGAGTGCGGGACGGTAATCGGCGATACGGGTAAACCCCGGCAAATCCCGGACAGCCCAAAAATAGACGCCAACCACGGCTGCGAGGCCGAGGGCCACGAGCACGCCGATGATGGTTCCAAAAAGAAAAAACACTCTCTTCATGAGCAAGGCGATACCCTGTTTCCGCCTCTGCGTAAAGAGCGTGACGCACAATCAAAAAACGAAAACGGAAAACGATCCCGCCCATTGCCCGCGCCAATCCTAGAAATCCACTTGGGAAAACGCTCGGCGTGAGGCTCGACTTTCCGACGTTCCTGCTCTAAAGTCATCTGTTCTTACCAAGCCTCTTCATCATCCGGGGAGCCCCGGAGACGCCCCCGGTCCGCCGGAGGCCCAAGGAGTCATCATGACGTGTCGTTTGCTGTCGCTGTCGTCAGAAGCCATGTGGCCGGAACTGCTGCGGCTTCTGGAAAACCGCGACAACCCCGATCAGACCGTGGAAACGGATGTGCGTGCCATGCTGGACGCGGTCCGCAAGGGCGGCGACAGCGCCGTCCTCGAGTATGTCCGGCGGTTCGACTGTCCGGACATGCGGCCCCCCCTGCGCGTGCCCGCCGAGGATCTGGAGCAGGCCGCCCGCGACATTCCCGCCGAAAGCCTCGACTGCATCAAACAGGCGGCGGACAACATCCGCGCCTTCCATGAAGCCCAAAAAGATCGCTCATGGTTCCTCACCCGCGACGACGGCACGATCCTCGGCCAGAAGATCGAAGCTGTGGACCGCGCGGGCCTTTATGTCCCCGGAGGGCGTGGCGGCAACACGCCGCTCATCTCGAGCCTGCTCATGACCGCCATCCCGGCGCAGGCCGCGGGCGTCCGCGAAATCGCCGTAGTCACGCCGCCCCGCGCCGACGGCACCCTCAATCCGCATATCCTCGCCGCCGCGTACCTGCTCGGCGTGCATGAAATCTACCGCATGGGCGGGGCGTGGGCCATCGCCGCGCTCGCCTACGGCACCGAAACCGTCGCGCCCGTGGACGTCATCGCCGGGCCGGGCAACATCTGGGTGACCACCGCGAAACGGCTCGTGCAGGGCCGGGTGGGCATCGACATGATCGCCGGGCCGAGCGAAGTGCTTGTCCTCGCCGACGATTCCGCCAACCCCGAATGGCTTGCCGCCGACATGCTCTCGCAGGCCGAACACGACGCGCTGGCCTCCGCCATCTGCATTACGGACAACGAGGCTCTGGCCCATGCCGTCATCGCGGAACTGGAACGCCAGTCAGCCACCCTGCCCCGTGCCGACATCGTGCGCAAATCGCTGGCCGACTGGAGCGCCGTGGTCCTCGTGCCGGACATGGACGCCGCCATCGCCCTCGCCAACCGCGTGGCCCCGGAGCACCTCGAAGTGCTGATGCGCGAGCCGTGGTCCGTGCTGCCCCGTATCCGTCATGCGGGCGCGGTCTTCCTCGGCCCCTACGCGCCGGAGCCCCTCGGCGACTACTTCGCCGGGCCCAACCATGTGCTGCCCACGCTCGGCACGGCCCGTTTCTCCTCGGCCCTTTCCGTACAGACCTTCTGCAAACGCACCAGCATCATCGCCGCCAGCCCCGCCTTCGCCGCCGCCAATGCGGACGCCGTGGCCCGGCTCGCCCGCATGGAGCAGCTCGAAGCCCATGCCCGCTCGATGGAATGCCGGAAGCAATAATTCCGTCAACGTTCAACCCACGCCAACGCTCAAAGGACGTCACATGAAAGTCACGACCAAGACCGACATCAAGGAATTCCCCTTGCTCAACCGAGGTAAGGTCCGCGATATTTACGATATCGACGACTCCACCCTGCTCATCGTCACCACGGACCGCATGTCCGCCTTTGACGTCATCATGAACGAGCCGGTCCCGTACAAAGGCGTCATCCTCAACCAGATCACCCTGTTCTGGATGAAGAAGTTCGCCCACCTCGTCAAGAACCACCTCATCGAAAGCGACGTGGACAAGTTCCCCGCCGCGCTGGCCCCCTACCGCGAAGAACTGGAAGGCCGTTCGGTCCTCGTGAAGAAGGCCAAGCCCCTGCCGGTGGAATGCATCGTGCGCGGCTACATCACCGGCTCCGGCTGGAAGGACTACAAGGCCACAGGTTCCGTCTGCGGCTACAAGCTGCCCGAGGGCCTGCTGGAGTCCGCCCGCCTCGAACAGCCGCTGTTCACCCCGTCCACCAAGGCGGAACTCGGCGAGCACGACGAGAACATTTCCACGGCCCGGGCCGCGGAAATCCTCGGCAAGGACATCGCCGATCAGATCGAGAACATCGCCCTGGCCCTCTTCAAGGAAGGCCGCGCGTGGGCTGAAAGCCGCGGCATCATCATTGCCGACACCAAGTTCGAGTTCGGCATGGTCGACGGCGAGCTGATCCTCATCGACGAAGTGCTGACGCCCGACTCCTCCCGCTTCTGGCCCGCCGAGGGCTATAAGGCGGGCCAGAGCCAGCCGAGCTTCGACAAGCAGTACCTCCGCGACTGGCTGTCCGGACAGCCGTGGGACAAGACCCCGCCGCCGCCCGCCCTGCCCAAGGAGGTGGTCGAAGCCACCCAGAACAAATATCTCGAAGCCTACCGCATTCTGACCGGCTCCGAGCTTGCTCTCTAATATAAAATGAGGGAAAACCGGAGGAGGAACTCTTTATCTCAAAGAGCCTCCTCTGAGCTTGCCCGCACTCCGCCCTCGGCAGGCGGAAAACCGGGCGGCGGAAACGCTTGCCGGGCGCGTATGGCTGATGCCATCAAGCCCGTTCGCGGGAATTTCCGCACCACTCATTACCGGCCTCTTCGCAGCCTGGAAAACCGCCTTTCCGCCGACGGCGGAAGGGAGATTCACGGATCATCCCGGTTTGCCCGTCACTGGGGGAGCTTTTCCCCGGCCGCCGGAGGCCCCTTTTCCACTCAGTACCAACTACGAGGAAACCATGCTGTTGAAAGACAAAAAGTGCCTCATCTTCGGGGTAGCCAACAACAGAAGCATCGCGTACGGAATCGCTTCCTGCTTTAAGGAACAAGGCGCCCGGCTGGCGTTCAGCTATGCCGGTGAAGCCATCCACAAGCGCGTGGAACCCATCTCCGAAGAGCTCGGCGGTGAGTTTATCTTCCCCTGCGACGTGACCAGCGACGAGGACATCGCCGCCGCCGCCGCGCTCGTGAAAGAAAAATGGGGCAGCGTGGACGTGCTCGTCCATTCCGTCGCCTTCGCCAACCGTGAAGACCTGACCAAGCGCTTCATCGAAACCTCCCGCGACGGTTTCGCCACGGCCCTGAACGTCTCGGCCTATTCCCTGACCGCGCTCTGCCATGCCTTCGAGCCCATGCTGAACCCCGGCGCGTCCGTGGGCGGCATGAAAGCTATGATGACGACCGGTTTTTCCAGCATGGACAAGCTGGGCAAGGTGCTGTATCAGGCAGCGCCGCTGATGATGTGCGGCTTGTCGGTCGGCTTTGCCTTCAAGACCGGCCTTTTCAACATCGGCGCGTCCGGTCAGTATACGATGGGCGCATTCTTCGCACTGCTGTGTGCCATTCAGTTCCAGATGCCGTGGTTCGTCTGCCTGCTGGCGGGCGCTGTCGGCGGTGCGATCTGGGGCATCTTCCCGGGCCTGTTCAAGGCGTACTTCAATGTCAACGAGGTCATCACCGCCATCATGTTCAACTGGATCGGCATGTACCTTGTGAACCTGCTGCTGGCCAACACCCCCACTATGCTGGCTTCTGCCTGGGGCGCGTCCAACTCGGACCGCACGGCGGCGCTGTCCGCTGCAAACCCCGGGGCTATCCTGCCCAAGGGGCCGTTTGCCGCACTGTTCGGCAATTCGAGCTGGATCAACATTTCTATCATCATTACGATTGTTTTTGCTGTCCTCGTCTGGGTCGTGCTGCAAAAGACCACCTTTGGCTATGAGCTGAAGGCCTGCGGCCTCAGCCGGGATGCCGCCCAGTATGCGGGCATCAACTCCAAGCGCAACATCGTGCTTTCTATGGTCATTTCGGGTGCGCTGTCCGGCATCGGCGGCGGCATCTACTATCTGGCCGGTACGGGCCAGTATGTGCTGGAAAAATCCATTCTGGGCATGGGATTCAACGGCATTCCCGTGGCGCTGCTGGCCAGCTCCAACCCCATCGGCACGATCTTCTCGGCGCTTTTCATCAGCTATATTCAGGTCGGCGGCGCGGCCATGCAGCCCGCCTACTCCTCGGAGACCATCGACATCGTGATCGCTGTCATCATCTATCTGGCGGCCTTTGCGCTGCTGATGCGCGGCGTGATCGCCAAGGCAGTCTCCGGCCGCAAAGAGAAAGGGGGCGCTGCCAAATGATGATCGCTGCCAACATTATCAGTCTGACGATCCTGTTCGCAGTGCCGCTGCTGCTCGTCGCGCTGGGCGGTATGTTCAGTGAGCATTCCGGCGTTATCAACATCGCGCTGGAAGGCATGATGATCATTGGTGCGCTGTTCGCCTGCTTCACGCTGCAAGGGCTTGACCAGAGCGGCTTCGGTTCCGCGCACCCGCAAATTTCCATGCTCATCGCCATCCTTGTGGCGGGCGTCACGGGCATGATCTTCTCGCTGTTGCTGGGCTTCGCGGCCATCAACCTGAAGGCCGACCAGACCATCGGCGGCACAGCGCTGAACCAGTTTGCGCCCGCCTTCGCCGTTGTTATGACTTGGGCGATTCAGGGTCAGGGCCTGACCACTATCTCGATCCCCAGCTGGGTGCGCATTACCCGCGATACCTTCGGCCTTGCCCCGGTGGACGGCCCCAGCTTCTGGAACAACCTCATCTTCAAGTATTTCTATCTAACGACCCCGGTGGCCATCGTTCTGTTCATCGCAGCCTACATTGTGATGTACAAGACCCGCTTCGGCCTGCGTCTGCGCGCCTGCGGCGAGCATCCTCAGGCGGCGGACTCCGTCGGCATCAACGTCTACAAGATGCGCTATGCCGGCGTGCTGATCTCCGGCTTCCTCGGCGGTGTCGGCGGTCTGGCCTACACGGTGGCGGCCGGCTCCGGCTTCAACTCCGATGTCGGCGGCTACGGCTTCCTTGCGCTGGCTGTCATGATCTTCGGCAACTGGAAACCATTCCCGATTCTGGCCTCGTCGCTCTTCTTCGCACTGTTCAAGGTCATTGCGGCCTACTCGTCGTCGCTGTCCTTCCTGCCGAAGTTTGAGGGTGTCAAGGAGATCTCCAACTTCTACCAGATGCTGCCGTATATCGTCACGATGATCGTGCTGATCTTTACCTCCAAAAACTCTCAGGCCCCCAAGGCCGAGGGTATCCCCTACGATAAGGGCAGCCGCTGATACAAACGATACACAGGCCGCCCGACGCCTGCAGCCGGGCGGCCTGTGCTTTTTTGAAGGAGACAAGCTTATGCGAATGTATGATATTATCGCCAAAAAACGCGATGGCGGCACGCTGAACCGTGAGGAGCTTTCCTTTGCGGTCAACGGCTATGTGGCGGGCGACGTGCCCGACTACCAGATGTCGGCGCTGCTCATGGCCATCTATCTGCGCGGCATGACCGATGAGGAGACTGCCGTACTGACCGATGTCATGGCCCGCTCCGGCGATATGGTCGATCTGTCCGCCATCGCGGGCATCAAGGCGGACAAGCACTCCACCGGCGGCGTGGGGGACAAGACCACGCTCGTCATTGCGCCCATCGTGGCGGCCTGCGGCGTCAAGATCGCCAAGATGAGCGGGCGCGGGCTGGGCCACACCGGCGGCACCATCGACAAGATGGAGGCAGTGCCCGGCACCCGCACCAGCCTGACACAGGAGGAGTTTTTCAAGCAGGTCAATGAGATCGGTATTTCGGTTATCGGACAGAGCGGCAAGATCGCTGCGGCTGACAAAAAGATCTACGCTCTGCGCGACGTGACCGCGACGGTCGGCTGTATTCCGCTGATTGCATCCTCCATCATGTCCAAAAAGCTCGCGGCCGGTTCAGACGCCATTTTGCTCGATGTGACGATGGGGGACGGCGCCTTCATGAAGGATCTGGACAGCGCCCTTGAGTTGGCGCGCCAGATGGTCGCAATCGGCACGGCGCATGGCCGCAAGGTCGCCGCGCTGATCACCGATATGGACAAGCCGCTGGGCAGAAACATCGGCAACTCGCTGGAAGTAGCCGAGAGCATGGCCGTCCTGCAGGGCAGGGGCCCGGCCGATTTGACCGAGGTCTGCCTGCAATTGGCAAGCAACATGCTGGTGCTGGCGGGCAAGGGCGATATGCCGACCTGCCGCAAGCTGGCCGAGGACGTCATCGCCGACGGCTCCGCTTTTGAAAAGTGCTGCCAGATGTTTGCCGCGCAGGGCGGTGACATCAGCGTGCTGCGGGATGCCGACAAATTCCGCAAGGCGAAATTCAGCTATGAGCTGACCGCCCCCGCCGATGGATACATTTACAAAAACGATGTCGAGCGCATCGGCAATGCCAGCGTCCTGCTGGGTGCGGGCCGCATCAAGAAGGAGGACAGCATCGACTTTGCCGCAGGCATCACGATGCACAAAAAGCTGGGCGATCATGTCAGTGCAGGGGAGAGCATCTGCACCCTCTATGCCGATGACGAGGCTCTGTTTGCCCCCGCGGAGGAGATGTACCGCGGCGGTCTGGTGATCCGCGAGGAGAAGCCGGCTCTCCCGCCGCTGATCTACGCCCGCGTTACCAGTGAAGGGGTAGAGAAATTCTAAATTGAAAATCCCTTCCTCACAAACAACAAAAAAATCCTGCAACGTTTTCTGCGTTGCAGGAATTTTTTATTTCCTCTTTCTCTTCAGCCAGAATACCTTCCACTTGCCATACCCATTCGCCTTGTCCTCGGCAAATTCCTCAGTCTGGACGTAATGCTTAAATGCACCGTCAAACTGCAAGGCGCCGTCCTCGGCGCGGATGTCGGTCAACACGCGGGGGATCGCTTTTTGCTGGCTTTCAAACTCCGGCTCGTGATCCCACAAAATTTTCCCATCTGCGTCAAAGCCGTGGGCCCATACGCTGAACACAAGGCAGGCGGCCTCGCCGTAGCAGTACCGCTCAAAGCGGATGCGCCCGTCCAGATAGAACAGCAGGCAATCGCGGAAGTGGGTCTCAAGTTCTTTTTCATAGCGGCGTCCGCATCCGGACCCGGCAAAATCGGCGGCGTTGGCAGTCATCGTGTGCCCCTCCTGTACTAAGATGAAACTATTATACCGCAAGCGCCGGCGCTTCGCAAGGCGGGTTTGCAGCGGCTGTCTGTCGGCCTTCGAGGACGCTCCGCGACGGCGGGAATTTTTTCATTTCCCACAAAAAATCATCTGGATTTTAGTGGATTTTTTTGGTATAACCCTGTATAATATTTATTATACATAGGTAAAGGGGGCAGTGTGCCCATGAAAGAAATGAATCTGCCTGCCGTGACTGCCATTGTGGTGGCTGCGGGGGCGTCCCGCCGGATGGGATTTGACAAGCTCAGCTTTCGTCTGCCGGACGGTCGTTCCGTTTTGCAGACAAGCTGTGATGCTCTGGCGGCGCATCCGGCAGTCACCGGGCTTGTGCTGGTCTGCGGCGGCAACCGGACGGAGTGTGAGGCCATTGCGGCCCGCTGCACAAAGCCCTGCACGGTCGTGCAGGGCGGTGCGACCCGCGCCGACAGTGTGCGCAGCGGCCTTGCTGCGGCAGAGGGGGAGTTGGTTGCCATCCATGACGCTGCCCGCCCCTTCGTCAGCGAGGCGGTCATCACGGCCGTGCTGACGGCTGCGGCAGCTGACGGCGGATTATGAACGGCTGATGGAATCGGAAGGAGGCGCCCCATGAAGCACACAAAGCGGGAGTGGATGCCCCTGTACAGCTTTTTGGACCGGAAGCGGGTCACAGACCATCTGGCAGACATGGCCGCCAGGGGCTGGATGCTGGACCGGCTGGGGACCTGGTCCTGGCACTACCGGCGGACAGAGCCGAAGCAGCTCCGGTTCGCCGTCACCTTTTTCGCCGGGGCCGGGCGGTTCTCTCCCGCTCCGGCGGCGGGGCTGGAC
>ERZ832317.6081-NODE-6081-length-10342-cov-3.053174_pt1 | contig 10342 bp, 9 predicted proteins | sample MGYA00519695_ERZ832317 | MGnify/ENA primary metagenome ERZ832317 (study PRJEB31850, sample SAMEA3708726) | human gut metagenome | biome: human gut; feature: human-associated habitat; material: faeces | place: China | collected 2014 ... | reverse complement strand
AAGCATTAAAAGGAGCATCTGTCTTTATTGCAAACCTTTGCTGTCCACTGTTGAATACCCTGTTGTTTATGACAACACTGATCCTGTTCTTCTACCAGACAGAATTTATCCAGGGACTTGCAAAAAATATGAAAGTGGCAAATCCGTTTGCCTTTGTTATTGCATTCGTTGGAGTGAACGGTTTAGTTGAGGCAGCAGCATGTTTCGTAGTTGGAAGTGCAATTACAAAAGCATTACAGCATTCCGTAAATAAATAGAATAGATGCAGGAAAACCTGTTTGAGAAAAATACCTCTGAGACGATGTCGTGATATGTTCTGTATTGACACATATCTGTGATAGAACATTCGTATCGGGGGTATTTTGTATATAGAGAATATTTTGTGTGGAGATATTTCATATGAAGAACATTCTATATCGAAGATATTTCATATTGAGAGTATTTCGCATTAGAAGTATTCTTTGCTAGTGAATTTTGTGGTAGAATGAACACAGAGTGTAAAGCAAGGAGGAACGAAAAGTGGCAAACAAAAAGCTGATATCGTGGAATGTCAATGGTTTACGCGCCTGCATGGGAAAGGGATTTATGGAATTTTTTGAGCAGGCAGATGCGGATATTTTTTGCCTGCAGGAGATCAAGCTGCAGGAAGGACAGATAGATTGGAAAAAAGAAGGCTATTATGCCTATTGGAATTATGCAGAGAAAAAGGGCTACTCAGGAACAGCCATATTTACTAAAGAGGAACCGTTACAGGTCACTTATGGATTAGGAATCGAGGAGCATGATAAAGAAGGACGGGTGATCACATTAGAATTTCCGGAGTATTATCTGATCACTGTGTATACACCAAATTCCCAGGACGGTCTGGCTCGGCTGGATTATCGGATGAAATGGGAGGATGACTTTTTCGCGTATTTGAAGAAGCTGGAAGCAAACAAGCCGGTGATTTTCTGCGGAGATTTGAATGTTGCGCACAAAGAAATTGATTTAAAGAACCCGAAAACCAACCGTAAAAACGCGGGCTTTACGGATGAAGAGCGCTCAAAGATGACAAAGCTGCAGGAGAATGGCTTTATCGATACGTTCCGATATTTTTATCCGGATCAGGAGGGCATCTATTCCTGGTGGTCGTACCGCTTCCAGGCGCGCAGTAAAAATGCTGGATGGAGAATCGATTATTTTATGACGTCAGAAAGTTTGAAAGACAGACTGGAGGATGCGAAGATCGACACAACGGTGCTGGGATCGGATCACTGCCCGGTGGAGCTGATTTTGAAGGATTAAAAAGGAACCTTCTAAATTCCTTTCAGGAATTTAGAAGCAGCGCCCCAAAAAAAGGAACCTTTCAAATTTCCTTACGAAAATTTGAAAGTAGCGCCCTAAAAAAGGAACCTTTCAAATTTCCTTACGAAAATTTGAAAGTAGCGCAAAAAAGAGAGCCTTGCGGCTCTCTTTTTTGCTTACTTGTTCTGGATTGCAGCACGCTTGCGCATGGTGTGATCCAGGATTTTTTTACGGATTCTGAGGGACTTGGGAGTTACCTCCAGAAGCTCGTCTGTGTCGATGAAGTCCAGTGCCTGCTCCAGGCTTAAAATGCGCGGAGGGGAAAGGCGCAGGGCATCGTCGGCGCTGGAAGAACGGGTGTTGGTCAGCTTCTTGGTCTTGCAGACGTTGACTTCGATGTCTTCACTGCGGCCGGTCTGACCGATAACCATTCCGGCGTAAACCTTTTCACCGGCTCCGATAAACAGTGTGCCGCGCTCCTGTGCATTGAACAGACCGTAGGTGATGGCATCGCCTGCCTCGAATGCGATCAGGGAGCCCTGCTTGCGGTACTGGATATCGCCCTTGTAAGGCGCATAGCTGTCAAATATAGCGTTCATGATACCGTTGCCCTTGGTGTCGGTCATGAACTCACCACGGTAGCCGATCAGACCGCGGGAAGGAATCATGAATTCCAGGCGGGTCGTGCCGCTGTGGCCGGGGGTCATGTTGACCAGTTCGCCCTTTCTCTGACCGAGCTTTTCGATAACGTTTCCGGCAAACTCTTCCGGAACATCGATATATACCTGTTCCATAGGCTCGAGCTTGTGACCCTTTTCATCATAATGGTACAGAACCTCCGCCTTGCTGACTGCAAACTCATAGCCCTCACGGCGCAGGTTCTCGATCAGGACGGACAGATGCAGCTCGCCGCGTCCGGATACCTTAAAGCTATCGGTGGAATCTGTTTCTTCCACGCGAAGGGAAACGTCAGTATTTAATTCGCGGAACAGACGCTCTCTCAAATGACGGCTGGTGATGAATTTTCCTTCTTTGCCGGCAAGGGGAGAGTCGTTTACCATGAAGTACATTGCAATGGTAGGCTCGGAAATTTTCTGGAACGGAATTGCGTTGGGCGCATCGGGAGAGCAGAGCGTGTCTCCGATGTGCAGGTCTGCAATACCGGAAATTGCAACGATGGAGCCGATACCCGCCTCGCGGACTTCTACTTTATTCAGACCGTCAAACTCATAAAGCTTGCTGACCTTTACGCGCTTGGTGGAGTCGGGATCGTGATGGTTGACGATGACAACCTCCTGATTGACGGAAACCTTGCCATTATCCACTTTGCCGACACCGATTCTGCCGACGTATTCGTTGTAGTCAATGGTACTGATCAACAGCTGCAGACCAGCATCCGGGTCGCCCTCGGGAGCAGGGATGTAGTCCAGGATCGTGTCGAACAGAGGCTTCATATCCTTATTCTTAACGGTCAGGTTCGTCGTCGCACTGCCGTTTTTCGCGGATGCGTAAACAAAGGGGCAATCCAACTGCTCGTCAGTAGCATCCAGCTCTAAGAACAGCTCCAGAACTTCATCCTGTACTTCCAGCGGACGCGCTTCGGGACGGTCGCACTTGTTGATGCAGACGATAACGGGAAGCTGCAGTTCCAGGGCCTTGCGCAGAACGAAACGGGTCTGCGGCATGGGACCTTCGAATGCGTCTACAACGAGGATAACGCCGTTTACCATTTTCAGGACACGTTCTACCTCGCCGCCGAAATCGGCATGTCCGGGAGTGTCGATGATATTGATCTTTGTGCCGTTGTAGGTAACGGCTGTATTTTTAGAAAGGATGGTGATACCGCGTTCGCGCTCGATGGCATTGGAGTCCATCACGCGTTCTGCCACTTCCTGATTGGCACGGAACACACCGCTTTGTTTTAACAGCTCATCAACCAGAGTGGTTTTGCCGTGATCGACATGGGCGATAATGGCAACGTTTCTCACGTCTTCTCTTTTCTGTCTCATTTTTTCCTCACATTCCGCCGCCAAAGCGGCTTGTACTGCGGCATTCCGGCCGCGTATTTCATCATTTCCGGGTTTAAACGGTACAAGTATATCACCGCTTTTTTTCTGATGCAACCATTAAAACGCCCAAAGAGCTGTTTTTCGACACAAAAATAAGGAAAAAACTGCCGGAAGCGGGCGCAGATGTCGGGAAAAGGAGAATTGTGCGCCTCCGTATATTCATAAATTAGGAAGAAACCCCATAAAATGGAATTACATGACAGGAAAAAATTCTTGTAACAAGAAGGGAGAACTTTAAAATGACAGATAAGGTAATTGAAAACAACCAGGCAGCAGTAATGGGCAAAATTATCAGCGGATTTACGTTTAGCCATGAGATTTTCGGTGAAGGCTTTTACATGATGGATGTGGAAGTCGCGCGGCTGAGCGAATCCTATGATATCATCCCGGTTATGGTATCGGAGCGCCTGATCGACGTGGATGCGAATTACGAGGGGGAATATGTAAGCATTTACGGACAGTTCCGTTCGTATAACCGCCATGAAGAACGCAGGAATAAGCTGATTTTATCTGTGTTTGCAAGGGAGATCACATTCGTGGATGAGTTGGAGGAAAGTGCGCGGACAAACCAGATTTATCTGGACGGTTATATCTGTAAGGAGCCGGTTTACCGTAAGACGCCGCTGGGTCGGGAGATCGCGGATGTGCTGCTGGCGGTCAACAGACCTTACGGAAAATCGGATTACATTCCCTGCATCTGTTGGGGCAGGAATGCCAGATATGCAGGCAGCTTTGAGGTTGGCGCCCATTGTGCGGTATGGGGACGGATCCAGAGCCGGGAATATATGAAAAAGCTTTCCGAGGATCAGCTGGAAAAGCGTATCGCTTATGAGGTATCGGTCAGCAAGCTGGAGCGGATGGACTGATATAGTTGCAGATTAGGGTAAGATATGCTAGAATATCGACATCATATGGTATATCTGCGGCATTAAATGTTTACGAAAAGACAAATCGGGAAAGGAATTCCGACTATGGGCAGAGTTCAGATTTTTACAGGGGACGGCTATGGAAAAACGATGGCGGCACTCGGGGAAGCGTTGATTGCTGCCGCATCCGGCAAACGTGTAGTAGTGATTCAGTTTCTGAAAGGGAGAGGCCTGACGGATTCTACATTTGAACGGCAGCTGGAACCGGAGATCAAAATCTTCCGGTTTGAGAAATCGGATGCTGACTTTTTATCTCTTCCGGAAGACAAACAGAGGGAAGAAGCACAGAATATTCGAAATGGTATCTGCTTTGCGAGAAAGGTGCTGACCACTGGTCAATGCGACCTGTTGGTACTGGATGAGGTGCTGGGGCTTGTGGACTGCGGGATCGTGCAGGAGCAGGAGTTGAGAGAGCTGATCTTTCTGCGCGGTGCAGATACGGATGTGACATTGACCGGAATTCGGATGTGCGACAGCCTTTTGGGAATCGCTGACCATGTATCTGACATCGAACAAATTAAATAAAAACGGACCCGCGCCGGATGGAGAAGCTTCTCTACAGCGCGGGTTTTGTTTTTCCCTGTTGATTGACAGTCAGGGCGCAGGGTGCTATGATAATTCTATATAAAATCTGTTAGAAAGCAAGGCGGCCGGACGGCTCGCAAGGAGGTTTATATGGCAATTTTTGAAGGTGCCGGAGTAGCGATTATCACCCCGTTTCATACGGATGGTTCGATTGATTATGATAAATTTGGCGAAGTGATTGAACAGCAGATCGCAAATCAGACAGATGCGATCATTGTGTGCGGTACAACCGGTGAATCTGCGACGATGACGCATGAGGAGCATCTGGATGTGATCCGCTATTGTGTGGAGAAGGTGGCACATCGGATTCCTGTTGTGGCAGGAACCGGCTCTAACTGCACGGAGACGGCGGTTTATCTTTCCCAGGAAGCGGAGAAGATCGGTGCAGACGGGCTGCTTGTTGTAACTCCTTACTACAATAAAGCGACTCAGAATGGTCTGTATCAGCATTTTAAGATGGTTGCGGATTCTGTAAAGCTGCCGATCCTGTTATATAACGTTCCGTCCCGTACCGGTACGACGCTGCAGCCGGAGACGATCGTGCGCCTGTGCAGGGATGTGGAAAATATCGTCGGTGTCAAGGATGCAACGGGGAATATCAGCCAGACAGCTCATCTCATGAGCATCGCAGATGGCTGTGTGGATCTCTATTCCGGTGAGGATGCGATTATTGTTCCGATGCTTTCTCTGGGAGCAAAGGGCGTGATTTCTGTTTTGTCAAATGTTGCGCCGCAGGAAACACACCAGATCTGCAGCCTTTATTTTGAAGGAAAGGTAAAAGAAAGCTGTGAGCTGCAATTAAAGGCAGTTCCCCTTGTAGAAGCGCTTTTCTGTGAAGTGAATCCGATCCCGGTCAAGAAGGCGATGCAGTTAAAGGGCATGTGCACCGGAACCCTGCGGATGCCGCTGACAGAGATGGAAGAGGCAGATGCTGCAAGACTTGAACGTGAAATGAAAAAATTTGGTGTATTATAAGGGCTTTTTGACAGGCCGGGACATAAAGTGCTCCGGTCTGTTTTACATTTCAGGATTGCGAGGGTTACAGCAGAGCAATCCACAGAGAGGAAATCCAGGTTCAAAACAAGGAGGATAACATGGTCAGAGTAATTATGCACGGCTGCAATGGCCGCATGGGACAGGTCATTACGGAGATGATCGCAAAGGAAGCAGAGATGGAGATCGTTGCGGGGGTGGACTTGAGCGATCATATCCAAAATTCCTATCCCGTTTTTAAAAGCATGAAGGACTGCGATGTAGAAGCGGACGTTGTGATCGATTTTGCAAATGCAAAAGCAGTGGACGGGCTGCTGGATGTCTGTGTAGAAAGAAATCTTCCCTGTGTGCTTTGCACCACCGGACTTTCGGAAGAACAGCTTGCACATGTCAAAGAGGCTTCCGGTAAGGTTGCGATCCTGCGCTCTGCAAATATGTCCATGGGCATCAATCTTTTGATGAAGCTGTTAAAGGATGCGGTTCCGGTGCTGGCAGCGGCAGGCTATGATATGGAAATCGTGGAAAAGCATCATAACCAGAAGCTGGATGCCCCCAGCGGCACGGCGATTGCGCTGGCGGACGTCATGAATCAGGCGGCTGGCGGCGATTACGAATATGTTTATGATAGATCGACCCGCAGGGAGAAGCGCCCGGAAAAGGAAATCGGTATTTCTGCAGTGCGCGGCGGGACGATTGTCGGCGACCATGACGTGATTTTTGCAGGTCAGGACGAGGTCATCACCTTTTCCCATATGGCATATTCCAGAAAGCTGTTTGCGACAGGCGCAGTTTCCGCGGCAAGGTTCCTGGCAGGTAAGCCTGCAGGTATGTACGATATGAGCCGCGTGATCGAGGGAAAATAAGACAGAAAGCAACTGTTGACGGTGAAACCGGGGGAGCCGCCAGGCGGCAGATAGAGAGGGTATATGGATAATAATTTTGAGTACAGGGTTTATTTGAAAAGCTTGTCGAAGCAGTTTCCGACCATTGCGGACGCTGCGACGGAGATCATCAACCTGCAGGCGATTTTGAGTCTGCCCAAAGGCACGGAGCATTTCCTGACAGATATTCACGGAGAGTACGAGCAGTTTAACCATGTGTTGAAAAACGGCTCCGGATCCGTGCGCAGAAAGATCGACGAGGAGTTCGGCAACACGCTGAGTGTCAAGGACAAAAGAAGCCTTGCAACGCTGATTTATTATCCTCAGGAAAAGCTGGAGCTGGTCTGTCAGGAGGAAGCGGATCAGGATGTGCTGGAGGATTGGTTCAAGATCACGATTCACCGGCTGGTGCAGATGACCAAACGCGTTTCTTCCAAATATACCCGCTCCAAGGTGCGCAAGGCGCTGCCCCACGATTTTTCCTATGTCATCGAAGAGCTGATTACCGAAAAAGAAGAAATTCAGGACAAAGAGCTTTACTACAACGAAATTATCAATACGATTATCCGGATCGGCAGGGCGCCGGAGTGTATTGTCGCGCTCTGCAACCTGATTCAGCGCCTTGTCATCGACCACCTGCATATCGTCGGCGATATCTATGACCGCGGTAAGGGACCTCATGTCATCATGGATACCCTGAGTGCATATCATTCTGTGGATATCCAGTGGGGAAATCACGATATTGTGTGGATGGGTGCAGCCAGCGGGCAGACGGCATGTATGGCGACGGTACTGCGGATTTCCGCCCGTTACGGCAATCTGGACACGCTGGAAGAGGGCTATGGTATTAACCTGATCCCCTTGGCGACTTTTGCACTAAAGACCTATGAAAATTCGGACTGCAGCGTATTTTCCATCAAATACGGGGCAGATTACGATGTCAAGGACTTAAAGCTCGACATGATGATGCACAAGGCGATCGCCATCATTCAGTTTAAGCTGGAGGGACAGCTGATCCTGGCACATCCGGAATATCACATGGATGACCGGCTGCTGCTGGATAAGATCGACTTTGAAAAAGGAACTGTCCGCATTGGGGATAAGGAATATGAAATGTTGGATTCTGATTTTCCGACTGTCGATCCGAAGGATCCGTATCGTCTGACGGCAGAGGAAGAGCAGGTAGTAGAGCGCCTGCGGCATGCCTTTGTTCATTGCGAGAAGCTCCAGAAGCATGTGCGCTTCCTGTTTGCCAAGGGCAGCATGTATAAGATCTTTAATTCCAATCTGCTCTATCATGGCTGTGTGCCGATGGACGAGGACGGAAATTTTGAACAGATCAATGTGTACGGCAAGCTCTGCAGCGGCAAAAAGCTTTACGAGGTGCTGGAAACCTATGCCCGCAAGGGATATTACTCTCAGGATAAGGAAGAACGCAGAAAAGGGCGCGATACCCTCTGGTATATCTGGGCGGGTCCGAAGTCTCCGGTATTCGGCAAGGATAAAATGGCGACCTTTGAGCGATATTTCATCGCAGATAAGGAAACACATAAGGAAACGAAAAACGCTTATTATCGCCTGTATGATAACGAGGAGATTTTAAATAAGATCCTGCGGGAATTCGGACTGGATGAGCATCGTTCCCATATTATTAACGGTCATGTTCCGGTGGAGATCAAGCGTGGGGAGACGCCGATCAAATGTAACGGAAAGTTACTGATTATCGATGGCGGCTTTTCCAAGGCTTATCAGGGAAAGACTGGAATCGCAGGCTATACCCTTGTAGCCAATTCTCACGGCATGAATCTGGTAGAGCACAGGCCCTTCGTTTCCGCAGAGGATGCGATCCGAAACGAAACGGACATGGTATCGGACAATATCCTGATCGAAACGGCAAAACGAAGAATTCTTGTGGCAGATACGGATATCGGACGCGAGTTAAAGGAGAGTATCGGGCATCTGGAAAAGCTTCTGAACGCTTATCGGGATGGTATTCTGATCGAAAAAGGAATCTGACCGGACAGATGCCATATCGTCCGGGCGTTTGGTGGACTTTTTGCTCTGACAGGAGGAAGCCTGCAGAACGATGCCTGTAAGCAGCAACAGGAGGATGGGACGGATGGGATAATTGCGTTTCATGAAATTCCTCGTTTCTGGGTGGATGCTATTTGTGCCGCAGGCGTCCCAAAGCAGCTATGGATCACACGCGGTTTTCGGCGCAAAGCGTCTGCAAAATGGGGATTAAAATGCGGGACGCAGCGGCAGTGCCTGTATGCAGTATCTGCATGAAGACGGATTTTATACCCGGCGCGAAGCAAAACGTCCGGTCGGTTGGAGCATGAACAGCGCCGCAGACAGCGGCAGAATGGGAGCATCATGGAATTAAGACCCTGTATTGACATTCATAACGGCAAGGTAAAGCAGCTGGTGGGCGGCAGCATTCAGGATCAGGGAGACTCTGCCCAGGAGAATTATATTTCCAGCCAGGATGCGGCGTGGTATGCACGCCTGTTTCAGGAAAAAGGCTTGAAAAATGGTCATGTCATCCTGTTAAACAGCAAAGACAGCGCTTATTACGAGCAGACCAGGCAGCAGGCACTTTCTGCGCTGCAGGCATATCCGGGCGGACTGCAGGTCGGCGGCGGGATCACCGCAGAAAATGCCCGGGAGTATCTGGATGCAGGTGCATCCCATGTCATTGTGACATCCTATGTATTTCGAAATGGTGATATTTCATTTGAAAATCTGAACCGCATGATGGATGCTGTCGGCAAAAAGCGTCTGGTTCTGGATCTGAGCTGCCGCAAGAAAGACGGGAAGTATTATATCGTGACGGATCGCTGGCAAACCTATACGAGGGTCGCGCTTTCGGAAGAAATTCTGACGATGCTGTCTTCTTTCTGTGATGAATTTCTGATTCACGGAGTGGATGTGGAGGGAAAACGCAGCGGAATCGAGCAGGAGCTGATCGGGCTGCTGGGAAGATGGAACCGGATTCCGATCACCTACGCCGGAGGTATCCGCAGTCTGGAAGATATCGAACAGATTCGAGAAGCCGGACAGAATAAAATTCATGTCACAGTCGGCAGCGCGCTGGACTTGTACGGCGGAGACCTGCCGTTTGAAAAAGTGCTGGCGGCGTGTGAACAGTAATGATGTAGAGGCGCAGTTTACCTGCGCCATTTGCAAAATCCCGTCTTGGATGCTTCCCGCTGTGCTGCAGGAGGAAATTGGAAAAATTTCAAACTGGGGATTGACTTTTTGACTGTAGTGAGGTACAGTATAGAAAACAAAGAGAAACCGATGAGAAAGAGGAGTACTCAGAGTCGCGAACATTACAGAGAGCTGCAGGCGGTGGGATTGCAGTATGGGAACATTTGAGGAATGGACTTTCGAGGCTGGCCCCGAACCAACAGTAGGTGCCGGCGGGATCCGGACCCGTTATCCGACCGGCGCATATGATAGTATGTGAACAGAGTGGACTGAAACAGTCAATTTGAGTGGCACCGCGATAATGAAACATTACCGTCTCAAGCAAAATGCTTGAGGCGGTTTTCGTTTGTATGGGAATAAATTCCCAGACAAACGAAGCCCGCCGGGCGGG
>ERZ832317.6076-NODE-6076-length-10347-cov-23.910805_pt1 | contig 10347 bp, 8 predicted proteins | sample MGYA00519695_ERZ832317 | MGnify/ENA primary metagenome ERZ832317 (study PRJEB31850, sample SAMEA3708726) | human gut metagenome | biome: human gut; feature: human-associated habitat; material: faeces | place: China | collected 2014 ... | reverse complement strand
ACTTTGGCGAATAAATTATTTTTGTTCAAAATTTCACCTCAAATGCACGGCCTATAGGGCCGTCGGTTGTCGATTTATAAGGGCGAAACCCGCCCTGGTTATCAAACAATACCAAAAACCGAGTAACAAAAAAGGCCTTTCTTACCTTTTCTTGCGATTTCTATAAATTATGAATAATACTTAGCCTAAAAACCTAATTTTTTCTCAGTTCGGGAGCTGAAGTTACAAGCCGTAAGCCACTTCAACCTGCCGAATAGAGGGCGAATCCTCTAAATCTCGGACCAATGTCCAATCGGCGGCTGCTTTATACGGACAGGGAAGACGAACACGGAAACTGCGGTCGTCCGAGAATTCGAAGTCCACGCGAATCGCTTCTTCGGGATGCGTCATCTGGACGTCCAAAATCAGGCGCTCGAGCTCCTTCGGATCAGCTTCTTCCGCCGGCCGAATGACAATATGCGCTCTCTGGCGATGGCGCAGTTCGTAAAGCGGATAGAAGGCTCCGGGACTTGCCCAGGTCTTTCCGCTCTTCTTACTGTGAGACTTTTTAAGTTCCACGACCACAATCTCGCCTTTGGGAATCTCTTTGATTCGGACTCTTTCCTGTTCGAAGTACTGGTTCTTAACGCTGTAGTCCACCGGACCGTCGGGCGTCGCCAAATGCAGCGTAACGAACGGAGAACCGTCCTTGCCGCGGCGCTGTTCGCAGCCGAGATACATACCGGCAACGAGGTATTCCCCCGGATTCTCAGATTCGGTACCTGCCACAAGAGCTCCGAAATTACGCTTGAGTTCCGACTGATAGGCTTCCAGCGGATGACCCGAGAAATAGAAGCCGAGAACATACTGCTCTTTTTCCATCCGAGTGCGGTCACTCCAAGGCGCAACTTCCTTGATCGGTACTTCGTTAGACGGTTCTTCTCCGAAGAGGCTGAACTGGTCAGCCGCCTTTTCGTTTTCCTGAGCAGACTGAACTACCACGTCAGCATTTTCAAACCACTTGCGGCGATTGGGCTCAATGGAATCAAAGACGCCTGCCATTGCAAAGACCTGGATAATCTTCTTCGTGATGAGCTGAGAGCCCACCCGTTTGACGAGATCGAACGGGTCTTTGAACGGACCATTTTGTTCTCTTTCGGCCTTGATAGCTTCTGCAGGTGCTGAACCCACACCCTTTAGGGCGCCTAAGCCCATACGAATTTCCATCGTCTTGGGACTGGTATAGTTAAATTCGCTCTCGTTGATATCCGGCCCGAGAAGTTTGACACTATGGCGTTTAGCATCCATCAAAATCTTCAGAGACTTCTCCGGATCGGTCATCACTTCACTCAAAGAGGAAGCCAGGAATTCTGCCGGGTAGTAATTCTTCAGCCAGCCGGTTTTATAGGCAACATAAGAGTATGCAGCAGCGTGGGATTTGTTAAAGCCGTAGCCTGCGAACTTACGCATTAACTCGAATAAGTGAGCGGCCACTTCCTCAGAAACGCCGTTCTTTGCCGCACCTTCGATGAACACTTTGCTCTGGCGTTCCATTTCGGCGACGTCTTTCTTACCCATGGCGCGTCGAAGAATGTCAGCGCCGCCGAGTGAGTAGCCGCCGATCTTCTGCGCCACCAGCATCACCTGTTCCTGATACACCATAATGCCGGCCGTATCTTCCAGAATCGGAATCAAACGGGGATCCGCATATTCGGCTTTCTTGCGTCCGGCACGAATATCCAGGAAGTCCGGAATCAGGTCCATCGGGCCCGGACGATACAAGGCGTTCAAAGCGATCAAGTCGGAAAGCTGAGTCGGTTTCGCATCAATCAGAAGCTTGTGCATACCCGGAGATTCAAACTGGAACACGGCAACCGTATCTCCGGTCTGGAAAATCTTCTTGTACGTGTCCTCATCATCACACTCCATGTGCTCGATGTCCGGACGAACGCCGATGTTCTTTTCGATGTAGTCGAGCGCACGTTCAATAATCGTGAGCGTTGTCAGACCAAGGAAGTCGAACTTCACCAGACCTACGGCTTCCACGTCCTTTTTGTCATACATACTGATGACGTTTTCCGGCAGCATGCCTGCTGCGTAGAGCGGACAGAAATCAATCAGTTTGCCCGGTGCAATCAGCACGCCGCCTGCGTGAATGCCCAAGCTTCGGGTGGTGCCTTCCAATTTCAAGGCGTACTCAATGAGTTTGCGGGCCTGAGGATTGTTGCGAACTTCAGCGCGGAACTGCGGCTCTTCGCTGAGCGCTTCTTCAAGGGTCGTGTTGTGACCGGGGCGCGTCGGAATCATGCGGGAAAGGCGATCGGCCTCGGAATACGACATATCGAGAACACGGCCGACATCTTTAATGACGCCCTTGGCACCCATCGTACCGAAGGTCGCAATCTGGCTCACGGACTCTTCGCCGTACTTGGATTTCACGTACTCAATCACGCGTCCGCGGTTGTTCTGGCAGAAGTCCACGTCAAAGTCAGGCATGGACACACGTTCCGGATTCAGAAAGCGTTCGAACAGCAAGTCGTACGCAAGCGGATCCAAGTCGGTAATACCCAAGCTGTAAGCCACCAAGGAACCGGCACCCGAACCGCGGCCCGGACCCACAGGACAGCCGTGGGTCTTGGCCCAGTTAATAAAGTCTTGCACGATGAGGAAGTAACCCGGGAAGTCCATGTCCTGAATGATCTTGATCTCACGCTCCAGGCGTTCCTTGTAGCGCGGGAACGCTGCTTCGCGTTTTTTCTCATCCGGATATAAGACTTTCAGGCGGCGGTCTAGACCCTCGCGCGCGAGCTGTGCCATGTAGTCTTTGAGAGACATACCGTCGGGCGTCGGGAAAATCGGCAGCTGCGGTTTCCCGAGTTTGATCGTGACATTGCAGCGTTTTGCAATTTCAACGCTGTTTTCAATCGCAGAAGGAATGTCTTTGAAGAGCTCGCACATTTCTTCTTTCGTACGGAAATACTGCTGAGGCGTGTAAATACGAGGACGAGCCTTATTTGCCAGCGTGAAGCCGTCGGCAATCGCCACGCGAGCTTCATGGAATTCAAAATCTTCCGGGTTCTCAAACTGAATCGGCTGAGTAGCAACAACCGGCAGCCCGAGTTTCTTGGCGAGCTTGACGGATTCGGCGACGAGCATTTCGTCATTCGGGCGCCCCACTCTCTGCAGCTCCATAAAAAAGTGCGGGAATTTCTGGGACAATCTGCGGGCTTCCTGTTCGGCAGCCGATGAACTTCCGTTCAGGATAGCCTTACCGATCGCCCCGGTATTGAAGCCGGAGAGCACAATCAAGCCATCGGCCATTTCCGGCGTAATCCAGTCGAGGTCGACTTCGCCTCTGTCTTTATATTGATTGGTAAGCCACGCACGACTCAGCAGGTCGCAAAGCGTCAGGTACCCCTGATGATTTCTCGCTAAAAATAAGAGGCGCAGATAATCATCACGGTTGTAGTGATTCGTAATCGAGCAGTCCGCGCCGAGAATCGGCTTGATACCGGCGGCTGATGCGGCTTTATAGAAAATGACATCACCGAACATCGCCGTGGCGTCTGTAATCGCCAGCGCCTTCATCCCGGAGGCAATCGCCTTATGTACTACTTTCTTCGGGTTGAGCATACCGTCTTTGATTGAGAACTCGGTATGCATACGAAGATGGACGAAATCTTGAGTCATATTTTCCAAAATAAAAAGATGCTGTTTTAAAACGGAGCTCGAAGCGTGCAGGAAAGTTTAGCGCAGCTGCCAAACATCCTCGATCCGTTCTTCGGCTTAATTGTTTTGAGCTGCTTCTGCGCTCAATGCGTAGTCTTTCAAATATTCATGGAAGGCTTGCGCCGCGCGGGAGAGCACTTTTTCCTTCTTTCTGATGAGATAGGTAGCAGAATGAAGTTTGGGCGCTAAGGGCTTAATCATTAAGGGGCCGTTTGGATCCAGGTCAATTAAGTTATCAAAAGAGATCATCAGACCGAGGCCCTCTTCAACCATGAGTTTCGGCGTGTTGATCAGCGTGAAATACGCCACCACATTTAGCTCTTCAAGACTGCGCCCAAGCCAAGACTTCAAAAAGCCGGCACCTCGGGTTTGTGCTGACAATATCAGCGGACGATCTCGAAGCATCTGAGGTGTAACGAATGGCTCTTCTGCGAGCGGATCGTCTTTGCGCAGATAGACGCACCAATCTTCTTTCCAGGGCAAGCGGGTGTATTCGTATTTCGAGACGTCAAAAGGATCAAACACAATTCCGAGGTCGGAGAGCCCGACATTCAACTGATAGGCCACATTAGCGCTGTTGCCGCTCGTCACTGAGAACTCAACCTTCGGATGTATAGCTTTAAAAAGCGACATCGCCCGAATGACATTGCGCATGCCTTCAGACTCACCGGCAGCGATCCGCACTTCCCCGCTCAGCTCACTACCCTTTGAATCTACAAATTCGGCCTTGGTCTTGTCCACCAAAGACAAGATTTCTTCCGCCCGCATTCTGAGAAGTTCGCCTTCCTCAGTGATTTCCACTCCGCGGGCCGTTCGAACAAACAACTGCGCGTTCAACTCTTCTTCCAAGGCCTTAAGCGCCCGAGAGATGTTCGGCTGAGTCAGATGCAGGGATTCCGCGGCCTTTTGAACGCCGTTGTTTTCTGCGACAGCAAGGAAGAAACGAAGACTTCTCAAATTCATATACTAAAAAAGCATATCTTAGTTGTTAAATAAGTATTTGATATGTTAAAGCAAAGCTTCTATTCTGTCCCTACTCGTTTTCAACGTCAGTCGAAAATCATGCAAAGAAGATCTTTCATTATCGGAGCTGCAACACTTACCGCTTTAACCGTTGCGGGGCCTGTACGCTCCTCGGAGGGAAAAACAAAGATGAACAATTTAGAGAAATGGGACAAAACGTTCCCGCAGGACGACAGGGTCGAACATAAAAAAGTATCTTTTTATACCCGCTTCGGCACGAGATTAATCGGTAACCTATACTGCCCCAAAGGCGTGTCGGGCGACCTGCCGGCTATCGCTGTTTGCGGCCCGTTCGGAGCAGTCAAGGAACAGGCTTCGGGACTTTATGCGCAGACATTGGCCGCAAACGGCTTCGTGACTTTAGCTTTTGATCCGTCCTTTACCGGTGAAAGCTCCGGCTTCCCCCGCAATCTAGCTTCTCCTGACATCAGTACGGAAGATTTCTCCGCAGCTGTCGATTATCTGTCGAACCTCAAGGGCGTCGACCACAACAAGATCGGGGTGCTCGGCATCTGCGGATTCGGCGGTTTTGCATTGAACGCCGCTGCAATCGACACCCGCATCAAAGCTACCGTCACCTCCACTATGTACGACATGAGCCGTGTGAACACCTATGGCTATTTCGACAAGATGGATAAAAATGCTCGCTATGCATTGAAGCAGGAATTGAATGCCCAGCGTACCGAAGACACCAAAGACGGAACCTACGCACCCGGCGCAGGTCTGCCTGATAAACTTACCGGCGATGAACCTCAGTTCGTAAAAGATTACTGGGAGTATTACAAGACACCGAGAGGCTTCCATCCGAGGTCCATCAACTCCAACGGACACTGGAACAAGACTTCGGCGCTCTCCTTCATCAATACACCGCTGCTGACTTTCGCTGACGAAATTAGAAGTCCGGTGCTGATGATCCACGGAGAAAAAGCCCACTCTCTGTATTTCAGCAAAGACGCTTTCAAGAAGCTCACCGGCGACAACAAAACACTCATGATTATTCCGACAGCCAATCACACGGATCTCTACGACAACATAAAATATATTCCTATGAGGGAAATCGTTGCGTTCTACAAAAAGAGTTTTTCTTAAAACAAACGCTTCTTGATTCGCCCTTCTGTTTTTATTAGAAATAAATTATTACAATACGCAAAAGTCTTTTTATTGATACTTTGTCCTAATTAGGATAGTATATCAATCAAGATTTAATGTTATTAAAGGCAATGACTAATTCTCGTAACACGATTCAGAGACAACTGGTATTAAGCGCAGTAAGGCAGCTGCAGAACCATCCGACTGCTGACGAGGTTTATCAGGAAGTTCAAAAAAACTGCCCGACCATCAGCCGTGCAACTGTTTACAGAAACTTAAAACTGTTAGCAGAAGAAGGAGAAATTCGACTTCGCAACATCTCAGGTTCTCCTGAACGTTACGACCATATTTGCAGCAATCACTATCACCTGAGGTGCGAGCAATGCGGCAAGGTAATGGATGTAGAAATGCCTTACATGGCATCTCTAGATGAGGAAGTCAGAAAAAGAAATAAATATCTGATAAAGAGTCATGACCTCACATTTGTCGGGCTCTGTCCCGAGTGCGCCAAGAAAAAACATTAAACCGAATTGAAATTGATACCGTCCTCACTAAGGAGAAAAGTATGAGAAGCATCACGTCTTTTGATTTGCAGTACGCACATCGTTTTCTTAATTTTCAAGGAGAAGCCCAGTATTTACACGGACATACCGGTGTTTTAACCATCGAAGTTGAAGACACGATCGAACCCGGGGTCAATATGGTCTTTCCTTGCAACGAAATTCGAAAGACTGCTTGGGAAGTTTTGAAGAACTTCGACCACGCTCTGATTCTTAGAGAGGATGATCCTTTGCTTCCCGCTATCCTTGCCGTCTACGATGCACAAGGCATTCGAAACGGAGCTCCCTCCAACAGAATGAAGGGTGCTCCAGTTAAGACAGACCTCATTACCTGTTATCCCGATTGCCGTCTTGTCGTTACAAAGGAAACGCTCACTACGGAAGGAATGATCAAGATCGCTTACGATCTGCTGAAAGACAAACTCAACATTGCCAAAATCACTTTCACGAGCGGTGTAAATGCAGCTTCTCAGGAATATAAACCTCAAGGAACTGTGGACCGCTGTCCTCTCTGCGGTATCGCGTTAGATGAGAACGGCGTATGCCCGAAGTGCGGTTACCGCAAATAGGACGATAACCTTTTGACAAGTAGCCTCTCCCAAGGGGTTAAAAAATCTCAGCAGGGTTTCTCTCAGAAGGAAAACCTGCTGTTTCTCTTGCAGCCGGTTATTTCAAATCACGCGCAACAATATACACTTCTGCCGAAGAACTTCTGGAGGCCTCGGGCTTTCGCACGGAAACCTTTCTAAAAGTTTTTTTGCAAGCTTCAACGTACTGAGAATAGCCGCTCCCCTGAAACACCTTGCAAACAAAAGAACCGTTCTTCTTGAGGTTCTCTTTAGCGAAATCCAAGGCCAGTTCATTCAAGAGCAGGCAGCGGGCAGCGTCGGCCGCGGCAACACCGGACAAGTTCGGGGCCATATCGGAGAGAACGACGTCGACCTTCTCCCCTTCCAAGAGATCGGTTAGCTTGTCTGCGACTTCCTGCTCTCGGAAGTCGCCCTGCAGGAAATGGACACCTTCAATCGGCTCCATCGGCAGGATATCCATGGCGATAACTTTACCGTCGATTTTCCCGTCCTTATCGGTCAGACGCTCTTTAACAATTTGGGTCCAGGACCCGGGCGCAGCGCCTAAATCGACAACACTCATGCCGGGTTTGATGATTTTATCTTTATCATCAATCTCCATGAGCTTGTAAACCGAACGGGCTCGGTAACCTTCCTGAACACTTTTCTTAACAAAAGGATCGGTCAGGTGACGCTTAATCCACGCAGGATTAGAGCGAAGTTTCTTTTCAGATACCGGCATAGGCTTACACTTTCAAAAAATCAAATAAGGAGTTAATAATGTCACAATTAGTGCTCGATCGTAACGCTCGCCTCTTACTTCAGGCAAAAGCACATCACCTTGATCCGGTGGTTCTGCTCGGCGGAAACGGTCTTACAGAAGCCGTGATTAAGGAAGTGGACCGCGCCTTAACCTCTCACGGCTTGATCAAGGTCAAAGTCCCGAGCGACGACAGAGAAGAACGCACGGCCATTTTTGAAGAGCTGGCTGACAAACTCGGCGCCGCCAAGATTACCCAAATCGGAAAACTTTTAGTCTTGTTCCGTCCGATTCCTGAAAAAGAAGAAACCGAAGAAACCCCGAAGGTTAAGAAAGCTGCTCCGGCAGCCGCTCGCAAGACCGGCGCCAAAGCACGCAACAACCGCAAGCGCCTCACGGAAATGATTCAGAACAAGAACAAGGAAGCTAAGAGCCTTCCCTGGGCTAAAACCGTGAAGAAAGGCAAGACACCGAAGGGCCAAGTAAAAGCAGTGGGAGCCAAAGGCAAAACCCTGGGCTCCCGCTTAGCCAGCAAGAATAAAGGCATCTCCGAAGAGTAACTGCCTTTATCGATGCATCAATTAGATGTATTGGACCGAAATAATTTCGTATTCCGACAGGCCCCCCGGGGCCTGTACTTCCACCTCGTCCCCTTCCGACTTGCCGATTAAGGCACGAGCCATCGGGCTAGCCACGGAAATACGACCGAGTTTAGTGTCGCTTTCATCGTTGCCCACAATCTGAACCGTTTGACGATTGCCTGTCTCAACATCTTCAATCGTCACAGTGGCGCTGAACACAACTTTGCCGTTATCCGGAAGTGTGGACGGATCAATCACCTGGAACTGAGCAATTTTGCTCTCGAGCTCTAAAATTCGGCCTTCAATAAAGGCCTGAGACTCTCTGGCTGCATCATATTCGGCATTTTCAGAAAGGTCTCCCTTTTCACGTGCTTCGGCAATTGCCTGAACAACCGCAGGTCTATCCTGCGTTTTCAAACGCTGAAGCTCGTCTTTCAACATCTTTGCCCCGCGGGCAGTAATAGGTATAGGCATTTTCTAAAAATCTAAAGGCGGTCGTTGACCGCCTGTTTATTAACGAATGCGCTAATCATAGCGCATTCAGTTATGAGGTTTCTCTCATTGCTCCTGATGCGGGCCGAACTCCCGCTTTCTCCCAAGCAACGTTTCTTCCGTCGTTTATGCCAAAGAGGAAACTAAGACTGCCTTAATTGTATGAAGGCGGTTTCCGGCCTGCTGGAACACAATAGAAGCAGGAGACTCAAATACTTCTTCAGTCACCTCCACACCGCCCGCGAGTTCCGGGTGAGCCTTGATAACCGCTTCTCCGACCTTTGTCTCCGTGTTATGGTAGGCAGGCAGACAGTGCATAAATTTCACGTTCGGATTGCCGGAAGCTTCCATCAGTTTTTTATTGACTTGATAGGGCAGAAGCGCTTCGATACGTTCATCCCAAACTTCCTTTGGTTCTCCCATAGAGACCCAAATATCCGTATGGATGAAGTCCACCCCTTTTACCGCTGCTTCGGGATCTTCAGTAATCGTGATCCTTGCGCCCGAAGCCTTGGCGAATTCTCGGCACATGTCAATCAATTCCTGAGAGGGCCAATAAGCCTTTGGTGCTCCGATACGAACATCCGTGCCCATTTTTGCGCCGACAAGTAGCAGAGAATTACCGGTGTTAAAGCGAGCATCTCCGAGATAAGCAAAAGAGATGTCTTTCCAGCGCTTTCCGCTGGCCTCTTTCATGGTAAGCAAGTCGCAGAGCATCTGGGTCGGATGCCATTCATCGGTCAGTCCGTTAAAAACAGGAACGCCCGCATACTCGGCGAGCTCTTCAACCGTTTCCTGCTTGAAGCCGCGAAATTCGATTGCGTCATACATGGAGCCCAAAACGCGAGCGGAGTCTTTAATACTTTCCTTATGACCAATCTGTGAAACAGCAGGATCAAAGAAAGTCGTATGTGCACCCTGATCATAGGCAGCCACTTCAAAGGCAGAACGAGTACGTGTAGAAGTTTTTTCAAAAATCAGCGCAATGATTTTTCCGCGAAGCTGAGGACGTTCCGTACCTGCTCTTTTGGCCTTCTTAAGATCTTCGGCCAATGAAACCAAGTAATCAATCTCTTCGGGTGTGTGGTTCACAAGACTCAGTAAGGAACGATTTTTCAGATTAAAGGGCATATTTACTCCCGGTTAATTGCGCCTTCTTGAAAGAAAGCGCTCATAAGAATGAAATTAGTGCTGAAGGTGTTTGTGCAGCTCTTGCTGCGCATAAACCTCGGTATCCTGCATATGACGAATTCCTTCAATCACTGCCAAGGCATTTGCCATAGCCGTGTAGAAAGTCACGTGGTTAGCCAATGAGGCAATTCGAATGGCGGAAGCATCTGCGATTTCAGAGCGGCTTTCGGCTGCGACTGCAATCACCAATTGGATAGTGCCGTTTTTCAATTCGTCCACAATATTCGGGCGCCCCTCGGAAACCTTGTTCACCACATCGCATCGGTAGCCGGCTTCGCGGATGACTTTGGCCGTGCCGCGAGTAGCAACGAGCTGATAACCTGCTTCCGTGAAGTTCTTAGCGAGCTGCGGCAGACGAGGCTTGTCTTCTTCCT
>ERZ832317.6072-NODE-6072-length-10354-cov-6.628022_pt1 | contig 10354 bp, 10 predicted proteins | sample MGYA00519695_ERZ832317 | MGnify/ENA primary metagenome ERZ832317 (study PRJEB31850, sample SAMEA3708726) | human gut metagenome | biome: human gut; feature: human-associated habitat; material: faeces | place: China | collected 2014 ... | reverse complement strand
CATTTCATTCCCTCACTGCGCAATGCACGAAGCAGCACCTTTCATACCTCCTTCCGAACAAACAGGCCCCGGCCCACCGCCAGCACGACGATCATCCAGAGGGCCAGCAGGCCGAATTCCAGGGGCTGGGTCTGGACCCAGTAAAACTCCGTGGCCCGGGTGACCGGGTCCCAGTTCATGCCCGCCTGGATCAGCACCCCATAGTACCCCCAGATGACGCACCGCTGGACCCACTGGGGAAAAAACAGGGCAAACAGCCCCACAAAGCTGCCGAAAATCCCCACCGCCAGCGGCACCGCCTGGTTGACAAACCAAAGGGACAGGCCCTGCTGCAAGGCATAGATCACAAAACTCACCCCAAAGCAGAGGGCAAAGGAAAGCAGCAGCTTCCCCCAGGGGATCTGGGTCGGAAACCCCACCGCCAGCCCCAACAGACTCAGGAGCACCGTGCGCAGCAGCAGCATGCCGCCCACCAGAATCGCTCCCCAGGCCAGCTTGGCCCCAAACAGCCGCTGCGGCGTGGTCACGGTCTCCCAGAGCTTCCAGGTGCTCCCCTTGTGCTCCATCTCACAGTTCCGGCTGGCCAGGGCACTGATGGTGAGGGGCAGCATCACCGCGTCGATGACCGCCAGGTTATACAGCAGGGACATCCAGCCCTGGGCCAATTCCCTCGGCTCCATCTGGGTCAAGGTGCGGCCCATCCACGCCAGCTGCACCGCCACAAAGGCCAGACAGATCAGGGCAATCTTTCTCCGGCGGCATTTGAAAAACTCCATCCGCAGCAGCTTCATAGGCTCACTTCCTTTCCCCCTGTGAGCTCCAGGAAGATGTCCTCCAGGCTCTTCTGCCGCTCCTCCAGGCGGACCAGCCCCAGGCGTCCCTCCACCAGAGCCCGGCACAACCCGGCCGCCTGCTCGTCCGGGAGAATGGGCAGGACCAGATAGTCCCCCTCCTCCGTCCAGCCGATGCCCTTCTCCCTGAGCACCTGGGCGGCCAGCGCATTGTTGGTGGTTCGCAGGGCCAGATGGTGGCGGCTGCGCCCATGGAGGGCGGCCAGGGTGTCCTGGAACACCAGCACCCCCTCCCGGATGATGCCCACGGTGTCGGCCATCTGGTCGATCTCACTGAGCAGGTGGCTGGAGACCACCACCGTCATGCCAAACCGGCTGGGCAGGTCCCGGATCAGCTCCCGCATCTCCTGGATGCCCGCAGGGTCCAGGCCGTTGGTGGGCTCGTCCAAAATCAGCAGCTTGGGATAGCCCAGCAGGGCCGTGGCAATGCCCAGCCGCTGCTTCATCCCCAGGGAATAGTGGCAGACCTTTTTCCCCCGCTGCCCCTCCAGCCGGACGATCTCCAGCACCTCCCGGATGGCTTTTGGGGGAAGGCCCCGGAGGGTCTGCACAATCCGCAGGTTCTCCTCCCCGGTGAGGTGTCCGTAATAGCTGGGGCTCTCAATGAGACTGCCCACCTGGCGCAGCACGGCAATCCGGTTGCCCCGGTTCATGGGCTGGCCAAACACCTGAATCTCCCCCTGGGTGGGGCGGACCAGCCCCAGGATCATCTTCAGCGTGGTGGACTTCCCCGCGCCGTTGGGCCCCAGCAATCCGTAAAGGCCTGGCGTCAGGGGGAGTGTGACCCCGGCCAAAGCGTGCTTAGTTGAATGGAAACGGTTTGCAAAAAAATGACTGCCTATTGGACAATACGTATGTCTTTTGCAAATCAATAGTCGAAAGGGTTATAAATGAAGCAATGCCTATATGTGCAGCCATAGTGAAGCACTCCTTGAAAAGTAATCGCGCAAACGTGTTGTGCTTTTGTGTCCTTTCAAACTTTTATGTTTATGTTTACAACAGAGTAATTTGGATTGCCATTCCAATAGTCATCTTTATCTATAAATGCGTAATGAGCAAGCGGTCCCTGCTGAATTGATGTTGTGCCGTCATTCATTAAAATGTGATATGTTGTGTCTACAATTTTATAACGCACCAGATACTTATCCTCGGTAATCGCAGCAATTTCTGCGGCAGTTTCTTCGCCCATATTGTCCGCAGTTGGCAATAGATGTGATATTTCACCGGTAGTTAAATCCACAACATTATACTCATGAATCATATACGGACTATTCCCGTTTGCCCTATGTATTGTGAACACAAAATGATTGTCAACAAGTGCATTCAGATAAATGGGAGTGTTTCCATCCATCGGAATGTTTTCTTGGAGAATTTTAAGTTCACCGCTTTTATAGAAGTATTCTTTTACAGATTTGTCTCGATAATCTATATAAACGTATCTATCGTGAGTCGAAGCGCCATATTCATAACTTGAATCGCCACTTCTTAAAGTGCGTTCTTCTTGAGTATCAACAGTATATTGCGTAATAAGTGTTTGCCCATCAACAGTATCGTGCCGCAAGAACAGCGCTCTTCCGTATGTGGCGCATAACGTAGTTGCATCTTCGAATCGTGCGAGTAGAGAGATTTCTTTCGAAGATAGGTTGATTACATACAATTCCGAGTATGATACAGTTCCGTTGGATTGTGATTGAATCCAGAACAAGTTATCTCCGTCTGTCGCTATGTCTCCAACAAGCTGTGTCCCGGCTGTCCGGGTTCCGATTTTTTCCTTTTGGTTTCCATCGGGATTCATTTGATAAATTTCGCCATTGTTAGCAAAGTAATATATAACGCTTTCATCGGCTATTAAGGCTCCACCCTCTAGGCCATTTCCAATCCAACTTGGACAGGAGGAATCACTGTGCGTACACGACGGTTGATTGCACAAATAAATGAGCTGCTCGTTTTTGAAATCAATGTACACAATATTGGATGCATCCTCGCTGAGCGTTATTAGGCGATAAAATCCCTCAGTGTTATATGTTCCGAGATTATTGTTACTTGATTGGAGAAATCTCAAGTCTTCTTTTCTTCCGCCAATAGTCTTCGGACGAGAGTCGTTCGCAGATTCACTTTTTTGCGATATGTCACTTGATACATTACTTTCGCCTACAGAAATATCAGACATTGCCTTATTGCAGCCTACCATGAAAAGCGTAAATATAGAAATTATAAGTACACATAAGCACATAAAATGATGTTGATTCTTTTTCACAAAATTGTTCCTCCTTTTATAAATAGCCAACTGCTTGAATGTTACGAAAACAAGCAGTTGGCTATTAGGAATAATGTAAATACACATTTTCATGGTGGAAACCATATCAGAGAGTGTATATACATATCATATGCTTGGGTATTTTGGGGGAAGAATGAATAACGATTCGAAATGAAATCAAAAAAGATGCAATCAGAAAAGAATTGCACAACCCTTGTGCGCGGACTATAGTGTTTCTAATTTGAACTCAAATTCAGTTTGGAGTTGTGTAATACCATTTCTGACTATTAGCACCAGAACTGGACGTCCAAGTGGCAATATAGCCAGAACCCCTAGAGAATTTTTGGGGAGCCGAAGTATTCGAAGCGGTCAATGCATAGTTGTTACGATAAGTCAAACGAAACTGACAAAGGTTGTTACCATAACTAGGCGAATTTAAGATATAATCTTCGTAACTATTGTCGCTAATGCTATAAACTGTGCATGGCCAGTTCCCAGAGCGGTACACATTTAGGCTTAAACTTTGATTGCTCGCGGGTTTGACAATCAAGCCCTTGGCGTTGTTTTGGAAGATCCACATTTGGCTTACAACTGTAGATTGGTTCCCATCGGTCATCTCGGACCACGCATATACAGGGTCATTGTTTCCTGCGTTTCCATAGGTCGCAACGGTCAGAACGCCATGGTTATTTGCGGACGGAAAAAGAGTTAAAGTGTTCGACGGGACAGCTCTAGCAGTGGCAGCAAAAGCGGGTACCGCCATAGCCACCATCATTGCGAGAGCGAGCAGGAACATGGGGATGCGTTTCTTCATGGTTGTCATTTTGTAATCCTCCAATCTAATGGATTTTGTAGGGTTGATATTCGGACAATTACAAGCGCCTGTGCACCGATGCTTAAATATACATAGAAACTCTAATCTGAGAAAAGATGTGCTTTGATTTGCCATAACCATACCATTGGGAATGAAAAAAATCAACGAAAGTGTCATACAAGACGGATTTTTTGCTATGAAAACGGCAAAAGGGTTACAAACCGCCAAAACGATTTGCAACCCTTTTCATATTATTATGTGCTATTTTCACGGGGAAATTGTCCGCCAGAAGTCATTTGCCTCGCTGCCTTGTATCACTAACCTCTGCCAAAATCCTCAAGAATATCGTGAAGAATGTTCATTTTGGATTTGCTGAGATTACTTCCCTTGCTTGTGGGAGAACGGAATTCCTGAATCAGTGCCTCAACAATTTTTATCTGCGAAGCTGACAGTCCCTGCGTGGAGACGCCCGTTGGTCTTTCGAGACCAAGTAAAGCGTCTAACGAAATACCAAATAGCTCAGCCATACTAATCAGTACATCGGTGGGAACGGGGTGGGCATCGCTTTCATAGCCACTGACAGTCGATACAGATTTGTTAAGCCGTTCAGCCAGATATGCCTGCGTCCAATTACGACTTTGACGCAATTCCTTGATTTTGGCTCCAAGATAGCGCTCCATAGAATATTCCCCCTTACATATATAGTCTACCGTTTGCAATTTCTATATTGTCGTAGTATTATTTTGTTAAAATACGATATTACAGGAATTACATTGACTATCTCAGGGGGATACGCTATGTTGGAAGAAACGAACAAGCTATGGAAATTAGCCGACAGGAGAACAGGTATGAACATTTTAATTTGTGATGATGAACGATTCGCCGCAGAAAAAATCGCCGAAATGGTAAGCCGTTCCGCTGTACAGCACCATCTGGCAGTGTCTGTTGTAAAATATACCGACGTTGAAAAGTGTCTGGCAAGTCCGTTAAATCAGTGCGATATAGCCTTTTTTGATATTGATATGAAGCCCTATAACGGTATAGATCTGGCCAGAAAATTACATAACGAAAATCCGAATGCAATCATCATCTTTGGCACAAATTATATTGAGTATGCACCGGCAGGGTATGAGGTAAACGCGTTCCGGTATCTGCTAAAGCCGGAGATGGATAAGAATTTCGAACGAATTTTTGAGGATGCACTGGAAGCATACAAAAAAAATCACCAGATTGTATCGTTTTCTATTGATGCCGAGCATATTGAAGTGCCGGTACATAACATTTTATATTTTGAGTCCGAACAACGTATTATGCAGATGCATTTGCTCCAAAGTGACCGAGCTTGTCACAGATTCTATGCGAGTATGACGCAAATGGCTGCGGAACTGGAGCCTATGGGATTCTTGCGGATTCAAAAAAGCTATCTTGTCAACATGGAGTATATAGAATCGCTTAAATACGGCGAGACAAGACTAAAGGGTGGCATTGTTCTGAAGTCGAGCGAAAAGAACCATTCCGAAATCAAGCAGCGGTATTCTTTGTGGAGGGCCAAAAACAGATGGAATATTGTTTGAGCTTACTTTATGTGGCAATGGACGAATTAGGATTGATCTGGTGCATGGATGCATTTATGGAGCGCCGGTATAAGGATTGGAAGTTTTGGGGCGTTTTTGCGGTTAACTTGGGCGTTTCCTTCTACTTGTTTAATTTTGTTGTCAGTGGTATTACGGTTTTACATACTTTAACCGCTTATGCTGTATTTTTTATTTGGGCTTTCCTGCTTTTTAAGGCAACAAACATTACACTTCTGGCATTATTGGTGCTGATATATTGTGTGGTTTATTATTTCATCTCTTTTTCAGTGACAGGTGCCTCAGCTTACCTACTTGGAATCAGCGTTCAAAACTTACGGCAGACATATTTTCCATTTATTGCAAGTAGTATCATAAACTACCTGTTGTTATTGTTAATCTGCTCTATTGTCAAAAAGATTCATCCATTAAAACGGGCAAGTTCGATACGATGGCCAATTCTATTTCTTACATTTTTGTTCCCACTGGCCAGTTTCGTTGTTCTTCTTACATTGATTTTTACGAGCCTGAATTTTCCTAATAACAGTAGTGCTTTTCTTCTTTGCGGCACTTTTCTTGTAGTTGCAAATATCGCTGTATTCTTACTGCTTGATTGGGTAGATAGCAGCGATGAGGCAATTAAGCAGAAACTCGCTTTGGAGCAGACCGTTCAATTGCAGGCACAGAATATGGAAGCCTTGGGAAAAGCGTATTCTGCACAGCGAAAAATCACACACGATTTTAATTCTCAGCTTGAAACGATTGGATGCCTATTGAAAAACGGCGACAACAAAGATGCCATAGAATTTGTTACTGCACTTCAAGCAAAGCAAACTACTCGTTCTCTGCTTGTAAACACGCACCATCCTATCGTGGACGCTTTGCTGAATCAGAAAGCATACATTGCCAAAGACAAAAATATTCAAATCCATTTTGAGGTAAATGATTTATCCAATCTGCAACTGGATTCGGTTGATATTACTACGATATTGGGAAATCTTCTTGACAATGCGATTGAGGCCTGCGTAATTTATGGAGAAAACAGTCAGATTCAGGTAAAAGTACTACTTGGAAATACATTGTTCTTTGCGATACGTAATACTTGCAAGCCGGTCAAGATTATCGGAGAGTATATCCCGACAACAAAGCCAAACGCACAATTACATGGATTTGGTTTGGAAAATGTAAAAACTCTTTTACGCAAGTATAACGGAGAATATGCAATGGAATATGATGAGGGGTGGTTTACTTTTACGGGAGAAATTGATAATTACCCGATTTTATGACATAAAAACGCTTTTTCATTACAAATCCCGTGCAGTTTTTCCGTTTGTAAACTATAATCAACTCAAACAAGCAGGAGTCATCAAATGCAAACAATTGCGAAGAAAGTTGTCCAAAATTGGGCAGCAAAGGGATATATTTCTGATGACGAAGTAGAAATGTGCCTCTACAACCTTATCCGTCATACATTCACCGTTGCGGTTCTTTGCGTTCTCACTGTTGTAGGCGCTCTTTTGGGCGAATGGAGTAACACAATCGTTTTGATAGTAAGTATTCTGTTTCTCCGTACATACACAAATGGCTATCATTGTAAAAGCTGCGTTGCCTGCATTTTCCTTAGTTTGGCAGTAACACTATTATCTTTGCATATTGTTCCTCTTTTGAATTTTATCACCGCTTTGATTCTGATGTTCGTTGGCTCCAGTATAATTCTTGCGATTGCCCCTACAAATAGTCTACAGATGCATCTTACAGAAGCCGAAATGACTGCTATGCGTAAACACGTTCGCATACGTTTATTGATTTTAACGGTTTTATTTTTACTGTTTGTGTTTGCCAATATGGAAAAGGCGTACTGTATAGCTGTGGCAGTGGCTGTTGTGGCTATTTCATTGCTCACAGTACGGCGTAAATCACAATAAATTTAGGAGGCCGCATATGGGAAAACGTAAAGAAACCACACAGAGAATGGAAGTTGTTGCAAAAAAACTGATTCGACATTCTTTCTTGGAGGGCGTTGAAAAATGGCCGCCGGAATGTTTAGGCTTCTTCTATCAGCCGCACCGCCCGGAGAAAGCCTTGTCCAAAACGCAGGAGCATAAATAGTAGAAAGACTCCTGAGTGAGATAAAATTGCAAGCCCGTCGCATCTCAAAATGCGGCGGGCTTTTTTGTGCGCTCGGTTGGGCAACAACTGGCGAAAGGATGCTACGCGCTTAGCAGTAGGAAGCGCTAGCCGAAGGCAAGGGCATCCATCGTGAGGTGGCATCAGAATGCCAGCAGAAAATGCTGACGGGCAAACACATGAACCAACAAGCAGAAATTCATATATTTATAAATTATAGTGATCTAGATAAAATTCGAACGGATTTAAAGTTTAACTCCGCAAAAGTTGCGGGGTATTTGCGATATTATAAGTGCAAAGCAAATTCGGAAGGAATTTCAAAGATGACATCTAACGAGCGACAAAAGAAAATAATTCGCTTGTTAGATAAGCGCCGGAAAGATACGATGGAGCATCTTTCAATAGAATTCCATGTTTCAACAGATACTATCAGCAGGGACATAGCAACATTAAACGAGGACTATCCAATAAAAATAGTCCGGGGCCGAAATGGAGGCCTTTCCCTACCAGACGGATACCACTTGTTCAAGAAAATGTACATGACTCCTGTTCAGGCACTCGCATTACATAGAGCGTTGCTGTATGTCCCTGATGAAATCAAGAAAATCCTTGAGACAATTTTGACCGATTTTGCTTGGTAGTCAATTATGATTACCCAGCACCTTGACAACTGAATACCCAGCATAACAGGTACGTTCCTTTCCCCGCAGGCCCATTGGGTGGTTTTGGCATAACCATAAGCTGCCAAGGGAAAGGCCACAATGATACGCCAGCTGCCTCCCGCGTCAGAGGGGGTGACCGAGCCGGAATTGTAAGCAGTAAGATTCCGGCAGAGTCAGCGAACGGCCGCCGCCAGCGGCCTGCCTGTTGTGTTCCCGGTGTCAGGGGTGCGGGCGGCAAATATGGCACACTTACTTAACTATCTACTTTTGCCGTTTAGGGCAAATCGTGGGCCGCAGGTTCCCAAGCACCTGCGGCCCATTATTTTGCGTTAAACGGAACAATAGGGGTGAACATAATGCAAACCTATCCCACCGGCTATGCGCAATCCCACCGCATGGCCGAGCATATCTTCCGGGACATATTACCCCGGCGGGGCATGGCAGTGCGCGAGGAACAAATTGCACTCTGCCACGAAATTCTGGATACCCTATATAATAAGGAAATTTCCTTGTGCGAGGCCGGTGTCGGCATCGGCAAGACGTTGGCCTATCTTGTAGCCTGTGTCCTGTGGCAGACGAACCGGCCTGACAGGCTCAAGCTGCCTGTTGTTATCTCAACTTCCAGCGTGGTCCTGCAGGACGCTATTATTAACGACTATTTGCCAAATTTATCTGCAATTTTGCTGGAAGAAGGAATTATCCAAGCACCGCTTACAGCGGTTATCCGCAAGGGAAAAGAACGCTTTGTCTGCGATGCTCGGCTTATAGAACGCGAATCACAAATTCCCACCACCAGAAACCGTCAGAGGAACAGCCTGCGCATGGCTGAGCAACTTCTGGATATGGACCACCTCCCGGAGCTTTCCCGCTTTGATCGCAGCCGTATCTGTGTGCCGCAGTCCTGCCCGCGAAACTGTGTTTTACAGGAGGATTGCCGCTACCAACAATATCTGCGGGATTCTATGAAACCCGATATTCAGATTTGCAACCACAATTATTTGCTGGCAGATGCAGCACACCGCCAGCAGGACAGACCGTTATTATTGCGCAGTTATCAGGCGCTGGTCGTGGACGAGGCGCACAAGCTGCCGGACGCGGCCCGCCAGATGTACACGGAATCCTTGTCAGAACGCGAAATGCAAGAGCTTTGCACACTTCTGCGGCAAGCGCACTATTCTCACATTGCCCAGAACTTGCGCACGGCGTTCCGGACACTGGTTTTAGCCTGTCAGCATAGCCGGACTTGGAAAGAAAAAACCGTCTGCAGTCCTTTTGGGCTTACTCCGTTTCGCAGCAAGGCATTGGCCGATTGTATTGCACAGCTACAATTTGCAGGCTGCCGGGCAGATATGCCTCGGTACTTGCGGAACCGGCTGGGAGAGGCGGAAAGCACACTGCGTCTTTTTCTCTTGGAGGTTCCCACACGCATTCTCTACATCGAAACCGATATGCAAGGTCAGCTGACATGTTGTGCGGCCAGCAATCGTGTGCCACAGCTTTTGCGCAGTGCGCTTTGGAACACCGGCGAACCGGCTATTTTAACCTCCGGCACGCTGGCCGCAGCGGGAAACTTTGACCACACTGAGCAGCTTTTAGGCCTTGCAGCGTACAAACCGCTGCGCCATTTCAGCGCGGACTCTCCGTTTGATTACAAGAAAAAATGTCTGTTATACCTCCCACAGCGCCGCAAGGAACGCACGGATAACCGGCAGCTTGCAGATGAAATTGTTCGGCTTGTCCATGCCTGCTGCGGCCATGCGCTGGTGTTGTTCACGTCCTATCGCCAGATGGCAGAGGTAAAAGCCATGACAGATGGGCGTTGGCCGTACCCTACCTTTCAGGCATGGCGAAACGGTGGCAGGGTGATTCAGCAGTTCAAAGAATCCGGAAACGGCATTCTGTTCGCGGCTGGTTCCTGCTGGGAGGGTATCGACTTTCCCGGCAATATGGTGTCACTGCTGATTATCGCAAAGCTGCCGTTCCCGATTCCCGACCCGGTCAGTGACTATGAGCGCCAGCAGTACCCGAACCTGCGCGACTACATAAACGCCGAAATCATCCCCGAAATGCAG
>ERZ832317.6061-NODE-6061-length-10367-cov-3.447731_pt1 | contig 10367 bp, 9 predicted proteins | sample MGYA00519695_ERZ832317 | MGnify/ENA primary metagenome ERZ832317 (study PRJEB31850, sample SAMEA3708726) | human gut metagenome | biome: human gut; feature: human-associated habitat; material: faeces | place: China | collected 2014 ... | reverse complement strand
TCCCCGCGCGCGCCGTTCACATCCAGCTCGATCATCCGGCAGGCCAGCGCGGCCATGCCCAGCAGCAGTTTCAATCTCTTCATCGCCGTCGTCCCATCTGATTCTTCTCTTATTCTTCGCTCAGGGGCGTTCCCTTGTCGTCGTAATTCGTCTTTTCAAGGAAACGCAGATCGATTTCCTCGCCCGCGCTCATCGCCCGAACGGGCTCGTCCAGCAGCGCGATTCTCTCCGCCGCAAAGGCGACCAGCTCATAGCCGTCGGCGGCGTAATTCTCCGTTTCCCACCGCTCCGCGTTGCGCGCCATCGCGCCGGAATCGTTCAGCTCGTGGGCGTATTGGCCGACCAGCGCCTCCACCGTCTCCGCGTCAAACGCCTTTTCCCGCACCTCGCGATAGATTTCGCCGTATCGTTTCCGAATGCCGCCTTCTTCGTCCGCACGCAGCAGCCGATCCACCAGCGGGAAGAACACCCAGTTTTCGTGCATCTCGCCGATTTCGTCCCGCTTCAATCCCCACGACACATCCAGATCCCAAAAATCAAACCGGTAGCGGGTGTGCCCCCGGCTGTTCTGCGCCCATGTGTACATGTTGTTGATGACGTTGTCCGTCAGCCCGAAGAGCTGCAACACCACATCGTAGCGCAGCGCGCTGTCCAGATCGATGATCTGCGCCGCCCGCCGCATGAAGGCCGCGTCGTCCGTCTCGCCCAGCAGCGCGAAATAATCCGCCAGCGGCGAAAAATCCGGCTCGCCGTCCATCGGATAGTAGAGCTCAAACCCCGTCGCCGCGCTGTACGGGTCTTCCATGCACGGCCTGCCGTGCGAAAGGCTGATGACCGCCGTTCGGTATACGCTGTCCGTCGTCAGGCGCTCCTCGCCCGCCCTGGCCACCTCCTGCCTGACCGAAAACGGTTCGAGCATCAGGTAAACGCCGCGATATTCTCCGTTCAGAAACAGCTCGCAGTATTGCGTCTTCCGCGCGCTGAAGGGCTCGTCTCGCCGCGTCAGCCGCGCATAGAGCGCCCAGCTCAGCCGGTCGCGCATCATCGTCGTATCCAGCGCGTTCATGGGCAGCAGAATCACCTGGCTGTCCGTCCCCATGCCCGGAATATCCCGATAGATCTTCTTTTTCCCGTCCGTCGTGCGCGTAAATTCCAGCTTATAGCCCACCTTGTCGTTCAGGATGAACGCGCCGCCGCGCTTGTGGATTCGCCCGTTTGTTTGCAGCCCTTCCGCCGCCAGCGCGATTTCAATCTGCGCGGGCACATCCTCGCGCTCGATCGTCTGCTCGGCCGTGACATTCACCAGCGGCAGCCCGGTGAAAACGACCTCCGCATAGCTGTACGCCGTGTCGGTGTAGGCGAAAATCTGGTAGCTGTAGCCCTCCCGAATCGCATCCGCGCAGGCGTCGTAAGCGTAATCGTCAACAAAGCAGAGGCTCAGCCCCTTCGCCGTCTCCTCGGAAGCCGTCAGCTTGATTTCCGGCCACTGCGCGCCGTTTTCAAGCCCCAGCGAGCCGTAGAACACGTTGTTCTCCGCGTCATAGGCCATCGGAACGCCGTTGCAGAAAAGCCGCGTCACCAGCGGCTTCCCGCTCTCCTCGCGCGCATCCTCCAGCGCCCAGATTGCCTCAATCTCGCGCACCGGCTCCACCACCGGCCGATACGTCGAGCCGTATTTCACCGTCAGCCCGATGGCGCAGGCCAGCGCGGCCATGGCCAGAAACAGCTTGAATCTTTTCACCGTATATTCTCCAAAATGCGTTCTTTTTCCCCTATTATAGCATACATAATCTCATTTGAACAGAAAAGCGGCTCAAAGCCGCCTCAGCTTGTTGACATACGCAAACTTATCTTGAATAGCAAAATCAAGAAATTCAGCTATTCTTTCATTTGCAGAAAGGGCTATTCTCCCCCCTCCGGGGGAAATAGCTTTTTGTCTACAGTCTGAAGCGGCTCAAAACCGCCACTGTGATAGATGGTTCTTCGCTTTTACAATTCCCGCAGCGCGTCGATCAGTGCCGTCTTCCCTTTGGTTTTTTCGTCCTTCATCTTGACGATCCGCGCCGGGATTCCCGCGACCACCGCGTTTTCCGGCACATCCCGCGTGACCACCGCGCCCGCCGCGACGACCGCGCCGTTCCCAACGTGAACGCCCTCGATCACCACCGCGTTCGCGCCGATGAGCACGTCGTCGCCGACCGTCACCGGCTTTGCGCTGGGCGGCTCGACAACGCCCGCAAGCACCGCGCCCGCGCCGATGTGGCTCCGCTTTCCGACGGACGCGCGCCCGCCGAGCACCGCGCCCATGTCGATCAGCGTCCCCTCGCCGACAGCCGCGCCGACGTTGAGAATCGCGCCCATCATAATCACCGCGCCGTCGCCGACGCTCACCCCCGCGCGGAGAATCGCGCCCGGTTCGATGCGCGCGTGGAGGGGCTTCACATCCAGCAGCGGCAGCGCGCTGTTCCGCCGGTCGCACTCGATCACCATGTCCTCGATGGCGTCCGCGTTGCGCGCCAAAACCGGCTCGATGTCCCCGTAATCCCCCATCACGATCATGTCCGCGCCGGTGAACACGTGGCAGTTTTCAAAGTGCAGCGGCCGGTTCGCCCGAACATAGACCTTGACCGGCGTTTTTTTCTCTGCCGTTTGAATGAGCCTCACGATCTCGTCCATCCGTCTCCTCCGAATAAAACGTCCTCCATGTCATACAGCCCCGGTTCCGCCTTCTGCGCGAACGCCGCCGCCCGCAGCGCGCCTTGGGCGAAGATTTCCCGGCTGTCCGCGCGGTGGCGAAGTTCAAGCTCCTCCATCCGCCCGAAAAAGCGCAGGCTGTGCTCGCCCGCCGCCGTGCCCCCGCGCACCGCGTGCACGCCGATTTCCCGGCCGCGCGCGCCGATCCGCCCCGACCGCCCGTAAACGGGCGCATACAGCCCCTCCGGGTTGATCTGCCGCAGAATCAGCTTCGCCGTGCCGCTGGGCGCGTCCGCCTTTTGGTTGTGGTGCGTCTCCACGATCTCCATGTCAAATTCACGGCCAAGCGCCTGCGCCGCAAGCCGCGCCAGCCGGGCGAGCACCGTCACGCCGACGGAAAAATTTTCCGACCACACAATCGGTATCCGTCGGCTCGCCGCGCGGATGGCCTCGCCCTGCGCGCCGCTCATCCCCGTCGTACCGATGACCAGCGGAATCCGCCGCCGCGCCGCGCCGGAAAGCAGCATGTTCAGGTTCTCCGGCGCCGAAAAATCCAGCGCCGCGTCCAGCCCATTAAGCGCGTCAAGGCTTTCGCAGCCGCCGCGGCCGACATGGCCGATCACCCGCACATCGTCCCGCCGCGCGCAGACCGCGTCCAGCGTCCGCCCCATCCTGCCGTTGCCCACGATGGCGATATTCAAGGGTCTTCACCTCCGGCTCAGCCGCTTTCTTACCGCTTATGCTGACCGGAACGCCGCGTTTTTATGCCCTTTTACGTCCGATTTTATGCCCTTTCCGTGTCCCTGATGCCAATATCGCGGCGCATATGCGCGCCCTCGAAATGGATCTTCTCTGCCGCGGCATATGCCCGGCGGATCGCCTCCGCCAGCGTATCGCCCAGCGCCGTCACGCCCAGCACGCGGCCGCCCGCCGTCACATAGCCCGCGTCCGTCCGCTTCGTGCCCGCGTGATACACCGTCGCGCCCGCCGCCTCCGCGTCCGCCAGACCGGTGATCGCCTTGCCGCTCTCGTATTTTCCGGGATAGCCGCCGCTGGCCAGCACGATGCAGGCCGCCGCGCCGCCCCGCCAGCGGATCTCCGTCTCCGCCAGCCGCTGCTCGCGAACGGCGCGCATGATGGCAAACAGGTCGCTTTCCAGCAGCGGCAGAACGGCCTGCGTCTCCGGGTCGCCGAAGCGCGCGTTGTATTCCACCACCTTCGGCCCCTCCGCCGTCAGCATCAGCCCGACGTAGAGCACGCCCTTGAACGTGAAGCCCTCCGCGTTCATCGCGTGGAGCGTCGGCAGCAGAATCTCGCGCTCCGTCCGCTCCGCGATCTCATCGGTGTAGAGCGGGCTGGGGGCAAACGCGCCCATGCCGCCGGTGTTCGGGCCCTTGTCGCCGTCCAGCGCGCGCTTGTGATCCTGGCTCGCCTTCATCGGCACAATCGTCTTGCCGTCGCAGAAGCAGAGCACCGTCACCTCGCGCCCGATCATACATTCCTCGATGAGCACCCGCGCGCCGCTTTGACCGAATTTGCCGCCCTGCATCATCTCCACAACGGCCTGCTTCGCCTCCTCCACCGTCGCCGCGACGACCACGCCCTTGCCCAGCGCCAGCCCGTCCGCCTTGACGACAATCGGCGCGCCCTGCGTGTCCAGATACGCCAGCGCCTTGTCCATCTCGGTGAAGGTTTCGCTCTTCGCCGTGGGGATTCCGTATTTGCGCATCAGGTTTTTGGAGAAGATCTTGCTCGCCTCCATCTGCGCCGCGTAAGCCGTCGGCCCAAACGCCGGAATGCCCGCCGCCTCCAGCTTGTCCACGCAGCCCAGCGCCAGCGGATCATCCGGCGTGACGCAGACAAAATCGACCTTTTCCCGCTGCGCCAGCGCGACGATGCCCTCGATATCCGTCGCCTTAACCTCGGGGATGCACCGCGCGACCTGCGCAATGCCCGCGTTGCCCGGCGCGCAGAGGATCTCCGTCACGTCCTTCGATTCGCTCAGCTTTTTGCATACGGCGTGCTCGCGTCCGCCGCCGCCAATCACCAATACCTTCATAAACATCCTCCTCAACGCAAAAACAGCGTCCCTCCCGCCCGCTCGGGGCGACCCGAAGGGACGCTGATGATGATTAGTGCTTGAAATGCCGCATGCCCGTGAAGACCATCGCGATGCCGTACCGGTCGCAGGCGTCGATGGAATCCTGATCGCGGACGCTTCCGCCCGGCTGGATGATGCAGCTGATTCCCGCCTCCGCGCAGGCCTTCACGCAGTCGTCAAACGGGAAGAAGGCGTCGCTCGCCAGCGCCGCGCCGCGCACCTTGTCGCCGCTGCGCTCGATGGCCATCTGCGTGCTCCAGATGCGGTTGACCTGCCCCGGCCCGATGCCCAGGCTCTGGTGATCCTTCGCAATCGCAATGCCGTTGGATTTGGCGTGCTTGACGATCTTCCACGCCAGCATCAAATCCTCCATCTGCTTGGCCGTCGGCTGCGCCTTGGTGACGACCTTCAGTTCGCCGTCCTCCGGCAGCAGCTTGTCGTCGATCTCCTGCACCAGCAGGCCGCCCGCCACCTTGCGCATCACGCGCTCGCCCTTGGGGTAGGCGCGGATCGTCGTATCCAGCTCCAGCAGGCGCAGGTTCTTCTTCTTGGTCAAAATCGCCAGCGCCTCGTCGGTGAACTTCGGCGCGACGATGATCTCAAGGAAGATCTTGCTCATCTGCTCGGCCGTCGCCGCGTCCACCGTGCCGTTGGTGACGACAATGCCGCCGAAGACGCTGACCGGGTCGGCCTCATACGCCAGCCTGTACGCCTCGCTGACCGCGTCCGCCACGCCCACGCCGCACGGGTTGCCGTGCTTGACCGCGATCACCGCCGTCGTGTCAAACTCGCGCAGAAGCTCGAGCGCGCCGTTCGTGTCGTTGATGTTGTTGTAGGAGAGCTCCTTGCCGTGAAGCTGCTTCGCCGCCGGGAGCGTGCCCGCCACGTCGCCCAGATCGCGGTAGAACGCCGCCTTCTGGTGCGGGTTCTCGCCGTAGCGCATCTCCTGCACCTTTTCAAAGGTGACGGTCAGGTTCTGCGGGAACGCCGGCGCGTCCTCCAGCTGGCCGCGCAGGTACTGCTGAATCATGCAGTCATACTGCGCGGTGTGCTCGAAGACCTTGTATTGCAGATAGCGCTTGGTTTTGAGCGAAACGTCGCCCGTCGCCTCCAGCTCATTGAGCACGAGCTCGTAATCCGCCGGGTCGATGACAACCACAACGTCCTGCGCGTTTTTGGCCGCCGCGCGGAGCATGGTCGGCCCGCCGATGTCGATGTTTTCAATCGCCTCGTCGAAGGTCACGCCGGGCTTTTCGATGGTCGCGCGGAAGGGATACAGGTTGATGACCACCATGTCGATCGGCTCCACGCCGAGCTGCTCAAGCTGCTTCATGTGCTCGGGGTTATCGCGCACGGCGAGCAGCCCCGCGTGAATCGCCGGGTGCAGCGTCTTCACGCGCCCGTCGAGGCACTCCGGGAAGCCGGTGACGTCGCTCACGCCGGTCACGGGAATCCCGGCCTCTTCAATCGCCTTCATCGTTCCGCCGGTAGACAGCAGGGTCACGCCCTGAGCCGCCAGACGGCGAGCCAGCTCGACAATGCCCGTTTTATCCGATACGCTCAAAATCGCACGCTTTACCATGATGCGTTCTCCTCTCCTCACATGTCTCTGCCCAAAAGATACTCCTCGGTGCGCACCCAGTCAAAGCCGCTGCGCTTAAAAAACTTCATCGCGCTGGCGTTGCGGCGGACGGCGCGGGCGACGATGTGCGGCACCTGCTGCTTGCTCAGCTGCACCAGCGCCTCGTCCACCAGCGCGCTGGCCACGCCGCGGCCGCGCCACTTCTGTTCCACGCAGATCATCTCCAGCACGGCCTCGGCCTGCGTCCCCGTGACCAGCATGCTGCCCACGTAGTCGCTGCCGAAATACATCGCCTTCGCCATGAAGACCGGCCCGCGCATGCGCTCCTCCAGCCATTCGCTGGCGTGCTCCACGCAGCCGAACTCCTTCAGCCCCAGCAGAAATTCCTCGCGCCGGGTGCGGGTGCGCAAATCCACGTCGATGGATTTCGTGCCCACCGGGCTGTAATTGCGCCTGCGCAGGGAAAGATCCTGCGGCACGTTCAACACAAACAGCTCCACGCCGTCAAAATCGTCAAACCCCATCCGGGTAAAATACTCGTGGCGCTCCGCGTCGTCAATCGCGCAGCGGGTATACAGCCGCGCGGGCAGACCGCCCTCTTCGTCCTTGATGCGCTCGGCTCTGGCGCTCAGCGCGCCGAAGAGCGTGTCGCTGGCCACCGGATGCGCGTTCATCGTCATCTCGATATCCAGCGGTCTGTCCGGCAACATTTTCTTAATCACGCGGTATTCCAGGCCGCCTTGCCCGATTTCCACGCCCGCGTCGTCGATCATCACAAAGCTGTTTTCCCGCAAAGCGCCGCCAACGCCGCGCACGGGCTGATAAATTCTCATAGTTAGGAAGACACCCTTCATCAAAGCGGTCGGCGCGGAATAAACCCGCCCGACGAATTTGCGTACATGAACACTTTATTATAGCACATGTACCTGTCTTCCATCTACCCCCAGTTTTTCCGCGCAGAAAAGTCTTACGCTTTCCGGCAGAATCTCGTGCTCGACGGCGAGCACGCGCGCGGCCAGCGTTTCCGGGGTGTCGCCCTCCAGCACGGGGACGCTCTTTTGCATAATCACGCCGCCATGATCGACCTGCTCATCGACAAAGTGCGTCGTCGCGCCGGAAATCTTCGCGCCGTAGGCCAGAACCGCCTCGTGCACGTGATGGCCGTACATCCCCGGCCCGCAGAACGCCGGGATCAGCGCCGGGTGGATGTTGATGATCCGGTGCTCAAACGCCCGCACGATCTGCCGCCCCACGATGGGCAGGTAGCCCGCCAGCACGACGAGATCGGCGTTCGCCGCGCGCAGCCTTTGGAGGATGACGTCGTTGAAGGCCTCGTCGCTCCCGGCCTGCTTCTTGCTGATAAACTCCGCCGGAATGCCGTGCCTGCGCGCGCGCTCAAGGGCGAACGCCTTGGAGGCATTGGCGAGCACCAGCACGATCTCCCCGTCGATGCCGCCCGCCTCCACCGCGTCGATGAGCGCCTGCAAATTCGTGCCGCCGCCGGAGCAGAGCACCGCGATTCTCTTGCTCACAGCAGAACCAGCCTTTCGCCGTCCTCGCCCGTCTTCGCCACGCGGCCGATGCGGTAGGCCTTTTCGCCCTGCGCCTCCAGCGTCGCGATCAGCTTGTCGGCCTCCTCCGCCTTCACCGCGAACACCATGCCCACGCCCATGTTGAAGGTGTTATAGGCCTGCCGGTCGCCCAGCCCGCCGAGCTTCACCAGCTCCGTGAACACCGGCAGCACCGGCCACGTGCCGCGCTCGATCTGCGCGCTCAGGCCGTCGGGCAGGATGCGCGGAATGTTTTCGATGAAGCCGCCGCCGGTGATGTGCGCAATGCCGTGCACGTCGCAGGCCTTGCAGGCCGCCAGCGCGGGCTTGACGTAGATCTTCGTCGGCGTGAGCAGGGTTTCGCCCCAGCTCTTTCCGCCGAAGGCTTCCACCGGCGCGTTCAGGTCGCGCTCCGCGGTCAGCACCAGCCTGCGCACCAGGGAATAGCCGTTGGAGTGCACGCCGGAGGAGGCCATACCCACCAGCACGTCGCCCTCCGCCACGCGCTCGCCGGAGATGGATTTCTCCCGCCCGACGAGGCCGACGGTGAAGCCCGCCAGATCGTATTCGCCCTCGGGGTAGAAATCCGGCATTTCAGCCGTCTCGCCGCCGATCAGCGCGCAGCCCGCCTGTCGGCAGCCGTCCGCCACGCCCGCGACAATCTGCTCCACCTTGACCGGATCGAGGTAGCCCGTCGCGATGTAGTCAAGGAAAATCAGCGGCTTCGCGCCCTGACACACCACATCGTTGACGCACATCGCCACGCAGTCGATGCCCACCGTGTCGTGCTTATCCATCAAAAACGCCAGCTTGAGCTTGGTGCCCACGCCGTCCGTGCCCGCGACGAGCACCGGCTTTTCAACGTTCTCGTTTTCGATGGAATAAAACCCGCCGAACGAGCCGAGGCCGCCCAGCACGTTCTCGTCAAATGTGGCGGCGACGTGCTGCTTCATCCTGCGCACGGCCTCGTAACCGCGCTCAACGTCCACACCCGCGTCCTTATACGTAATCATGTTCTTCCTCCATCCCGTGCATCTCGCCCGTTTCCGGGTCGATGGGGTAATCGCCGTCAAAGCAGCCCGTGCAGAATTGGCAGCCCGAACCGGCCACCGTCTTGAGCAGATCGGGCAGGGAAAGGAACTTGAGGCTGTCCGCCCCGATGAAGCGGCAGATTTCCTCAACGCTGCGGCTGTGGCCGATCAATTCCTCGCTCGTCGCCGTATCAATGCCGAAATAGCAGGGGTTCAGCACCGAGGGCGAAGAAATGCGCATGTGCACTTCCTTCGCGCCCGCCGTGCGCAGCATCTCGACGATCTTGCGGCTCGTCGTGCCGCGGACGATGGAATCGTCCACCAGAATCAGCCGCTTGCCGCGAACGTTGCGGGTCAGCGCGTTGAGCTTGGTGCGCACGCCCAGTTCGCGCATGCCCTGCTCCGGCTGGATGAACGTGCGGCCGACGTAGCGGTTTTTGGCCAGCCCGTCGCCGTAGGGAATCCCGCTCTGCTGGGCGTAGCCCATCGCCGCCGCCAGCGCGCTGTCCGGCACGCCGATGACCATATCCGCCTCCACGTCGTCGTCGATGGCCAGCCGCTTGCCCGCCTCCACGCGGGATTGATAGACGTTGATGCCGTCGATGACCGAATCCGGTCTGGCGAAGTAGACAAATTCAAACAGGCACAGGCGGCTGCGCATCGGCGTTTTGACGTGCATGGAGTGAATCCCATCCGCGTCGATCACGACGATTTCGCCCGGCTGAACGTCGCGGACAAACTCCGCGCCCACTGCGTCGAGCGCGCAGCTCTCGCTCGCCAGCACAAAGCTGTTGCCGACCCGCCCCAGACAGAGCGGGCGAATGCCATACGGATCGCGAATCCCGATGAGCTTGTCTTTGGTCAGCAGTACCAGCGCGTAGCTGCCGCGCACGCGGATCATCATGTTGCGAATCGCGTCGAGCGCGCGGGCGCGGGGATCGCTCTCCCGCTTGGCCGCCTCGGCATAATAGCTGTCCAGCAGCGCGGCAACATCCGAGGAATCACTCGCGTAGCTGGTGCAGATGCTGCCGTAGGCATCACGCAGCTCGCTTCGGCGTGTCATCATATAGTAATCCTGATAGAAAAACACGTTGAGCAGCACCAGAATACCGATAAACACCAGCGCGATAATGCTGATCGCGGCAAAAAACTTAAACCGGATTGACCGATGCTTCAGCTTCATACCTCAAAGCGGTAACCGTAGCCGCGCACGGTTTCGATCATGGTGCCGCACTCCCCGAGCTTGGCGCGCAGCTTTTTGACGTGTGTATCCACGGTACGCAGGTCGCCGAAGTAATCGTAACCCCAGACTGCATTGAGGATACTCTCACGCGACAGTGCAATCGCACGATTGTTCTTGAAGTAGATAAGCAACTCGTACTCCTTGGGGGTCAGGTCGATCGGCTTGT
>ERZ832317.6060-NODE-6060-length-10367-cov-4.373351_pt1 | contig 10367 bp, 5 predicted proteins | sample MGYA00519695_ERZ832317 | MGnify/ENA primary metagenome ERZ832317 (study PRJEB31850, sample SAMEA3708726) | human gut metagenome | biome: human gut; feature: human-associated habitat; material: faeces | place: China | collected 2014 ... | reverse complement strand
ATCTGCGCCTGCTTATTGCCCGCGTACTGCTCGCGCAGGTATTCGGAGAGCAGGATCTCGTTGCAGGTGGACGCCACCTCGGCGACGAAGATCGTGTAATCCGCCTTGGCGAACGGCTGATTCTTGTTGGAATAGAAGCTGTGCATCGCGTGGCCCATCTCGTGGCAGAGGGTGGACAGGCCGTCATACGTGTTCTTGTGGTTGAGCAGCACATAGGGCGTGGTGCGGTATGCGCTGCCGCAGCTATACGCGCCGGAACGCTTGTTCTTCGTCTCGTACACGTCGATCCAGCGCTCCGGAAGCGCGCGGCTCGCGTCCTTCACGTAATCCTCGCCCAGCGGCTTGACCGCTTCCAGGAACACCTTGAACGCCTCCTCGACGTCCATGCCGATTTCAAAGCTGTTCTCCGCTTCCGCGTACAGGTCGTACATGTGCAGAACCGGCACGCCGATCTGCTCCTTCTTGACGGAAAGATACTCGTTCAGCGTCCCGATGCCGCCGTGCACCGCCTCAATCAGGCTGTCGTACACCTTTTCGTCAATCTCATCCGGGAACATGGCGGCCTGACGGCTGCTGTCAAAGTGATGCGCGCGGCTGTTGAAGATATCGGCCTTGACCTGACCGGCGTAGGTCGCGGCAATCGTGTTACCGAACTTGTTGTAGCCGTTCATAATGTTGGTATAGGCCGCCTTGCGCACGGCGCGATCCTTGCTGGAGAGCAGGGAGAGCAGGCGCGCGTCCGTCAACTGCACCTTTTCGCCGTTTTCGCCGCGGGTCTTGCCCAGATTCATATCGGCGTAGGAGAGCATTTCATAGGCGGTTGCCGCCGCGCTGCAGGCGTCGCTCGCCATGGCCATCAGCTTTTCCTCGCTGGCCGTCAGCGTGTGCGCCTTCATGCGCAGCACGCCGGAGAGATAGCGGTCGTATTCCGCAAACGCCGGGTCTTCGATCATCTTCTCGATTTCGCCCTCTTCAAGCGCCAGCAGCTCCGGCTCCATGAACGAGCAGGCCGCCGCCACAACGCCCGCCAGCGTGCCCGCGCGGTCGCTCATCGCCTGATATTTCGCGTTCGTGCTGTCCTCGTTGTTTTTCATCATCGCATACGCATGCAGCGCGAAAAACGTCTCGTCCATCCGCATCATTGCGGTCAGCGCGTCGAGCACGGCCTCGCGCCCATGGCTCAGCGTGCCCGCGCGCTTGGCAAACGCCTCGGCCTGCGCCTTGACGGCGGCAAAAGCCTCTTCCCACGCCTCGTCGCTGGCGTAAATCCGGGTCAAATCCCACGTATAGCGCGGGTCAACGGTCTCTCTGGTCAGTTCCTTTTCCATATGTCAAACATCCTTTCTACACGTTTTAATTTTTCAGGCTCTGGAGCGGCGCGGGGATGCGTCCGCCGCGCGCGATAAAGGCCTCCGCCGAATACGGGCTGACGCGCATGATGGGCGCGCGCCCGAACAGGCCGCCAAATTCCACCTCGTCGCCGACCGTCTTCCCCGGCGCGGGGATGATGCGCACGGCGGTGGTCTTGCTGTTGACCATGCCGACAGCGGCTTCGTCCGCGATGATGGCGGAGATCGTCTCAGCCGTCGTGTCGCCGGGGACGGCGATCATGTCGAGCCCCACGGAGCAGACGCAGGTCATGGCCTCGAGCTTGTCGATTGTCAGGACACCGCTGCGCGCGGCGGCGATCATGCCCTCGTCCTCGGAGACAGGGATAAACGCGCCGGAAAGGCCGCCCACGTGGCCGGAGGCCATGACGCCGCCCTTCTTCACCGCGTCGTTGAGCAGCGCGAGCGCGGCGGTCGTGCCGTGCGTGCCGCAGACGGCGAGGCCCATCTCCTCGAGAATGCGGGCGACGCTGTCGCCGATGGCGGGCGTCGGCGCGAGCGAGAGGTCGACGATGCCGAACGGCGTATCGAGCCGGTGGGACGCCTCGGTCGCGACCATCTGGCCCATGCGGGTGATCTGGAAGGCGGTCTTTTTGATCGTTTCCGCCACGACATCGAACGGCTGGCCCTTGCACTTTTGCAGCGCGTGGTATACCACGCCGGGGCCGGAGACACCGACGCTCACGACGCTGTCCGCCTCGCCCACGCCGTGGAACGCACCGGCCATGAAGGGGTTATCCTCCACGGCGTTGCAGAACACCACGAGCTTCGCGCAGCCGAGACCGTCCGTCTCACGCGTGAGGTGCGCCGTCTGCTTGATGATGCGGCCCATGCGCGCCACGGCGTCCATATTGATGCCCGCCTTCGTCGAGCCGACGTTCACGCTCGAGCAGACGAGATCCGTCTCGGCCAGCGCCTGCGGAATGGCGCGCAGGAGCAGTTCGTCGCCCTTGGCAAAGCCCTTCTGCACGAGTGCGGAATAGCCGCCGATGAAGTTCACACCGCAGGTCTTGGCTGCGCGGTCGAGCGTCTTTGCAAAGGGAACATAGTCCTCTGTCTCGCAGCTCCCGGCGATGAGGGCGATCGGCGTCACGGAGATGCGCTTGTTGACGATAGGGATGCCAAACTCACTCTCGATGTCTTCACCCGTTTTCACGAGGTGTTCGGCGCGGGCGCAGATCTTGTCGTAAATCTTGTCGCAGCAGCGCTTCGGATCCTCACTCACACAGTCGAGCAGGGAGATGCCCATCGTGATGGTGCGGATGTCAAGGTGCTGCTTGTCGATCATGTCGATTGTGTCAAAAATATTCTGTAGATTCAGCATGGCGATCCCTCTTACAGCTTGTGCATCGCGTCGAAGATATCCTCGCGCTGAATCCGGATGGAGAGCCCACGGCCCTCGCCGTATGTACGCAGCGCGGCACGCAGTTTGTCAAACGGCTCACCGCAGGCGGACAGATCCACCACCATCATCATGGTGAAATAGCCCTCCATAATGGTCTGGCTGATGTCGAGTACGTTGATGTTGCTCGCGGCCAGCGTGTTGCAGACACCGGCGATGATGCCCACCTGATCCTTGCCCACGACGGTTACGATCGCTTTCATATTCGCTCACTCCATTTCTCAGTTCTGCCCGCCCGCGGCGGTGATGGCTGTTGTTAAAACTTACAAGATATTATAGCTTCTTTCGGTGGAAATGACAAGGCCTGATGTTAAAAAAACGTAAAGGATCGGTCCGCAGCGCACAAAAACACGAAGGCCGTCGGGACAAAAATTTGTCACGCAATTTACGCGCGATGTGGTATGATATATACGTAAAAACATGTCGAATAGAGAAGGGAATCTGTCTGCTATGTTGGATTTTCTGGAACAGGAACACATCAGCCGCGACATTCTTGACGGCATCCGCGCCTATCGCGCACGGTATCCGCTGCCCGAGCGGCTCCGGCCCCGCGTACCCCATCCGCACTATCATTATTACGGCCGGGAGATCTGGGAGGCTGCGGCCGCGGCACTCCTGTGCGGGCGGAACCTCCTGCTTGCAGGGAGCAAGGCCACCGGCAAGAACGTCCTCGCCGAGAATCTGTCCATGGCCTTCGACCGCCCGGCGTGGAATGTGTCGTTCCATGTGAACATGGACGCGGCCAGTCTCATCGGGATGGACAGCTTCACCGGCGGCGAGGTCACGTTCCGCCCCGGCCCGGTGTATCTGTGCGCGCAGAGCGGCGGCTTCGGCATCCTCGACGAGATCAACATGGCCAAAAACGAGGCGCTCGCCGTGCTGCACGCGACGCTCGACTACCGCCGCGCCATCGATGTTCCCGGCTATGACCGCGTGGAGGTCGACGAGGCGGCGCGCTTCATCGGCACGATGAACTACGGCTACGCCGGTACGCGCGAGCTGAACGAGGCGCTGACCTCGCGCTTCGTCGTCATCCAGATGCCGACGATCGCGGAGGACGGGCTCGAGCGCCTGTTGAGTGATGAGTTCCCGACGCTCGAGAAGAAGTACCGCGGACAGTTTGCGGCGCTCTTCCTCGACCTGCAGAAAAAATGCGAGAGCGCGGAGATCTCATCGAAGGCGTTGGATCTGCGCGGCCTGCTCGACGCGCTGCACCTTATGCGCACCGGCGTCGCGCCCGCCTTCGCGCTCGACATGGGCATCACGAACAAGGCATTTGACAGCTATGAGCAGGGACTGATCCGCGACGTCATCGCCACGCGTATCCCCGCGAAGCTCGAGAGCCGCCGCCTGTTCACGGACTGAGAGCGCGCCTATGCTGACACAGCAGTACAGCGAGCAGCAGCGCCGCGCCGTCAACCTCGTCTGGACGGCTGCGGCGGATTACCGCTTTGAGCCGCGCTTTCTCGCTCTGCGCACGGACGGCGCGCCGGATTTCTATATGAACTGCGTCATCGGCTATGTGCACAAGTGGTTCGGCGACGACATGCCCGCGCGGCTGTTTGCCTCGTGGGCGGGCGATGTACGGCAGGCGATGCTCGACGACCTCGCGTGGCTCGCGCTCGAAAACGCCGCCTATGAACGGGAGCTGCCGCAGCGCCCGGCGCTTGAGGAGCTGCGCGCGGCGCACGCGGCGGAGTTCTTCTCAATGGAATACCAGCTCTCACGGCAGGAGTGGATGAACAAGAACCAGCTGGTCTATACGCTCCAGTCCGCCCGCTGGAAGGGCGTGCTCGGCGAGCGTCCGCCTGCGCTGAACCCGTGGGAGAAGAAGCTCGCCCGCGCCCTCGCCTGCCCCGGCACGCTCAGCGCCGACGAGCTGGAGCGGGCCATCCGCGATGCCTTCCGGACGTACCTGCAATTTGACGGCACCGTCCATAAAAAGACGCCCCTGCGCCTGCACTTTGACGAGCGCTGGGCGCCGCTTCTCACGAAGCTCCTCCCGACGGAGATCGTCCGCACGGATGATCTCGCCATCGGCCGCTCCGCCCACGCCGGGCAGGGCGGCATGGTCGAGGCGGCGAACGCCCTGCGCGCCCGCCTGCGCTCGAACGAGCGGGAGGAGACGGACCGCGATTACATCGAGAGCTGCTTCGGCCGCAGCATCTACGGCCCGCAGCAGCTCGCCCTCATCGAGCAGCAGCACTGCACCGGAAACCACCTCGGCTGCCACCTGTGGTTCACGCGCGGCACGCAGTCGGCCGACCGGCCGCGGGGCGCCGCGGCGGAGCATCTTGCCGAGCAGGCGGCGGAGCAGGCGCGGCTCAACCGCGCCGCCTACGCCAGGGACAGCGAACTCTATCAGAGCGCGCTGCTGCGCCTGACCGAGCAGATCCGCAACTGCATGCTTGTCCACCGCCAGCCGGACGCCGTCCCCGCGCGGCAGGGACAGCTCGACGGCGCGCGTGTCTGGCGTGAGCCGGTGCTGCGCGACGACCGGGTGTTCCTGCGCAGCGACGAGGATCCCAAGCCCGCCTTCACCGTCGACCTGCTGCTCGACGGGTCGGCCTCTCGCCTGCACTGTCAGGAGACGATCGCGGCGCAGGGGTACATCCTCGCAAAGAGCCTTGCCGCCTGCGGTATCGACGTCCGCGTGAGCAGCTTCTGCAGCCTGCGGGGCTACACGGTGCTGCGCATTCTGAAGGACTACGGCGACCGCGGCGGCGAGCGGCGCATCTTCGACTATTTCGCCGCCGGGTGGAACCGGGACGGTCTGGCCCTGCGCGGGGCTGGGCAGCTCCTGCGCGCCGCCCCGGCGGATAAGCACCTGCTCATTCTCCTCACCGATGCCAGCCCCGATGACAGCCACAAGATTCCCCCTACCGGGAAGATCCCACTCAGCCGGGAGTACGACGGGCAGGCCGGTGTCAGCGACACCGCGGACGAGGTGCGCGCCCTGCGCCGCGGCGGCACGCGCGTCGCCGCCGTGTTCATGGGGGAGAGCGCGAACGTCCCCAACGCAAACGCTATCTACGGCCGCGACCTCGCGCGCATCCGCCGCATGGACCAGCTCGCCGCGGCGGCGGGCCGTCTCATTCAGGATGAGATCCGCGAGCTGGCCGACTGACAGATTTCTCTCACGAACGGAGGGTTTTCCACATGCAACGCTACCGCGCCGGGATCGACATCGGCTCCACTACCGTCAAGCTGGTGCTGCTCGATGCGTCCGGCCAGATTCTCTTCGGAAAATACAGGCGCCATCAGGCGCACACGCAGGAGACGCTCGCGGAGCTTCTGAGCGAGGCGCGCGAGACTGTGGGTGAGTGCATGCTGCGCATCCGCATCACCGGCTCCGGCTCCATCAACCTCGGCAAGGCGCTCGGCATTGAGTTCGTGCAGGAGGTCGTGGCCGTGGCCACAGCGCTGCAGCAGACCGCCCCGCAGACGGACGTCGCCATCGAGCTCGGCGGCGAGGACGCGAAGATCATCTACTTCACCGGCGGGCTCGAGGAGCGGATGAACGGCGTCTGCGCGGGCGGCACAGGCTCATTCATCGACCAGATGGCCGCCCTTTTGCAGACGGATGCGGCGGGGCTGAACCGCGAGGCCGAGCATTATCAGCAGATCTACCCCATCGCCGCGCGCTGCGGCGTGTTCGCCAAGACGGACATCCAGCCGCTTATCAACGAGGGCGCGACGCGCGCCGATCTCGCGGCGTCCATCTTTCAGGCGGTGGTGAACCAGACGATCTCCGGCCTTGCCTGCGGCAAGCCCATCCGCGGCTGCGTCGCGTTTCTCGGCGGGCCGCTGCACTTTCTGCCAGAGCTGAAAAAGGCGTTCATCCGCACGCTCGGCCTGACGGCGGAGACGACCGTCGATCCGGAGAACTCCCACCTCTTTGCCGCCATGGGTGCGGCGCTCGAGAGCGGGGAGTCGGACGACGTATCCATTGACACGTTGATTTCCCGGCTCGAACAGGGTGTCGCCGTCTCATTCGAGATGCCGCGCCTGCCCGCGCTGTTCCCGGATCGGGCGGCCTACGACGCGTTCTGCGCGCGGCACGCCCGCGCCACCGTCGCCAAGGGTGACCTCGCGGCCTACCGCGGCGAGTGCTTCCTCGGCATCGACGCGGGCTCCACCACGACGAAGCTCGCCCTCGTCGGCGAGCGCGGAGAGCTGCTCTATTCGTTCTACACCGGCAACAGCGGAAACCCCATCGAGGCCGCCAAGCGCGGTATCCGCGCGCTGCGCGACGCGCTCCCGGCGGGCGCGAAGATCGTCCGCTCCTGCTCCACGGGCTATGGCGAGGCGCTGCTCAAGTCGGCCTTCTCCCTCGACGAGGGCGAGGTGGAGACGATCGCGCACTGCACCGCCGCCGCGTTTTTTGACCCGGCGGTCGACTGCGTGCTCGACATCGGCGGGCAGGACATGAAGTGCATCCGTCTCAAGGGCGGCGCGGTCGACAGCATCATGCTCAACGAGGCGTGCTCGTCCGGCTGCGGCTCGTTTATCGAGAACTTCGCCAACTCCCTCGGCTACACGGCGCAGGACTTCGCACAGACGGCGCTCTTCGCTGGGCACCCCGTCGACCTCGGCACGCGCTGCACCGTGTTCATGAACTCCAACGTCAAGCAGGCGCAGAAGGAGGGCGCGTCCGTCGCGGATATCTCCGCGGGCCTTGCCTATTCCGTCATCAAAAACGCGCTCTATAAGGTCATCAAGCTCTCCTCCGCCGAGGAGCTGGGACATCACATCGTCGTGCAGGGCGGGACGTTCCACAACCAGGCCGTCCTGCGCGCATTCGAGAAGATCGCCGGGGCGGACGTCACCTGCCCGGACATCTCGGGCGTGATGGGCGCGTTCGGTGCGGCGCTCCTCGCCCGGCGGCACTACCGCGGGCAGGAGACGGCGATGCTCCCGCTCGATGAGATCCTCAATCTGACCTACAGCGCGAAGACCGCGCGCTGCGGCGGCTGCGAAAACCACTGCATGCTCACGGTCAACACCTTCGCCGGCGGGCGGCGGCACATCACGGGCAACCGCTGCGAAAAGCCCCTCGGCGCCGCGGGAAAAACCCACCCCGCGCCGAACATGCCCGCCTATAAGCGCCAAAGGCTCTTTGCCTATCCGCCGCTGGAGGAGGACGCCGCCCCGCGCGGCGTGCTGGGCATCCCGCGGGCGCTGAACCTCTATGAAAACTACCCCTATTGGGCGACGTTTTTCCGGGAGCTGGGCTTCCGCGTGGTGCTCTCGCCGCTTTCCGACCGCAGGATCTATGAGCTGGGCATGGAGTCCATCCCGTCCGAGTCCGAGTGCTATCCCGCCAAGCTCACGCACGGGCATGTCCAGTGGCTCGTGAATCAGGGCATCCGCACGATCTTCCACCCCTGTGTGTTCTATGAGCATCAGGAGACGCCCGGCGCGCAGAACCACTTCAACTGTCCCATCGTCGTCTCGTACCCGGAGAACATCCGCAACAACGTCGAGGCCGTTGCGGACGGGGACGTGCGCTATATCCGCCCGTTTATCGCCTTCACCAGCGAGAAAACCGCCGCCGACCGGCTCGTCCGGCTCTGCCGCGACGAGTGGCAGATTCCCGAGCGCGAGGTGCGCGCCGCGGCGAGGGCCGCGTGGGACGAGCAGCAGCGCGCCAAGGCCGACATCCGCGCCGAGGGCGCGCGCCTGCTCGCACAGATGGAGCAAAGCGGCGGACGCGGCGTCGTGCTCGCGGGGCGGCCGTACCACGTCGACCCGGAGATCAACCACGGCATCCCCGAGCTCATCGCGTCCTTCGGACTGACGGTCTTTACCGAGGACAGCCTGCCCATCGACTTCACGCCCACGCGCCCGCTGCGCGTCGTGGACCAGTGGGTCTACCACTCGCGGCTCTACTCCGCGGCGGAGTTTGTCGCGCGGCGGAGGGATCTGGAGCTCATTCAGCTCAACTCCTTCGGCTGCGGGCTCGACGCCGTCACGACCGATCAGGTCGGCGAGCTGCTCGAGGGCGCGGGCAAGCTCTATACCCTGCTGAAAATAGACGAGGTGGCGAACCTCGGCGCGGTGCGCATCCGCATCCGCAGTCTCCTCTCCGCGATGGACATGCGCGCGGAGAAGCCCGCCCCCGCCACGGCGCCCGCCATCGGGCCGTACCGCCGTGCGGAGTATACCCCCGCCATGCAGCGCGCGGGCTATACGATCCTTGCGCCGCAGATGAGCCCCATCCACTTCGACGTGCTCGAGCCGGTGTTCCGGCGGCACGGATACCGCATGGTCGTGCTCGACAACGACAACCGCAGCGCCGTCGACATGGGGCTCAAGTACGTCAACAACGACGCCTGCTATCCCTCCATTACCGTCGTCGGACAGATCATGGACGCCGTTCTCTCCGGGAAGTACGACACGGATCGGCTCGCCATCATCATGACGCAGACCGGCGGCTGCTGCCGCGCGAGCAACTACGTCGCCTTCATCCGCCGCGCCCTCGTGAAGGCGGGCTATGCCCACATCCCGGTCATCTCGCTCAATGCCAACGGGATGGAGAAGAACGCGGGCTTCCGCCTGCCGCCGAAGCTGCTGCTCGACGCGGCGCGGGCGCTCGTGTACGGCGACCTCTTCATGCGATGCCTCTACCGTGTGCGGCCGTATGAAAAAACGCCCGGCTCCGCCGAGGTGCTGCATCAAAAGTGGAAGGACATCTGCGTCGATTCGCTCGTGAATCCGAAGAGCCCGTACCGCTATAAGGACGTCTGCCGCGGGATCGTGGAAGCGTTTGACACCTTTCCCATCGACGAGACGCTCCGCAAGCCGCGCGTCGGCGTCGTGGGCGAGATCCTCGTGAAGTATATGCCGCTCGCGAACAACCATCTCGTGGAGCTGCTCGAGCGTGAGGGCGCCGAGGCCGTCGTGCCGGATCTGCTGGACTTTTTCAACTACTGCGCCTTCGGTTCGCAGTATAAGGCCGAATATCTCGGCGCAAAGAAGTCCGCCGCCGCCGCCTCGCGCCTTGCTATCCGCCTGATCGCGGCGCTGCGAAAGCCCGCGACGGACGCGCTCGCGGCGAGCCGCCGCTTTGAGCCGCCCATGTCCATCTATCAGGTCGCCGAAATGACGAAGCCGTTCCTCTCCCTCGGGAACCAGTACGGCGAGGGATGGTTCCTGACGGGCGAGATGGTGGAGCTCATCACCCACGGTACGCCCAACATCGTCTGCATCCAGCCGTTTGCGTGTCTGCCGAACCATGTGGTCGGCAAGGGCGTCATCAAGGCGCTGAAGAAGGCGTATCCCGAGAGCAACATCGCGGCCGTGGACTATGATCCGGGCGCGAGCGAGGTCAACCAGCTCAACCGCATCAAGCTGATGCTCTCCGCGGCGAAGAAGAATCTCGACGCGCAGAGCGGTACATAATCTGTGAGCGCAGAGCGCCCCACACAGCCGTGCGGGGCGCTCTGCTGCGTCTGTTTGAGATTGGTGGGTGAAGCGGCTTGTTCTGCCTCTGGCGGGTTACTTTCTGTGCGCACAGAAAGTAACCCACCGGAGGCCTCCCCGAAGCAAAAAAGAAGGACGTCCCTTTCGGAACG
>ERZ832317.6059-NODE-6059-length-10369-cov-3.035486_pt1 | contig 10369 bp, 5 predicted proteins | sample MGYA00519695_ERZ832317 | MGnify/ENA primary metagenome ERZ832317 (study PRJEB31850, sample SAMEA3708726) | human gut metagenome | biome: human gut; feature: human-associated habitat; material: faeces | place: China | collected 2014 ... | reverse complement strand
TATTTTTTAAGGATATGGCGCAGATCGTCAGCATCTGCCTGCAGTTCGGCATGTGGCTGACCCCGATCATGTACAGCGAGCAGTTATTCCTTGACAAAGGTCTGACGATGGCTCCGATGATCCTGAAGCTGAACCCGTTTTACTATATTGCGGCGGGATACCGTGACAGCATGCTGACGGGAGACTGGTTCTTCATGCGTCCGACACTGACCGTGTATTTCTGGGCAGTGACCCTGATCACCATGTTAGTGGGACTCAAAGTATTCAAGCGGCTCCGTCCGCATTTCTCAGATGTATTGTAGGAGGAAACCATGTCTGCCAATGCGATTACAGTAAAAGACGTGACGAAGGTGTACAGACTCTACGACAAGCCGATCGATCGCCTGAAAGAGTCCTTAAGCCTGACACATAAAAGCTATCACAGGGATTTTTTTGCCCTCAGCAACATCTCTTTTCAGGTGAAAAAGGGAGAAACCGTGGGCATTATCGGAACCAATGGATCCGGAAAATCTACAATCCTGAAGATTATTACCGGAGTGCTGACTCCTACAACGGGAAATGTTCGGGTAAGCGGAGTGATTTCCGCACTTCTGGAGCTGGGTGCCGGATTCAATATGGACTATACCGGAATTGAAAATGTATATATGAACGGTACGATGATGGGATTTACCCGCAGCCAGATGGATGAAAAGCTGCCGGAGATTCTGGAATTTGCCGATATCGGTGATTTTGTATATCAGCCGGTAAAAACCTATTCCAGCGGTATGTTTGTGCGGCTGGCTTTTGCGCTGGCAATTAATGTAGAACCGGAAATCCTGATCGTAGATGAGGCTCTGTCTGTGGGAGATGTATTTTTCCAGTCCAAGTGTTACCGGAAATTTAACGATCTGAAAGAAGCAGGAAAAACGATCCTTTTCGTTTCCCACGATATGGGCAGCGTCATCAAGTACTGTGAGAGATGTCTTCTGATTAACAAAGGAAAACAGGTGATGGTTGGAAAATCGTCGGAGGCAGTCGATGTCTACAAGAAGATTCTTGCCAACCAGTACGATGACGAGACAAAAGAAGAGGAAGAGACCGAAGAGAGTGCAGAACAGACCGAAGAGAGAACCGAAGCAGATGCATCCGGTGCCGTATCGGCAGAAAAGCCGAAAAAAGGCCTCTGGAGAGAACGCCTGATTGCGAATGCGCAGCTGGTAGAGTATGGAGACAAGGCTGCGGAGATCGTGGACTTTGCGATTATTGACCACAAAGGTATGATTACATCTTCTGTGGATAAAAACCAGAGATTCCGCATCAAGATGAAAATCAAGTTCCATGAAACGATGGAGCATCCGATTTTTGCCTTTTCGATCAAAGACCGGAAGGGAACGGAGATTACCGGAACGAATACGGCGCTGGAGGATTACACAAAAGACGTGGTGGAAGCGGGAAAGACCGTCACGGTATGCTTTGACCAGATCATGCCGCTGCAGAGCGGACAGTATCTGATGTCGTTTGGATGTACCAGCTACCATCTGGAAGAGCTGGTGATCCACCACAGACTGTACGATGCTTGCTTCCTGGAAGTCTTCTCCATGAAAGACACCGTAGGATTTTTTGATATGAACTCTACCGTGACCTACGAGTAGGATGCGGAGGATAAACGACGGGGGTTATATGAAAGAAACAATAGGAAATGTTCTTTTGAACCTGGATTATTATGACGGCGAAGATGCTTACAGCGACGGCAGCATTGAGGACCGGCTGCTGGAGATCGTCAAGACGACGCCGAAAGAGGATTACCAGAAGGTAATCCTCACAGAAAAAAGCTGGCCGATTTTTTATCATCTCTCTCCGGAACGGGAAAATATTCTGGACTGGTATGAGTGGAAAGACGATGCTTCCGTATTTGAAGTCGGAGCCGGCTGCGGAGCCATTTCCGGCGTGCTCTGCAGAAATGCAAAGCGGGTAGTGGCAAACGATCTGTCGAAGCGGCGCAGTACGATCAATGCCTACAAAAATCAGGATGCGTCCAACCTGGAGATTATGGTTGGAAACTTTAATGTTGTTGCAGAAAAAATGGAAGAACGCTTCGATTACGTGACACTGATCGGTGTTCTGGAGTATGCAAAAAGCTATATTGGAAAGGATAATCCGTATCCGGAATATCTGGAAAAGATCAATCGTCTCTTAAAACCGGGCGGAAAAATCCTGATTGCGATTGAGAACCGTCTGGGACTGAAGTATTTTGCCGGCTGCAGGGAAGACCATGTGGGCCGGGAATTTGTCGGAATTGAAGGATATCCGGGGATCGATTTTGTCGAGACATTCAGCAAACCGGAGCTGGAGCAGATGCTGCAGGAAAACGGTTTTTCGAAGTTCAAGTTTTATTATCCCTATCCGGATTACAAATTTCCGGCGGTCATTTATTCGGATGAATATCTGCCGAAGCCGGGTGAATTGAGAAAAAATCAGCGGAATTTTGATGCTGACAGGATCACACTTTTTGACGAAGGCAAAGCATTTGACGGAATCCTGAAGTCCGGTCTGTTTCCGGTTTTTTCCAATTCCTTTCTGATTGAAGTGGAGAAAAAGGAGTAAACGTATGAGGAAAGTTCTGTATACGAAATTTTCGAGAGAACGTCGGAACGAATTTCAGATTATGACCCGGATTACAGAAGAGGATGGGATCCGGCGTGTGTGGAAGCTTCCGCTGCAGAAAGAGGGAGAACTCCACATCCGGCATATGTATGAAAACTATAGAAAGCTGGAGCATCTGTACGCCTATGCGGGCGTACAGATCTGCCCATGCGAACTGGATGAAGAAAAATGCGCGCTTGCATTTCCTTTTGTAGAAGGGGAAAGTCTGGAAACGCGCATTTCCCGTCATGGAAAAGAAAAAGATTTTGCATCGCTGAAAAAGGATTATGAACTGCTGTATCAGATCATTGCATCGGCAAAAGGGAAGAAATCCTTTGTGGAAACCGATGCGTTCTGTGAGGTGTTCGGCCATCCGGCATTGAAAGAAGGACTTGCCGCAGCGGAGATTTCCAATATTGACATGATTCCGGGCAACCTTCTTCTGGATGGAGAAAAGGTCTGGGTGGCAGACTACGAGTGGGTATTCCCGTTTGCCGTACCGATTGCATTTATCTATGCGCGGAGCGTCTTTTTACAGGAGGCGGCGAGTGCACTGACGAAGGAAGAGCAGGAAGAACTGTACGCCATTGGCGGTATTTCCATGGAAGAGATTCCGGTATACTACCATATGGAAGAGTGCTTCCAGGAATTCGCGGCCGGAAAGGGTGAGCCAAATGCGCTCGCCACGTTCTATGGAAAACTGCACCGGCACAATTATCCGCTTTCTATCTGGGAAAAAGAAAAAATGATGTACCCGGTTGTGCTCACCGAAACAGCACCGGAGGAGAGAGAACTCTATTATGAGGACTGCTTCGGCTTGGATGAGCAGAAGGTGATGATGCTTGAAAAGGCAGACGCGGACGGAGAGCTTTCCCTTCAGCTGATGCAGGAGGGGGCTGTCATTAAAATCCGTTCTCTCGCGGGCGTATGCAGCGATGGAAAGACGGAACGTATCGCTTTTTCGCACAACGCCGAGCTTGAGATTATCGACGACTATTATTTCCTTGGAACGCCGGTTCTGAAATTCCGGAATGCCGGTTATGAACAGATCCGGATTGATTACCGGATTTACTACAAAGGCGATGGCGTTACGTCCCAGTTTATTCAATATATCCGTCAGAATAAAGATCTGAGGGATGAACTGAACGGGGAGATTTATCGGAAAGGCCAGCTGCAGGCAGAAATCGAAGCAGAAAAAGCGGCACTTGCACACAGGGAAGAAGAACTCCAGGAAACGAGAAAACAGAAGCAGTTTCTGGAGGAAGAGCTGGAGCGGATGCGCCAGCGTAAGGTTGTGCGTATGGCAGATAAAGTGCAGCATGTGATAAAAAGGAGTAAATAACTATGGATGTATCCATTGTCATTCCTACCAAAAATGGTGGGCATCTGTTTGAAAAAGTGCTGGATGCCGTTTTCAAACAGAAGACAGAGTATGAATATGAAGTAATTTGCGTGGATTCCGGGTCAAAGGACGGAACTCTCGATGTGATCCGCAAATATCCATGCCGTTTGTTTCAGATTGAGCCGTCCGAATTTGGACATGGAAAAACGAGAAACTATGGTGCTTCCAAAGGAAACGGAACGTATATCATCTTTATTACGCAGGATGCGCTTCCAGCGACCGATACCTGGCTGCAGAATTTCATTGATGCCATGAAGATGGACCCGGAAATCGTGGGAGGATTCGGGATTCATTATCCGTATCCGGACTGCAATCTGCTTGACAAGCGTGATCTGGACGGCCATTTTAAAGGATTTGGAGAAACTAATACGATTTTCCACCTTGATGATCCGGAACGCTACGAAAGAGAAGAAGGATATCGTCATTATCTGGCGTTTTTCTCCGACAATAACTCCTGTATCCGAAGAGATATTTTTGAAAAATATCCGTATGAGGATGTCAACTTTGCCGAGGATCAGATCTGGGCGAGAAAGATGATTGAACTCGGATTCAAAAAAGTATACTGCCCGTATGCACCGGTATATCATTCCCACAATTTCAAACTCAGAACGTATTTCAAACGGTATTATGATGAGCAGAAGGGATTATATGAAGTTCATCAGTATATGATTGCACAGAAATGGACGCAGCTTCCGGGCATGCTGTACCGGCAGGTGAGAGGGGACTGCGTGTATATCCGTCAGCAGCCGCTCAGTAAAAAAGAGAAAATCCACTGGGCATTTTATTCCCTGTTTCGCAATTTTGACCGCTTTGTGGGCGGCTATCTCGGCGGAAAATACCATCTGTATTCCAAACGGAAACAACAGTTCCTGGATCGTCACATTTCGCAGCAGTACGATCAGAGACATGCATAGAAGAAAGGAAAAAGAAACGTGAAAAAACCAAATGTAGCATACCGTGCGTTACGGTATCTGAAGAATCATGGATTAAAAGAAACGATTGAGCGCGCAAAACAGGGCAATGAGCCGGCTGTACCGCCGAAGAACAACGTCATCGGATTTTACAGATTTGTCGTAGACAACGATCCGATCCCGTTCAATCAAAAAGAGTATGAGAAACATAAAAACGACAAGAAAAAGATCCTGAATTGGGTTGTACCGGAAATGGGACCTGGTTCCGGCGGTCATACCACCATTTTCCGTTTTATTTCCAACCTGGAGCGCCTCGGTTTCCACAGTAGAGTTTATCTCTACATGTCCCCGAATTTTCAGGATAATGCGTCCATCCGCAAATTCCTAAAAGAGTACTTCCCGCTTCTTGTGCCGGAAGTAGAAGTTTACTGCGATGTATCCCAGATGAAATTTGCACATGCAACCGTAGCAACCTCCTGGACCACCGCTTACTACGTAAGAAAATTCCAGAATACGATTTCGAAGTTTTACTTCGTACAGGATTTCGAGCCGCATTTCTATGCACACGGTTCCGAGTATGAATTTGCTGAGAACACCTATAAGATGGGATTCCGCGGAATCACTGCAGGTGATTGGTTAAGAGACATCATGAGAAATGAGTACGGCATGCAGGCAGACAGCTTCCATTTCTCCTACGATGACAAAGTATATCAGCCGAAAGAAAAACCGGACAACGAAAAGAGAGTCTTTTTCTATGCGCGCCCGGTTACCCCGAGACGTGATTTCGAGCTCGGTATGCTGGCCCTCAATGAGCTGTGCCGCAGAATGCCGGAGATCGAGGTTGTTTTCGCGGGATGGGATGTCAGCGGCTATGAGATTCCGTTCAAACACAGAAATTTAGGTATCGTAACACCGCAGGTGCTGGCAGATTCCTATGCGATCTGTGATATGTGCCTTGTTATTTCGAATACCAACCTTTCCCTCGTACCGTTCGAGGTTATGGCCTGCAACTCGGTCGCTGTCTGCTCCAAGGGTGCAAACAGCAGCTGGATGGTAAATGAGGAAAACTCCATTCTGGTTGACTATGATCCGATCCAGATCGCAGACAGAATGGAATATTACTTCAACCACCCGGATGAGCTGGCTACAATCCGCAAAAAGGGAATGGATTTCGTAAAGGGAACCTCCTGGTACAAAGAAGCAGAAAAAGTTTATGCAAGCATGTTAAAGGGAATTGAGGAAGATGAGAAAAAACTGCAGTAAGGATGTGAGCAGAGAACACAGAATAGAAATTCTGTTTGTGTTCGGTGTATTCCTGTTTTACTTTTTATGGTCCTGTACGCAGCGATACAATTTTTCGGCGGATGAATCAATGCGCTATCAGATTGCACAGTTTATCTATGAACACGGAAGTCTTCCGCGCGGAGATGATCCACTGATCCGGAATGAGGACTGGGGAACCTCCTATGCGTTTAATCCCATCCTTTCTTACATGGCATCAGCCGTTCTGATGAAAGGCATGAGTCTTTTTACAACAAATGAATGGATGCTGCTGCTTTCCGCCCGGTTTGTTAATGTACTGCTTGGAGCGTTGATGGCATGGGTTGTGTTGAAGGCAGCAAAATTGTTGTTTCCGAGGCGGTATGCATGGATGTTTACCGCACTGGTTGTCTTTCTGCCGGGAAATGTGATTCTGTATTCTTACGTCAACTGCGATGCGCTCGCCATGTGTTCAACGGCTATTATTTTTTATTCCTGGGTCAAGGCGTATAAGGAAGGATGGAACTGGACAACTTGTGCAGTGTCTGCCATTGGAATGGGCCTTTGTTTCCTGTCGTATTACAATGCGTATGGATTTATCCTGACGACATTTTTCTTCTTTGTGGGAACGATGCTGACCGATCAGGAAAAGGCACCAAAAGAGCGTTGGAAAGAGATGATCCAGAAAGGTCTTTTTATTCTTGTGATCGTCTGTGTCATTGCTTTGTGGTGGTTTATTCGAAATGCAATTCTCTATCACGGGGATTTTCTGGGAAGAGAGACATCGAGTGCGTGTGCGGAACTGTATGCGAGAGCTAAGTACAAGCCATCGAACAGCAAAACATTCCAGAAAAAAGGCGACTCCATGCTATGTATGATCTTCTACAGACCAGTTTATCTGGAGCATGACTGGCTTGTGACAGTGCTGTACAGCTTTGTCGGTGCTTTTGGCTATAATAGGATTTATCTTTCCAAAATGATTATTGTTCCATACCTCTGCTGTCTTGGCATCGGCCTCATTCTGATGCGGAACTGTTGCCAGAGAGACTTTTTCTTCTGGAATGCCGATGGCACACAGACGGCGATTGCTGGTAAAACAAAGAGAAAATGGAGTAAAACAGGATGGTTTACCTGGGCAAATGTGTTTGCACTGCTGATTCCAAACTATCTGAATGCATATTATTCCTACAGCTCTGATTTTCAGCCGCAGGGACGATACAGCATGCCGATGCTGATTCCGCTGATGTATTTCGTGACGAAGGGTGTGCAGGCGTTCCTGAAACGGGAGAAAAAACTACAGAAGTATGAAAAATTGTTCTGTATTCTGGTCTGTGTGGCGGCAGCGGCATTAGCGGCATTCACTTGGGCGAGAATCATCTATCCGATGTACTTGCAGAACTACTACGGATTGCGGTAAGCGGAACAGAGAAAGAAAGCGGTGAAACGTTTGGAAAAAATTTCAGTGCTGACAGCAAAATTAAAAAAAGCTGTTGCAGAAGAAGGAATCGGCGGTCTGGCTGGGCGTACGAAAGGGTACCTTGCGCGGGCAAAAAAAGAAAAAGAGTTTCAGAGAGAAAAATCCCGGGTCTACCGGGATATTCTCTTTATCAGTGGCTGCAATGAACAGCTGCCGCATCCACACCGGTACCGCGTGGTGCATCAGATGGAGCAGCTGGAGGCAGGCGGATATACGTGTGATACGGTTTATTTTCAGGAGCTGAAGCCCTGGATGGTACGCTGCTACGGCGCGTTCGTGATTTTCCGCTGCCCGATGACGGACACCCTGCGGGAATTTGCCACAATGGCAAAGCAGATGAACAAGCCTCTGTGGTACGATGTGGATGATCTTGTGATCGATACGAAATACACCGATCAGATTCCGTTTCTCGACCGGATGCAGCCGGAAGAACGGCAGGCATACGATCAGAATGTCCGAAACATGGGCGAGCTGCTTTCCCTCTGTGATGCGGCGGTTACGACGACAGCGGCGCTGGCAGAAGAACTGAAGCAGTACGTACCGGAGGTGCTGATCAACCGCAACTGTGCGTCAGATGAGATGCTGCTACTGTCCGAGGCGGTGTTAAAAGAAAAACAGAAAAAGAACGAAGCAGATGGAACGGCGAAAAAAGTACGCCTTGGCTATTTCAGCGGCAGTGCGACGCATCTGGACGACATCGAGATGATCGTTCCGGTGCTGAAACAGCTGCTTGGCAAAAATCCGAACCTGGAACTCCTCATCGTGGGAATTCTGGAACTCCCGGTGGAGCTGAAACTGTTTGCTTCCCAGATCCAGATGGAGGGATTTGTCGATTACCAAAAACTGCCGGAGCGGATTGCGTCGGTGGATATCAACTTGGCTCCGCTTACCGATACGATTTTTAACCGTGCGAAATCGGAAAATAAATGGGTGGAAGCGGCTCTGGTGCAGACCGTGACAGCAGCCAGCAATCTCGGCGCTTTTGCTGAGATGGTACAGGATGGAGAAGACGGCGTACTCTGCCGAGACGAAGCGGAGTGGTTGGAAAAACTGCAGTGGCTGATCGACGACGAACCGGCACGAAAAGCCATTGCCGGACGGGCATATGGCCGGTGCAGCCGCGAGTGTGTCACAATCTTTCATGCCACCGGGATTTGCGAGTGGGTGGAGCGCCACTGGAATCTACGCTGTGCCTTTGTGCTTCCAGCGATGGAGATCAGCGGAGGCATCCGCGTTGCACTTCTTCATGCGGAAATGCTGGTAAAAGCAGGAGCGCAGGTCAGCCTCTTTACTCTGGAAGGGGAGGCGGAGTGGTATCATGAGGGTGATTTCCATTTTCCGGTGCTGTCGGCCGAGCGAGAGAAACTGCAGGGAACGCTGGATCTTGCGGTAGCGACGATGTGGAATACCGCAGAGTTCGTCGAACAGTCCAGTAAGATCCGAAAGAAAAAATATCTGGTGCAGAATTTTGAAGTTGGATTTTATCCGCCGGGAAGCCCGTACCGGATCGCAACTTCGGCGACTTACCGGATGAGGAGCCCGATGGAGTACGTAACCATTTCCAAATGGTGTCAGAACTGGCTGCGGGAGGAATACCATACCGAAGCAGTCTATCTTCCGAACGGCATCGATCCGTCCTTCTATCCGAAACGGGGGCGGGATCTGCAGGGAAAAATTCGGATTCTGATCGAGGGAGACTGCAGCGCGGAGCATAAAAACGTGGACGAGAGCTTCCGTATCGTGGAACAGCTGGATCTGGAAAAATTCGAGATCTGGTACATGTCCTACAATGGAAATCCGAAATCCTGGTACCGTGTGGACCGCTTTTTACACCGGGTTCCGTATGAAAAAACACCGGAAGTCTATGCGGCGTGTGATATCCTGCTGAAAACAAGCCTGCTGGAGAGCTTTTCCTATCCGCCGCTTGAGATGATGGCGTCCGGCGGCTACGTCGTTGCTGTGCCGAACGGTGGCAATCTGGAATACCTGAAAGATGGGGAAAACTGTATTCTCTATCCGCAGGGAAATCTCGCGGAGGCAAAAGCGGCGATTGAGCGTATTCTGACAGATGCGGAACTGAGGAAAAAACTGGATACGGGAGCAGAAGAGACGGTAAAGGAAAGAAACTGGAAAAGAATCGAACCACAGATTTTAGAACAGTATCTTGGAAAATAAATAAGCAACAAAAAGGGCTGTCGCACTAGCAAATATTTCTGGCGGTAGCTCTGCTTTATACCCAAATGGCATCGAAATCGGTTGCGTTTTCGATGCCATTCTTTACTTCTTATAGGAAAGTTCGACTTCCGTCGAACTCTTGAATCAGGATCACCCGTTGGACGGGAGGTCCTGATTGCTTATAAATTAGAAGATCAGTGCCGTTTGTTTCGGTTATTGCGGCGTCTGTTTCTGCGTTTCCGTCTCTTTCTCGCGTTGTTGATCACGACAATGATCAGAATCAGAAAAGCGACACCGTTCAGGCCAAGCAGAATATAGAGCAGTGTGGAGAGAAAAGAAATTTTCTTGGTTTCTTCCGGTGTTGGAATATCTGTGCTGTCGGTTTCTTCTGATGAATCGGAGGAAACCGAAGAACTGTCGGAAACAGTACATGGAGCGGAAACCTCGGCTGTTCCGATGAAGTGATCATCGAAAAAATACTGGCGGGTGTACGGTTCCTCAACGGAAGCGCCGTCCGGATCG
>ERZ832317.6058-NODE-6058-length-10370-cov-3.430053_pt1 | contig 10370 bp, 10 predicted proteins | sample MGYA00519695_ERZ832317 | MGnify/ENA primary metagenome ERZ832317 (study PRJEB31850, sample SAMEA3708726) | human gut metagenome | biome: human gut; feature: human-associated habitat; material: faeces | place: China | collected 2014 ... | reverse complement strand
CACCCAACAGCTAAAGGATGCGTTCAACCTGCGGATGAAAGATGTCAACGAAGAGTTGTGGAAACTGGGTATTCTGGCCAAGACCAAACACAACGAAGTCGCCCCCGCCCAGCACGAACTGGCCCCCATTTTCGGCGATGCCAACACCGCCGCCGATCACCATCACCTTCTTTGATGTTTCCGCCATTTTCCACTGCTCACTCTCATGGCCGAGGAACGGGTTTGTCAGACAGCACAGCGGTTTTCCCTGATACATGCTTGGGACACAGCCCTGAAGACACGCAATGCATGGGATCATGTCCTCCAGCCGTCCTTCCAGAGCTTTTTTCGGCATCTCCGGATCTGCCAGGCTCTGACGTCCAAAGGCAACCAGATCAGTCCGGCCTTCCCGCACCAGAAGTTCAGCGTACTGCGGTTCCGTAAAACGGCCTACCGTGATGACCGGAATCGTCACAGCCCGCTTGATCTCTGTGACAAGGTCCGCAGAAAAACCTCCATGAACCGCAGTCGGTGCCCACATATATTCATCACGGATATGTACTGACCGGGATACATGAAGCGCATCAACGCCGTAATCCTCCAGGCAGGCTGCGATCGCGGCACTGTCATGTACGTCATTTCCGCCTAAAATCTCGTCAGAGCTGTTGATACGGGCCAGGACCGCAATCCTGTCTCCGACCCGTTCCCGGATCTTTTCGATGATCAGCCGCGGAAAACGCATCCTGTTCTCAAAGCATCCTCCAAACTCATCTACACGCTTATTGGTCCGTGGAGAAAGGAATGAATTCACCAGATACCCATGCGCCATGTGAACTTCCACGGCATCCGCGCCGGCCTTCCAGGCTCGCTCCGCAGCATCTGCATAGCCATCGACCAGGTGATAGATTTCCTCTGTTGTCAGTGTCTGCGGGATATCTCTTCCACACTGTGTGCAGATGGATGATGCCGCCTTGATCGGCGCCCCTGCATTCTTCGCATTTCCCTCCGGCCCTGCATTCTGAAGCTGGATGGAAACCTTCGCCCCCTCCCTGTGGCAGGCCTCGATCACCTTTTGAAAGCTTTCGATCATGCTGTCATCGTAGAGACATGGCTTTCTCGGTCCGCCCTTCGCATCCGGATGGACAACGGTTGCCTCGATCGTGATCAGGCCAAAGCCTCCTTTTGCGCGTTCTGCATAATAGGCTTCAGACTGTTCACTCATCGTGCCGTCGGTATTTGCAAAGTTGTTGCCCATCGGCGGCACCACAAATCTGTTTTTCACTGTCATATTGCCAATTTCTATCGGCTGAAACATTGCTCTGAATTTCATTGTAGCTCCATTCTGTATCTTATTTTATTTGCAGTCTTATTTTTCTCCGTTCAAAAGCTCTGGCCATGCTTCTTTAAGAACCTTTACGGTATTCTCGTATGTATAGGCGGCAGCCTTCTCCACCCCCTTCGCCAGAATGGCATCGGAGATCACCTCGACGCCGACCGCGAGCGGAGATACTCCGGCTTCGCGGACCATGCGGACAAAGCCTGCAGTATCCTTAGCTCCCGTGCCGGGCGCAAGCCGGTCATGCATGGATTCATCTCTTAAAACAGGAGCTGCATAAGGTCTTTCATAGGCATCATTGATCTGAATGCTTACCACCTTTTTGGCAATTTCTTTTGTCAGGATGTCATAGGGCTGATCGGCTCTTACCCAGTGCCAGCTGTCCAGAATGATCATCGCATTTTCGCAGCCGGAGGCCATCACCACCTGATACGCCTTTTTCAGATCCGGAATTCCGCTGTACGGCATCGGCTCTACTCCGATCATATATTCCCCGGCTCTCTGACAAAGCTCTTTTAACTTCTGAGCTGTCTGCTCCACCGGATAGTTTTCCATCAGACCACAGTTGATCTGTTTTACGTCAAATAATTCACACATATGGAAGCAGAGCTGTTCTTTGTATTTCTGTTCGTAAGATCTGTGTTCTTCAGCCCACTGTACGATGTACTCAACCTCTGTTACTTTCATACCATGTTTGTCCAGAATAGCAAGAATGTCTTTGTCAAAAAGTCCCTCATTCAACGCATCTACATAAGTTTCTGCACGAAGGCCGATTCCTTCGTATCCTGCGTTCTTTGCAGCGATCACTCTGTCTTCAAATTTGCACTGATCTCCCAGTGTCCAGGAACTGATTGTAATTGGAAATTCTTTTGACATCTTTTTGTCCTCCTAATAAAATCGCATAATTTTTCTATTTATTTTGATAATATTTTGTATCTTTTTGATATAAGCATTATATATCTTTGTTAAATATAAAACAAATTAGTTCTATCCTTTAAATTCATAGATTTTTTCAATACATCATGATATAATCTACGTATATGACAAATACAGCGCGGATTATTTGTGCAAGAGTGACTATAATTATAGTTTTCCGAAGCATTAAAGGACTGTGAAAGCCTGCACATAAAATATAGTCACTTATAAAATACTTATCAGAGAAAGGAGTTTTTCTATGAACCTGTATCATCTGCGGTACTTTTCTACGCTGGCTCATATTGAACATTACACAAAAGCCGCTGATATTCTGGCGATCACCCAGCCTTCGCTGAGTTATGCGATCTCCACTCTCGAGGAAGAACTGGGCGTAAAACTGTTTGAAAAAAATGGAAGGAATGTTACTCTTACCAAGTATGGAAAAGTTTTCCTGAATGACGTGGAAGAGGTACTGAACCGTCTGGACTCTTCTGTGAACAGTCTGAAGCTGGCAGGTAAGGGAGAGGGCTGTATTGATGTTGCATTCCTGCGCACTCTGGGAATTGACTTTCTCCCGAAGATCATGAGAGGATTTCTCGCGGCAAATCCAACGAAAAAGATTGATTTTAATCTGTATTGTGACAAAGTTTTAACAGCTGATATTTTAAATGGTTTAAAAGAGAAAAAATATGATCTGGGTTTCTGCTCTATGATTGATAATGAACCACTGATTGAATTTATACCTGTTGCCAGACAGGAACTGGTGGTGATCGTGCCTTCTGACCATCCGCTGGCAGCAAAAGAGGAGGTTTGTCTGGAGGATACTATTGCTTATAAACAAATCATATTTAAGAAAAGAAGTGGTCTGAGACATATTATTGACGGATTGTTTGAGCGCATCGGTCAGAAACCGGATGTTGCCTATGAGATTGATGAAGATCAGGTTGCTGCAGGCTTTGTCTCCAACGGCTTTGGAATCTGCGTAGCTCCCAATATTCCAATCCTGCAGTCTCTGAATGTAAAGATCCTTCCCTTAGTTTCTCCAAGCTGGCAGAGAAACTTCTATATGGCGATGCTGAAAAACGTATACCATCCACCGGTTGTGGAAGCATTTAAGAAATATGTGATCGAGCAGGCACAGAAGGAATGGGATTATAAGACCAGCTGATCTGACTTAATAAAATATCAGAATACAAAAAGATATGGGACTGTCCCGTCAGTCGAGACACCCCATATCTTTTTATAATAACCGATACATTCAATATTATGACTTGATATCCGGCACTTCTGATATCATAAACCAGATCTGTCATGTTATATTATTTTTCTTCATCCATGGTGCGGAGTCTGTGTACCAGCTCTTCACAGATCTCCAGTTCGTTCTTGCCGTCTGTTTCGATGATGATATCAGCCGCTGCCTCGTATTTAGCGCGGCGTTTCTCCATTAGGTCTGCGATAAATGGAACAGTCTTATTGTTCTCGATCAGCGGACGGTCATGGTTATTTTTGACGCGGTCAAGGATTGTCTCCGGTTTTGCTGTGAGGAGAACAACACGGCCATTCTTCTTCATCTCTACTACATTGCACTCTCTCATTGGAGTACCACCGCCGCAGGAGATCACAACATTGCTGCGTGACTGCATTTCGATAAGCAGGTTTGTCTCAAGGTCACGGAAATACTGCTCACCGTATGTCTCGAAGATATCGGAAATACTCATTCCCTGTCTCTGGGCAATGATCTGATCCATCTCTACCACATCCATGGCAAATACATTCTTAAGGAAATCAGAAATTGTGGACTTTCCCGCACCCATGAAACCGATCAGCACGATGTTGTAGTTGAAGAGTTTTCTTGCCTGGATCCGTTTACTGTTTGTGCGGATGCATTCAAATACATCGGAAACCTCATCCTTATGGCGTCTGCCTTCCATTCTCTTCTCCAGCCATTCTTTCTGCTTCGCTTCCTGCTCAGGCTGTAAAATCTGGAGTCCGTTGGCTTCTTTATATGCCATAATGTCCTCCACGATCCTGTTACGCATGATAAGTGCATCCAGAATGATCTCATCACACTGGCCAAGACTCTCTCTGAGTATTTCTAACTGATTCATATCTCTTTCCTCTGTCTTTCCTATGTCAGCTTGCAGCAGACCGCAGATCAGTCACAAACTGCCATAAACTATTCACGAACGGCAATATATGAATGCCGACTGTTAAGATTTATTATATCAATATCGCTTTCGTATAGCAACCCTTTAAACCATTAAATTATTTCATCTGTTCGATAGTTTTTTTCTATGAATTCGACAGACGATTCTATGGCAAGACTCTGATGACGTTTCTTTAAGGTTCCCATATAAATGTGTCTAATGAAAAAAATCATGAAATACTTTTTCAGTGTACCATTTAAAACTGATTTTTTCCACTGATTTCTCCGCATAGACCGGATAAAAATCTATCAGTTTTCCATCCAGGTAATAGGCAATGCGGCCAAGCTTCTCCCCCTTAAGAACCGGTGCACTGACTTTCTGTGGAATTTCTATTTTACAGGTTACAGTTTCCCCTTTTTTCAGAAGGACTTCTTTTTCCCTGTCATATGCGGTTACACTGCATTTACCTCTCAGATAGATTTTCGTTCCTATATCCTGACCATCTTCCACACCGTCTGTTACCAGGATTTTTCCGGTCTGTGGTTCTTTCCAGTAGGTTTCGTACTCATAGTTGTAATCTCCGAAGTCCAGCAGTTTCTCTGTGTCACTCCATTTATAGGTTTTGTGGTTGGGCCACCCACAGCCAAGGAGACTGACGATAAATGTTTTGCCCTCTTTTTCCCATGCACATACATAACAGTAGCCAGCCTGGGAAGTATAGCCTGTTTTTCCGGCAAGAACTCCGTCTCTCATGTCAAGAAATGCGTTGGCATTATGTACGGAAAAGGTTCTCTTTCCTGTAATCTCAGAGAATGTATAGTCTCTGGTCTGTGCAATGTGCAGGAATGTTTCGTTTTTAATAGCATAGCGCATGATCAGTGCCAGATCTTTGGCTGTTGTGTGATGTTTTCCGTTCTCATCCTCAGCATCCAGGCCATTGGGTGTGATAAAATACGTATTCTTACATCCTATCTGTTTTGCTTTCCGGTTGAGCATTCTGGCAAAGCCTTCCACGCTTCCCCCGCAGTGTTCTGCAATGGCAACCGCTGTATCATTGTGGCTTTTCAGCATAAGGGAGTACAGAAGATCCTCCAGATAATACTGTTCTCCTTTCTGAAGTCCCAGCTTTACTTCCGGCTGGGATGCCGCATTCTGAGAAACCAGAACATAATCATCCCCCGGAGAGTTCTCCAGTGCCACAATACAGGTAAGCACCTTGGTTGTGCTGGCATTTGCCAGAGGACGCTCCCCGTCCTTTTCATAGAGTACTCTGCCGGACTCTCCGTCCATGAGGACTGCTGATAATGCGTACAGTTCTGCCGGTTCTTCTGCAACAGGTGTCATGTCTACTGTCTGAGGTATTTTGTACTCCGCTCCCCGGGCGGAGGTGTATGTCTGCGTAAACAATAATACCGCCGTCACAACAATGACAGCGGCAATATGTTTCATTCTCATACTCCACCTCACATGCTGGCAATCCATGAATATCACTGTTCATAATTTACGGTTATTCACAGATCTGTTGTTTACAGGATATCTGCAGGATTTTGCTTCACCCTATAAGATAATTTATGCCTGCATGTCCGGAATATGACTGTCACAGTTCCGAAAAATATCGGGATATGCCCATTACCCGTTATAAGTCCGGTCCCATCTTTCGCTCAGATGATAAGCTTCCTCCCTTAAGGTATAAAGCTCTCCCAGATATTCCACAGCTTCAGGAACCGCCGCTCTGTAAAGCCTCTCAAGTTCAGACATTGGAGCTTTTGCCTGCTCTACTGCTTCGGCAGTCATGAAATGTTCAATGACAGAGCCGATGGACTTTCCCCCCAGTCCCAGAAGTTTCCCCAGAATCCTGCGTTTTCTTCCATGGTCATCACACACCATGAAATTGGTAAGAATTTTCATCATCCTGACAGAAATATAAATGTTTATGGTTTTCACCAGAGGAATGGCTCTGTGGATGACTCTGGCATATTCCATCTTCGGCACGATCCCGCAGGCCGGATAATAATGGTCAGGATCTTTACCTGTCTCTTCCATAAGCACACGGTCAAATTCCTTCTCCAGAACAATGTGAGGAATGACGCCTTCTGCAGCCATCTTATTTACATAGGGATGGCATGCGGAGTCCAGAATATAATGACAGCCAAATCCAAGAAGATATGCAAAAAGTGCCTCATCATCATTTCTTCTGACCTGCCGCATCCCTTCTTCAAAAAAGGCTCTTGCCTTCTCATGATGCATCTCAATCCCGAACTGGGTGACAGGATTCTTTGAAACCATATAGTAGAACAGGATATCCGGCCCATGTAAACCAATCCTGTACAAGTCCCCATGTCTGCGGATCAGGGCTTTCATATCTGAAGGCAGTCTCTTATATACTTCTTTTCCAAATAAATCATGCGCATATGTGGTTGGCATTATTTTTTCCTCCTGTATCTTACACATCCAGTTTCAGCTGGATTTCCTCCTCTGCCTCTGCCTTAAAGTCCTCTATCTGGACAGGGTCAGGGACAGGCAGGGATTCCAGATCCTGTACGCCGAAGCAACGCAGAAACTCTTCTGTGGTTCCGAGCAGGATCGGACGTCCGGGAGCATCCAGACGCCCCAGCTCCCTGACCAGACTGTATTCTACCAGCTTGTTGATGGCGTGGTCACATTTTACCCCTCGGATCTTCTCGATCTCCGCCTTTGTAACCGGCTGTTTGTATGCAATGATGGATAAGGTTTCCAGCATAACATCTGACAGTGCCGGTTTCTGAGGATGCAGGGCAATATTGATCAGATACTGATAATATTCTTTCTTTGTACACATCTGGAAAGAATTCTCCAGCTCTATGATCTGGATGCCTCTGTTCTCTTCCTGATAACGGTCCATCATATTACGGATGATCCTTCCTGTTGTCTTCTCGTCCACACCGATGGCTCTGGCGATCCGGGGCAGTTCTACGGAACCGCCCATTGCAAAAAGTATTGCTTCTATCGCAGCTTCTGTCTCCTTAATCTTCACTCAGTCTTCCTCATTCCTTTTATTACATATTGATCTCTGTATTCTGCGGTTCATCTTCCGCAAATTCTGTAAGATTCTTCCATGTATCCGGGTCTGTCTGTACTTCAACAGAGATATCGTCAAACAGCCCATTCTGCTCCACGTGGATATGCCCCATTTTCATCAGTTCCAGTATGGAGAGAAAGGTGACGATCACCTGTACTTTCGAGCACTGACTCTCCAGGAGATTGCGGAAGCTGAATTTCCGATGGGTACGGGCAAAATCTTTGATCTCTATCATCTTATCAGACAGGCTGACCTCTTCCTTCTCGATGGTTCCGAATTTGCTTCGGATAGGATCGACCTTGTCTTCCTGCCTGCGGATGATGGACTTGTAGATTGCATTCAGCTTCTCCAGTGTGAGACCTGCCAGAAGTTCCTTGGGATCTACAGGCTCTCTGTACTGCAGTACCTCATCGGGAAGAGTGGGCTCTTTAAAGAATACATTTGCCGCATCGTCCATCTTGTCCTTCAACTCATAGGACATAAACTTATACATCTTATATTCCAGAAGTTTCTCCACCAGTTCCGCTCTTGGATCTTCCTCTTCTCCCTCCTCATTGACTTCTTTCGGGAGAAGCATTTTACATTTGATATCCAGCAATGTGGCTGCCATAACCATAAACTCGCTCATAACACCAAGGTCTTCCCGCTCCATGGCATGGATGTATTCCATATACTGATCTGTGATCTCCACGATGGGGATATCATAGATATCTATTTTATTTTTTTCGATAAGGTGCAGTAAGAGATCCAGAGGACCTTCAAATACTTCCAGCTTTACCGGAATTCCCATAGCACAGTCTTTTCCTTTTCAAGTAAATATTTCGCTGCCATACAGTCAGCAGACAGTAACAATATTCTCAGGCATTCGGTTTCAGATCCACCATCAGCAATTCCCTGGGATTATGGATCCTTACAGGTATGGTGTGTTCCCCTGCTCCTGCGCTTACCAGCATATGCTGTTCCTTCCTGTGGAAATCTCCGCAGCAGAACTTCGGAAATGGATGAAGCTGTGGGGAAAGCAGCCCATTGTGCCTGCCAATTCTTACAATCCCTCCATGATAATGCCCGCTCAGGATCAGATCTGCCCCCCAGTCAAAATAGGTTTCTCCATATTTGGGACTGTGGGCCAGAAGAATATTCAGGGAATCGGAAGATGGTTCTCCGATCAGTTCCCTGACTTCCTCTCTTTTAAGCTGTGGAGAAAATGGCTTTTTATAATAGATCAGAGGTACTTCCAGACCATAGACAGTAAGGCTGGTTTTTCCCACCTGCAGGCTGCAGGATTCATTATGCAGGATATGGATCCCGGCTGTCTTCAGCTCCTTTTCATATTCCTGATATCGGGCTGCCATACAGTTCTCCTGAGGATCTGTCCTGTACAGCTTATATTCATGGTTTCCCAGTGCATAATAAACCGGATACTGCTGAGCAAGGCTCCTCAGAAGAGATGATGCAGTCTTTAAAGAAGCAGAATCATTTCTCACGATCATATCACCGGCAATGAGAATCCCATCCGGTCTGTACCGGTGGATCGTCTCCAGAAGCTTTCTGTTATCAGGGCCAAATTCCATGCCATGAAGATCTGCGAGCACCGCAAATCTGATGCCTCTCGCATCCTTTATTTTGTTAGAATGGATTGTATAATGTACGGTTTTAAATCTTTTCATGCAAGTTTTCTTTTCCCTTTATGTTCACTTTATGTCTGGCAACGCATTCTGCGGGATATTATTTTCCGAATCCGCAGTTCGGGAATGTACAGACATCACAGTTCAGGCAGAGTCCACCCTCTCCAAGTTGGTTAATCTCTGATAATGTGATCTCATCATCTGCCATCAGTCTCGGCAGAAGCAGATCAAAGATGGTATTCTTTGCATACATAACACATCCCGGAAGCCCAAGGATCGGTATCTGCCTGCCGTCTTTCTCATAATAGGAAACCAGCATCATAGCTCCCGGAAGTACGGGTGCACCGTAGGATACGATGCGGGTTCCTGTTGCTTTGATCGCACCCGGAGTTCTGTCATCCGGATCTACGCTCATTCCACCGCTACAGACTACCATATCGGCTCCCTCTTCGATAAATTTCAGGATATCGGCTGTTATCTGTTCCATATCATCACCCGGTTTTGTCTGACCGATGACCTCTGATGGAAATTTTGCAAATTTATCTCTCAGTACAGGAGTGAAGGTGTCAGTGATCAGACCTTTCTGCACTTCGCTTCCTGTTGTTACGATACCCACCTTTTTCTTCTTATATGGCAGAATGGAAAAGATCGGCTCTGTGCCTGCCACCTCTGCTGCACGATCCATTTTCTCCTTCTCGATCACCAGAGGGATAATTCTGGTTCCTGCCAGTTTGTCGCCCTTCTTTACAGGAAAATCTCCATGGCGGGATGCGATCATCATCTCTCCAAGTGAGTTGACAGCCAGCAGAGCTTCTCTGCGTATCTTAAGCACTCCGTCAACGTCTGCAATCAGCTCGATCTTTCCCTCTTTTATATCAGAACCATGCATGGTGTCCGAATCTCCGGCACAGATCTTATAAAGGATCTCTGCGCCTTCATTCTCATGAAGGATTCCTTCTTTCTTCTCCCACACATATAAATGTTCTTTTCCTACAGAGAGTAACAGAGGAATATCCTCTTCTCTGACAATATGACCTTTCTTAAAAAGCACCCCTTTTTTTACATCTTTGATAATCTGTGTGATGTCATGGCATAAAATGTGCCCTACGGCATCTTCTGTACGGATTTCTTTCATTATATAGTACCTTCCTTTTGTTTTTTATTTCCCTCAATACCCATTTGGATTTTATTATACATCGGATTGCTGTCCTTTGTCAAAAATTTATAAAACTGTCCAAAATACTTTTTGTCTACAGTGTTACTGTTCACTCCGTTCTCAGCAACACGCTTCGCGATGCACAGAATTTATG
>ERZ832317.6037-NODE-6037-length-10395-cov-37.155029_pt1 | contig 10395 bp, 10 predicted proteins | sample MGYA00519695_ERZ832317 | MGnify/ENA primary metagenome ERZ832317 (study PRJEB31850, sample SAMEA3708726) | human gut metagenome | biome: human gut; feature: human-associated habitat; material: faeces | place: China | collected 2014 ... | reverse complement strand
TGGCTCCAAAGGAACGACTTGATGAACAAACAGATGTGTACAATTTATCATATAAAAATATTTCTGTGCAAACTATTCTTAAAGTAATGGATATTTTTGCAATTCCATATAAGGCGGCAGTAATTCGCCTTTTGGAGGAAGATAAGATTGATGCAAAAGATGCAAAGAAACTTTTGCTGGTCCCTGAAGAAGAGATTAACAAACAAATGAAACTCACGGGAAAAGCCGCACGTTGGCAGGAAATACATAAGGATTTTGTTAGATTTGGAAGTTTATCAGAATTGATGTATGACGTTGAGCAGATGGATGCAGTTCGTGATGAGCGGTTGTCAAGTGATAAGAGCAGATTAACTGAAATTATGAAAGAAAGAATTTGTAAATTCAAAAGCATTAAGCTAACAGAAACGCTCTTAACAGAGCGTTTCTGCGGCGGAGCATCCGCATCTGAAAATAATCAAAGCAGTCTTCTTCGTTTCAGAAGCAAACCTTTTGTCCGTGGGTACCTCAGCACGGCAAAAATTAAAATATATATCAATAGCTTTTGCAGACGTGACGTTCTGCCTTTATTTATATAAAAAGGAATGATCATAAGTAATGACGCTAATTATTGCTGAAAAACCAAGTCTTGCACGCAACATTGTTGCCGGAATAGGAAAAATGAATAAACATAGCGGCTATTTTGAAGGCTGCGGTTATATTGTCACATGGGCATTTGGTCATCTTTTTTCTCTTTACGATATAGAAGATTACTTCTCGGATAAATCGAAAAAAGAAAATGATCTCAAAATACGCTGGACACTTGATAATCTGCCGTGTTTTCCGAAAGAATTTTGTTTTAAGCTTAAATGTGATGAAAACGGAAAACCGGAAACAAGCACTACAGTGGGAAGCGGCACACCCGGATATGCACCGATAGAACAGAGTAATTATCATGAAGGTAAAGACTTCCCGGCAACGATGGACGTGTATGCGCTTGGTGCAACTATGTATAAGATGTTGACGGGAATCCGTCCACCAGAGGCTTCGGAGATATTGAATGACGGTTTTCCTGCATATGAGCTACAAAAACATCAGGTAAGCGATTCGTTGATAGCCAGCATCGCAAAAGTCATGTCAGCTATGAAAAAAGACAGACCGCAAAGTGTAGCAGCATTTCTGGAGACGTTAGGAAATAAAAATACAAAAGTGACATTTGAAAATGATGAAAACACTATATCTACAGATGCCAACTATATACTGACCGATAACATACCAGTCCGGGAGTCTCGAAAGAAGCCAAAAGGCATCATGCTTATGCTTGCGACCATTCTGGTCCTTGCAGTAGCCATTGCTTATTCGGTTTCTAAGCCTGGTGGTTCTACCGGCAAAGATGCCCCCTCACAGACAGAGCTTTTTGCAAAAACAGTGAAAGCAGCAGAAGCCGGAAATGTAGAAGCCCAATTCGAATTAGGAAACATGTATTTCTATGGACGTAATGGGACTCCGATAAACAACCCATTGGCTCTAACATGGTACCAGAAAGCGGCAGAGCAAGGATATGCTGCAGCTCAGTTTGCAATGGGGCAAATGTATGCGATAGGCTTTACCGTACAAAAAAACATGTCAGAGGCTGTCAAATGGTACCAGAAAGCAGCGGAACAAGGACATATGGAAGCTATACAGAAGTTAGCACTATATTATGAAGGAGGAAATGTTGAAAATTATTCTGAGGCTGCAAAATGGTATCAGAAAGCAGTAGAACAAGGGGATATGCACGCTATGTATAATGTAGGACAGTGTTATGAAAATGCACAAAACAATTCTGAGGCGGTAAGATGGTATCGGAAAGCAGCGGAACAAGGAATTGCTGATGCCCAATGGAAGTTAGGACATCTGTATCAATATGGAAGCTTAGGTATCTCCGAGGACAAAGCAGAAGCTATCAAATGGTATCGAAAAGCGGCGGAACAAGGGGACGAATTCGCAAAAGAATGCTTGCAAAAACTTGAAAATAAATAATGTTTCGAAGACAAATGGAAAGTCTAACAAATTATTGAATAGTATGAGTAATATAAATGATAACTCGCTTAAACAAAATACCATTTTATATGGTAAATCACATACTTATACTATAGAAAGGGTATTGGGTCAAGGCTCTTTCGGCATCACCTACTTGGCTATGACCCAAGTCAAAGTTTCCGGAGCATTGGGTGAACTCGAAACAACCATACAAGTTGCCATCAAGGAGTTCTTCATGAGAGACATCAATGGACGAGAAGAAAATACTGTTACTTGTGGAAGCAGAGGAGGGGTCTATTATGACTACAAAAAGAAGTTTTCGCGCGAAGCCGAAAATTTGAGTAAGTTGAACCATCCTCATATCGTTAAAGTGCTGGAATACTTCGAGACCAACAACACAGTCTACTACGCCATGGAATATGTAGATGGAGGAAATCTGGATACATACATCACACAACAAAAAGGCTTGACTGTAAGTGCAAGTTCTCCGGAAGATTATGGAGGCTTATATGGCTGGGCAGACCCTATAGGGAGAAAACTGGCGTTTACCCACAAAAAATGAAATACTGGAATTATGCGAAAAATGTTCATGAAAATGGACTTCATATAAAGGGGGCAATGGGTATATGATAACAGGACTCAGTGGAAATTACATTTTCTTACCAGCAGCAGATCAACGCTACGATACTAAGATTATCAGCCAAAAGAATTTTGGTTATTATTGGTTAGGAACTTTATATTCATATGATTGGTTAGGAACCTTACATAACAATGTAAGTTGTCTCTCTTTCAGCAAAGCCCAATATCAAGCAAGCTTCACCCAGCGATATTTCGGATGTTCTGCCCGTCCCGTTTCAAAGTGACCAACATTTAAAACAAAATTCAAAGTTAATATGCAAGGAACTCAACAATCATTAAGAAAAGGTACTATTCTATCTGGTAATTCTTACAATTACAAGATTGAAGGTATTTTAGGCCAGGGGTCTTCCGGTATAGCCTATCTTGCTTCAATACAACTTCAAGGAGAGTTAGGTTGCCTAAATACCCATACACAAGTAGCCATAAAAGAATTTTTTCAGAAGAATTTCAATGGTAGGGAGGGCACTACTGTAACTTGTTCCAATGAAAAGGCTTTTAAAGAATATAAAACAAAATTCCTTCGGGAAGCCAAGAATCTTTCAAAACTCAAACATCCACATATTGTAGACATCCTGGAAGCTTTTGAAGCAAACAATACTTGCTATTACGTAATGGAATATTTAGAAGGCGGGAGTTTTGATTCTTATATAAAAGCAGAAAACGGTCTCTCCGAATCAGAAGCTTTGACATGCATCCGTCAAATAGGGGAAGCACTGCAATTCATGCATAACAATAGGATGTTGCATCTTGATCTAAAACCGAAGAATATAATGCGGCGTAAAGATGGTTCTATAGTATTAATCGATTTCGGTCTTTCCAAACAATACAATTCACAAGGAGAACCTGAAACAAGTACTGCCATCGGATATGGCACCCCAGGCTATGCCCCAATTGAACAAAGCTGTTATCGCGATGGAGAAGGTTTTCCTATAACAATCGATATTTATGCCTTAGGAGCTACATTATTTAAAACATTGACCGGAAAAACGCCTCCCAACGCTTCTAATATTATGAACTATGGCTTTCCGGAAGCCGAATTGCAAGAAAGAAACATCAGTAACAAGACCATTACTGCCATACGGCATGCAATGAAACCAGAAAAGAATGCAAGAACACAAACTGTAGAAACTTTTATCCAGGAAATTGAAGGAGGTCATGCAGAAGACACCACTCTTATTGAAGATAGTTCATTGATAGTTTTGCCGGAAACAAACAAAATAACCCTATCATTAGAAAAGTTATTCATGGGAAGTGATAGAAATTTTTCTACAGATATTATAATCACCGCAAACTCTATTGCACTTACCGTAAAAGCATTCACTATACCAAAAACCAAGATACAGACTTATACTTATCCATATACCTCTCAAAAATTCAAAAAACTATTATCAAACCTACGAGAGTTAAGTTTACAAACAGCTTATGACTCATTCAATTATGAAGTGGATAATGCACCAGATATTTTTTACCGCATGCGATTCTCCCTCTTCTCTACAAAAAAATCCTATGCAGATATAAAGGTGGAGTATGAGGCTTTAGATGAATTACGCACCGATGAATTGCCCAAAAACTGGCATGGCATGTTCTCAAGGCTTCAAAGGGCCATCACTTCCCAAATTCCTTCTTTCAACGAAACTGTTCTCACAGTAGTTTCTAATAAAACGCCCCCTGAAGAGGGGGCAAAGGTCATAAGCATAGCAAAAGAAAGCTTTATGGCTATCTTTGCTGGAGTCATGACTCTAATGCTAATAATTGGACCCAACATAGGAGTAGGAGGAATTATCACCATAACAAGCCTTGTCATCTTACCAGACTTGCTCATATTTTGGTTATCACCTCGAAAGAAGCTTCATGCGATTTTATTTTCTGCAACAATCATACTATTACTCGCAATCAACCATATAACACATCAATAAATCTTATAGATTATGCAATTACAAAACGGAACTCTTCTGCAAGGAGGAAAATATAAAATAGAAACAGTCTTAGGACAAGGAGGTTTCGGCATCACCTATTTGGCCACCCAAACGCTAACCGACAAAAAAGTCGCTATAAAGGAGTTTTTCTTTAAAGAATATTGTGAGCGTGACAATGTGTCGGGCACAGTAACAGTGCCAACAACCAGTAAGAAAAAATTTGTAGAGAAGTTTCAAAAGAAATTTCTAAAAGAGGCTAAGATTATCTCAAACCTCAATCACAAGAATATTATACGAGTGCTTGACGTATTTCAGGAGAATGACACTTCCTACTATAGCATGGAATATATCATTGGAAAATCGTTGGCACAAGAAATTAATGCCAAAGGGAAAATTGATGAGACGGAAGCCATTTCCATCATTGATAGTATCGGACAAGCCTTAAGCTATCTCCATGAGCGCCATATAAACCATTTAGACGTCAAGCCTGGCAATATAATGATAGATGAAAAGGAGCATAGAACTGTTTTAATTGACTTTGGCGTATCGAAGCAGTATGATCCTGAAACTGGTGACGGTACAACAACCACTCCAGTTGGTATCAGCCATGGCTACTCCCCCTTGGAGCAGTACAATACAGGCGGCGTAAACAATTTCTCACCACAATCGGATATTTATGCTCTTGGAGCTACTCTGCTGAAAATGGTTTCAGGGCAAACGCCACCCAGTGCTATAGACATATCACAACATGGACTGCCACAATTACCCTCTACCATATCTCCCTGGATTGACAAGGCAATCAGAACTGCCATGCAACCAATAAAAGAAAGCCGCCCGGCTTCGGTACAACAATTCATTACGATAATACATGAAAGAAAAGCCGCTCCAGAAGAAACAATTTTCTCCGGTACTGTTGAAAAGGAGAAAGATAAGAAACGATCTTCCATAGTTGGCAAAACACTTCTTATAGCCTTATTAGTAGCTGCAGTGATTGGTGTTATTTATGTCATGAATCAAAGCAGTGCAGTAAATATGCCTGATGTCGTTACAGAGGATAATATGCCCATACCCTATGAAGAACCATTAAACGAAGCACCGTCAAATAATGACTTGAAGACAAAAAGGTACTCCAAAGAGGTAGATTCCTCTACCGGTACCAACAAGCTGAATATAGACTACCCCACTTCAGGTAATGCCATATTGTTACAAAACATCAGAGAGTGGATTAATGAAGAACTTGGAGGAACTTACGACGGCGACTTGAACGACGGTGCGACATTCTTTGCATATTATACGAAAGGGTTAGACAACAATGAAGAAGACGGTTATTCAACCACAGATATAAAAAAAGCCAATGAGACAAGCAAAATCATCACATATATCAAAGACTGCTACGCATATGCCGGTGGCGCTCATGGATATGGTTTTGCCGTAGGTGTCACCTTTCGGAAAATTGATGGAAAAAAATTCTCAAAAGACATGATTATGCGCCCTTATGCGATACAAAACGACATAAAAGCTGGTTTGAAAAAATATTTCGGGGTAGTGACCGATGACGAGCTGATGGACAACCTTCAACTGAACAACGAATTATACAATATCAACAACCTCCCTCTGCCCGAAACAGACCCATGGATTACAAAAGATGGTGTTTTCTTCTCGTATGCTCCCTATGAAATTGCCAGTTACGCAGCAGGCGCTCCCTCCTTTGTGATACCCATCAGCAAAGTCAAGAACCACGTCACTTCTACAGCAAAAACATTCTTTGATGAATAAAACGACCTCATTAGCTTGAGAATGACCACCTATACGGTTATTTCATACAAGAATCACCGCATTTCATGTAATATACACAAATCCTTATATAGGTTATCATTTCAAATCAATATCTTTGAAACATAAAAGAAAACATTGGTTATGGAAAAGAAGCAGTTAAAAGTCTCAGAATCAGAATACGCTAAGAATCTTGGAGTAGCCGCAAGCGCGGGAGCAGCAATAGGAGGAGCGGCTTTTGCAGCAGCAGCTTATTCAACAAGAGCATGGGAAACTGACTCTAATGAAGACAACGAGACACTGGAAATTGTAGAGGAAAGCAGCACTGATGAGATGATACAACCAGAAACTGTATCTATAGAAATATCAGATCCCGTCACTGCAGACATAGCCTACACCATAGACCCTCTTTCTCCGGCTGAAAGTGAAGCGATAGACATGGCCAGTACGGAGAATGATGAAATTGTCATCGAAGACATTGAATATCCAGACGAAGGAGATATCCTCCAATCAGATATGCAAGACGTCATGGACTGGGTAGCAGGAGAAACGATGGATATTCCTTTGCTGGACAATGCTATATACAGTGATGATACCATCGTAGAAGACAGTCAGCTGTTTTCTATATGAAAAGACATTATTAATACTAAAAAATATCAGCCTTATGAACTCAGAAGACACCATTCTTAACCAGCAACAGAACGACAACGAAGAAACATTGCCGAACAACAACCAGAGCACCTCAAAGGAACAGCCTGCGAAAAAAGACAGTTCATGGAAACATGTAACAATAGGTGGCATATCTGGAATTTTATTAGGTGGCGCCAGTACCTTTTTCACCAGTTCTTCCAGTGCCGCCAATGACAGTGACGCTCCCAGCCACGGCAGCCAGTCAGCAACAAGCCATGGCTCTACTCCCGTTTCTCCAGACTCACACATCTCTGTAGAAGGGTTACCGGTTGCAACAGTCAGTGACGATATGTCTTTCAGCGAAGCCTTTGCAGCAGCGCGCCAGGAGGTAGGACCGGGAGGAGTCTTTGAATGGCACGGTGGCGTATACGGTACATATTACGCCAATGAATGGAGTGACATGACACCAGAACAGCGGGCAGAATTCGGAAGCCGCGTTTCCTATGGAGCAAGTGGTTCGGGAAATCACGAGACAGCAGAACACTCTACAGAAGAGAGCCATAATGTAGCGGAACATCATGCAACGGAAGAACCGGAAATAGTCAATGTGGAGCATGAAAATGCACACGTTGAAGATGAAGTTCAGATTGTAGGAATCAGTGATGAAACCATGGATGACGGCTCGATGGTTACCATCGGACAACTGGAAATAAACGGACAAGAAGTTTATGTGGTAGATGTGGATCATAACGGCACTTTCGACCTGATGGGAGCCGATGTAAATGGAGATGGAGTAATCAGCGAAAATGAAGTCTACAACATACAAGACCAAGGACTGGAAGTTGCCGATTTGCAGCAGCAGATGGATGCAATACCCTCGGATGATTATCTGGCAGATATGCCTGATTATATTAATGATGCTGACTCCAGCGGATTTGCCTAATCAACAGACAAGATGAGAATGAAGCGGATATTATTTTCACTGATATGCATATGCTTGTTTAGCCTGCAAAGCCTGGCACAGAATATATATTTAGTTTCCGTAGGCATTGCAGACTATCCCGGCACAGAGAATGATTTAACATTGCCTGCCAAAGATGCAGAGACCATACAATGGATATATCAGAAGAATCAGAAAGCAGAAACAATATTATTAACCGATGCACAAGCCACCCGGAGTAATGTATTAAGCAGTATGACGCGAATTTTCAATAAAGCCTCAGCCAAAGACATCATTGTCCTTTTTTTTAGTGGTCATGGATATAAAGGTGGATTTGTGGGCTATGATGCAATGATTACTTATCAAGACATCAAGAAAACAATGGCAAAAAGTGCAGCCAAGAACAAAATGATATTTGCAGATGCATGTTTCTCTGGAAAGATGAGAGAACCACGTAGAAACTCATCGAATATATCCCCCTCTTCGTTAAAAGTAATGCTGTTCCTTTCTTCCCGTGAAAATGAAGTCTCTATAGAGTCTCCTTCCATGAAAAACGGATTCTTCACAACATGCCTGCAACGGGGACTACGAGGCGGAGCCGACGCAAACCGTGATCGGATCATCACAGCTAAAGAGCTTTTCGAATTTGTCAGCCAAGGGGTAAAAAAGCTGTCAAGGGACAAGCAGCACCCTGTCATGTGGGGTAAGTTCAGCGATTCTATGCCGGTAATGATATGGTAACAATAATAGAATAGAACAAATGGAATCAGAATTATTAAGAATCAAGTGTCCGAACTGCGGTGCCGTTCTGACTATAAAAAAGATAGCAGGCCTGGAAACCAAGAGTATTCCATGCCCAGTATGCAAAAAGGCATCAAAGTACATTGACTACAAAGTTCCCAAACAACAATATACTCCACCGAATGAAAATGATGACACCACCATGGGAGATGAAACCCACATTGACCATTCAAAAAATCAGAGTATCGGCAAACTTCAGAAAATTGGCACAAGTCATATGTATACTTTATCCCTAGGAATAAATACAATCGGACGAAAGGCACAAACATCAAACGCCACTGTACAGATTGATACAGATGACCTTACAATGAGCCGTTCACATTCCATTATTGAGGTACGCAAACTGAAAACCGGTGGTTATATACACTATTTTTCGAATGCTCAAAACAAAAATGCCACTTATATCAATTCTGGATTAATTGAAAATGGCGACCGTATCATACTGCATGGAGGTGAAATCATAAAAATGTCGAATACGACATTGAAATTCATACTTCTTTCTGAAGATGATACAATCATTTAAACCTAAAACAAAATTGGATATGAAATATGTTTTAAACCCCTTAGCTATCTACGAACTGGGACAACGGAGCAATCAGGAAGATTCCATCTTCCCCGTATCAGGTGAAGTAACGGCAGAAGACCGCCTGTTTATCGTATGCGATGGAATGGGTGGTCATGAGTCGGGTGAGGTTGCCAGCCAGACAGTATGCCAAACGATGAGTGAATACATCTTGTCACAAACTTCACCGGAAGGGGCTTTCACAGACGAGCAATTTAACGAGGCGCTCAATGCAGCCTATGATTCATTAGACCAAAAGGATAATGGTGCCGCCAAAAAGATGGGGACCACCATGACTCTTCTGAAATTTCATAGTGGCGGATGCCTGCTTGCCCATATCGGTGACAGCCGCATCTATCATATCCGACCTTCTGAAAGATACATTTTCCACACAAGAGATCACTCGTTGATAAACGACCTATATGACATCGGTGAAATCACCCTTGAAGAGATGAAAACCTCAAAGCAGAAGAATGTCATTACCCGTGCCATGCAACCCAACCTGGAAAGACGTCCTAAAGCAGACATAAAACATATTACAGACATCCGCCCCGGTGACTATTTCTTCATGTGCTCGGATGGCATGTTAGAGGAAACTGACGATAGTGACTTGCTGAATATCCTCTCTGACCCTGACACAACAGATGATGAAAAAATACAAATCCTGACCAAGGTCAGTGAAAACAACCGGGATAATCATTCTGCATTTCTTATTCATATTTTAGACTTAATTCCGGATAATTATACAAAAGAAGAAAAAGGCAAAGAAGAAAGTCCTATAGAATCCGTTCCGGACAACCGTGTCATGACTGCTGGAACAAGGACAATCGAAAGAAAGGAAAAAAAGAGTGCTGAAACTAAAGAGGATAAGAGACAAAAGCGCAGGCTACCGATTGTCAAGATTCTTACATTCGCCATATTACTTTTTATCGTTATCTACGCCGCTTCTTTCATTCTGTTGAAAGCTATAAAGGGGGAGAAAGAGCATTCCAAGACAAATCACCAAATAGAAAACACTATATTACAAGAATAATCCAAGAATATGCAGCTACTACCGGAAACATCTCTGCAAGGAGGCAAATATAAAATAAACACATAGCGAAAAAGTAAATTTGGGTAAAACGTAGCGAATTAGC
>ERZ832317.6035-NODE-6035-length-10399-cov-3.530646_pt1 | contig 10399 bp, 7 predicted proteins | sample MGYA00519695_ERZ832317 | MGnify/ENA primary metagenome ERZ832317 (study PRJEB31850, sample SAMEA3708726) | human gut metagenome | biome: human gut; feature: human-associated habitat; material: faeces | place: China | collected 2014 ... | reverse complement strand
AGATATTCCTTAGAACAGTGCAAAAATCTTGCAGGAGAATATCACGAGATTTCAACAAAGATAAAAGAAATATCAATAGACGACCAGCAAAGATTAAGAGAGATGGACTTCTTAAAACATGAGATTTCAGAGATTGAGAATGCCAATCTTGTCAAAGGAGAAGATGAGGAATTAGAAACGGTATATCAAAAGATCGTCCATAGCCGAGATATCATTATTTCTTGTCAGGCAGCACGTATGCTGACAGGATATGAGGAAGAAACATCGATTGGCAATCAGTTAAGTGAAAGCATAAGAAGAATGCAGGAGATCAGTCATTTAGATCCTCAGATCTCAGAATTTTATGAACAACTGTTGTCAGTGGAAGATCTGTTAAATGGTTTCCATCAGGAATTGACGACATATATGGAGAATATGGAATTTGATGAGCAGACGTATCAGGAAGTGGAAGAACGTCTGAATGTCATTAATTCTTTAAAAGACAAATATGGTCCGTCGATTGAAGATGTTACATCATATGGACAAAAGGCAGAAAAACGATATAATATGTTGTGTGATGCAGAACATGAGATTGAAATATTAAAGAATGAACAGGAACGCATCAAGGAACGATATCTTAAGGAAGCAAAGAATCTGTCAGAACAAAGATGTAAGGTAGCAAAGACACTTGGAAGCAATATCACAAAAGCATTAGAAGATCTGAACTTTTTAGATGTTGTATTTGAAATGCGGTTTGACGTGCTGTCAAATTACACAGCAAACGGATACGACGATGCGGAGTTTATGATCTCGACGAATCCGGGAGAGCCGGTACGCCCGCTTGGAAAGGTGGCATCCGGGGGAGAACTTTCAAGAATTATGCTTGCGATAAAAACAGTGCTTGCCGATCAGGACGAGGTGGAGACGCTGATCTTTGATGAGATCGACAGTGGAATCAGCGGACGCACGGCACAGATGGTTTCCGAGAAAATGAATCTTTTAGGACGTTCACACCAGATCATCTGTATCACACATCTGCCGCAGATCGCTGCGATGGCGGATGCACATTATCTGATTGAGAAGGCTGTCTCAAACGGCGCAACCGTCTCAAAGATCAGACGGCTTGATACGGCAGAAACCGTGGACGAACTGTCCCGTATGCTTGGCGGTGTTGAAATCACGGATAAGGTAAGAGAAAGTGCGCGGGAAATGAAAGAACTTGCCGCAAAAAAGAAAAAATAAAAATTCCAAAAAAAGGCCGGTGTGTCAGGAAGTGGCAGGGCAGTTTGGATAAATAACAGCGTGAAAAAGAAAAAAGCACATATAATAAAAAGGGGATATCGAAACAGGATATCTTCTTTTTTTGCGAAAGATGGGGAAAACAGGAGAGAGAGAATGAAAAAGATAAGTGCTTATTACAGAATTATACAAAATCTTACCTGTATGGGATTCTTTTTTACGTTGATTTTTGCGGTAAAATCGTTTGAGAATGCTGTGCCGGATGAGATATATGTGAGAGCGGGAGAAACGGTATCTTATGATTTTGATGTTCCGGTCAGTGTTGTGCTAAAGCAGGACAGTACGGAGGTATTTGAATATCTGACAAAAGATTCACCGCTTACGTATTGTGTAAATTGCAGATTATTTGGAATTTTTCCCGTTAAAGATATCACGGTTATGCTGGTGGAACCGGAAACGGTTTATGCCAGTGGAATGCCGGTTGGAATTTATGCGAAAACAAAAGGAGTACTTGTGATCGGGAATGGGGAAGTGGAGAGGGTAGATGGACGGGAGGTAAAGCCGTCAGAAAATCTTGTAAAAAGCGGAGATTATATTGTCAGTGTCAATGGGATGGCAGTCAGCGAGAAAGAAGACCTTGCTGCAGCAGTGAACGAAGCCGGAGGAGGAAAAGATATTCTTGGAATCATGCGTGGCGAGGAATATATTGAGGTTTCCCTGGATCCGGTAAAGAGTGTCAGTGGAAAATATATGCTTGGTGTCTGGGTGAGGGACGACCTTGCGGGAGTAGGAACACTTACTTATTACAAAGCAGATGGAACCTATGCAGCACTTGGACATGCAGTGAGTGACAGCGATACCGGAACAATCATGAGTATGGCGGAAGGGTATCTTTATCATACAGATATTGTAGGCATAAAGAAAGGAAAGTCAGGCACTCCGGGAGAACTTTCCGGTATTATTCAATACGGGGACAGTACAAGAATAGGTTCGATCATGCAAAACACCGGTCTTGGGATTCATGGAGTCTTAAACGGAAACTTAAAGTGGTTAGAAACCGGGGAGTGTTATGAGGTGCGTTATAAACAGGATATCAGGACCGGAAGTGCGTTTATTGTATCGTCTGTTTCCGGGGAGAGTAAAAAATATGAAGTGATGGTGGAAAGTGTTGATTACAGCGGAAAAGAGGAAAATAAAGGAATCCTGATCCGGGTTACAGACCCTGAACTTTTAGAGCTGACAGGCGGGATCGTACAGGGAATGAGCGGCAGTCCGATCATACAGGACGGGAAACTGATCGGGGCCGTTACACATGTGCTCGTCAATGATCCGACCAGGGGTTATGGGATATTCATTGAGAAAATGCTTTAACATCACAGGCAAATATGGTATTATGAAACAAAAAGTGACAGTTTTTGTAAATGGGTGGCATATGCATACAGAGAGTGAAATAGAGAAATTAGCGGCGGAATATATGGAGGAAGGCCGGACAGCCTTTTTTTCAAAAGAATTAAATAAGGCGGCAACTTTAACGCAGAATGCAATCGATATCTATCGGATGGAAAAAAATTATGAACAGTATGCATTTGCGCAGAATATGATGGGTGTCATCTATGTGTCGCTTGGAAATGAATCGGCTGCAATGGATTGTTATTTAGAAGTGTTAGAGTGTTCAAAAAGACATGGAATAACATCCGTTCTGGCATTGGCGTATAATAACATAGGTTCCAGATATCAGGAGTTACGGCAGCACCAAAAGGCGATTGGATATTTTGAAAGGTCTGCAGATGAACTTGAAAAAGTGACAGACACAGAGAATGAGAATTTTCAGATCAGGTATCTGATTACACACATGAATCTCATGAAGTCCTATGGGGAACTTGACCGGCTTGACGATGCACGCAAGGAACTTCTTAAATTAGAAAAATGCAGCCAGGGTATTGTGAATGAAATGTATCGTTACTCTTATCTGACATTGAAATCAAGACTTTACTGGAACATTGGGGAAAAAGAATATGTGTATGAGCATTTGGATGAATTGATAAAGGGTGGAATTGATGATTCAAATGCAGCAGATTATATTGAAGATGTAAGTGACTTGTGCGGCCTGCTGAAAGATATGCAGGAGTTTGACAAGTGGAAAAGAGTGATTCTGGCATTTGAGCAGCATGCAAAGAAACAGAACAGCATTTATTATGAAATGATTCTCAATGAAATGTGGCTGGATTACTATAAGGAGCTTGGGGACAACGAGCAGTATGTAAAGCTCTGCATTCACTATGTAGATGTGGCTCAGCAGCAGAAAAAAGCAGACAATGAGGAACGTGCATGTGCGATCGACTTAAAGATTGAACTTCAGGAAAAGGAAGAACAACGCAGACATGCGGAGATACGTTCCAATCAGGATGCACTGACAGGTCTGGGCAACCGTTATATGTTAGAGAAAGACGCTGTGGATGTGATTGAACATGCAATAAAAACAGGCGAAAAGATTGCTGTCGGAGTGATTGATATCGATTGTTTTAAACAGCATAATGATACATATGGGCATATTCAGGGGGATCGTTGTCTTCAGCATGTTGCTGATGTTTTGAAGAATGCCGTGGAAAAACGTGGGAAAGCATACAGATTTGGCGGAGACGAGTTTGTTCTGCTCATCCAGAACGGGGAAGAAAATACGATCACTTCCATTGCAGAAACGATAAAAAAAGAACTGCAGCAGCTGCATATAGAGGATAAGGATTCTGGCAGACAGGCAGCCGTCACGATTTCACAGGGATATGCAAGTTTCCTGCCAGGCAGACAGGAAAGCAGAAATAGTCTGATTGAACATGCGGATAAAGCATTGTATGAAGTAAAAGAAAACGGAAGGGATGGATTTCGTATTATTGTAGAATAATTCATAATTTATGTAAATTTTTGCGCTTGACGACTACATTCGACAAAATAATTTGAGTGAAAATAAGTATCATCAATTTACAAATAATTTATGATAATAGAAAGTTCGCGAGGCGCACTTTCTATTGTTTTGTCACAGGAGGGCTTGAAATGGAAAAATTAAGTGTAGCAATTGCTGATGATAATGAGATAATGTTACAGTTATTAGGGGATATTATCGAAAGTGATGATGAGTTGAATGTGGTAGGAACAGCAAAAGACGGTGAGGAAGCTTATCGTGTGATAAAAACAAAAGAGCCGGATATCGTGCTGCTTGACATAGTAATGCCAAAGTTAGACGGACTTGGGGTACTTAGCCGTGTGAACAAGGATAAAACGATCAAAAAACACCCGGCATTTATCATGATCAGTGCAATCGGACAAGATCGTATCACGGAAGACGCGATCAACATGGGGGCATCGTATTACATTATGAAACCATTTGATAATGATATGATCATTGACCGGATCAAACGGATCAAAAACCGCAATGTGCCCGGAATGGAAAAACGTAAGATAAATGCATATGAAAAGGCAGAGCCGGTCAGCGAGCGCAGTCTTGAAGCGGATGTGACGGAGATCATCCATGAGATCGGTGTTCCGGCACATATCAAAGGATATCAGTACTTAAGGGATGCCATTGTTATGTCCGTGAATGATATGGAGATGTTAAATTCCATCACAAAGATCCTATACCCGACGATTGCAAAGAAATACCAGACAACATCAAGCAGAGTGGAGAGAGCGATCCGTCACGCGATCGAGGTAGCATGGAGCAGGGGAAAGATGGATACGATCGATGAGATGTTCGGTTATACGATCCACAATGGAAAAGGAAAGCCGACCAACTCAGAATTTATCGCGCTGATCACAGACCGTATTCGTCTGGAACATAAAATGTATTAATACTTTTCAGAAAAGTAAAAAAGAGTTATAATATTCTTTAGATTTTCAAAAGTTTATAGAAGAATAAATTTTTGGGGCTGGAGGGTTTATGACATGAAAAAAATATTATTTGCGGCTTCAGAAGCTGTGCCTTTTATGAAAACCGGAGGACTTGCAGATGTAACAGGCTCATTGCCAAAATATTTTGACAAGAAGAATTATGATGTGAGGGTCATTCTTCCAAAATATGTCTGCATGGAAGAACGGTGGAAAGGACAGCTTCATTTTTTATGCCATTTTTATGTGAATTTAAGCTGGAGGAAACAATACGTTGGGATTTTTGAAACAACGTATGATGGAATTACTTACTATCTGGTCGACAATGAATTTTATTTTGCGGGAAATGCACCGTACAACAATATTTATGAGGACGTGGAGAAGTTCGCATTCTTTTCAAAAGCAGTGTTAGAGGCATTGCCGTATCTTGATTTCTGTCCGGATATCATCCACTGTCATGACTGGCAGACGGGACTGCTTCCGGTATTTTTGCGTACTTTATATGGAGATGAGGAATACTATACGGGTATAAAGACGGTATTTTCCATCCATAATCTGAAATTTCAGGGAAGATGGAAACTGCCTGCAGTTATGGATATTACCGGACTGCCGGAACAGATTTTTGCCTCAGATAAGTTAGAGTCTTACGGTGAGGCGAATTACTTAAAAGGCGGTGTGGTCTATGCAGATGCAGTCACCACAGTCAGTCCGACTTATGCCTATGAGATCACGACACCAGAGGGCGGTGAAGGATTAGAAGGACTTATGTATGCGTGCAGGGATAAACTTTTCGGTATTTTAAATGGCCTGGATTATACAGAATATGATCCACAGAAAGATGTCTATCTGACCAATCATTATAACGAGGTGAATTATAAGGAAGGAAAGGCTCTCAACAAAACACGTCTGCAAAAAAATGTGTCTCTTCCGGTAGACGGGGACGTATTTCTGATCGGTATGGTATCGCGTATGACAGACCAGAAAGGGTTTGATCTGATCGCATATATCATGGATGAACTGCTCAGTACCGAGCGTGTCCAGTTTGTTGTGGCAGGAACCGGAGAGGCACGATATCAGGATATGCTGTCTTACTTTGCGGGAAAATATCCGGATAAGATGAAGGTACATATCGGCTATTCAGAGGAACTTGCCCATCAGATTTATGCCTCCTGTGATGCATTTTTGATGCCGTCTTTGTTTGAGCCTTGTGGTTTAAGCCAGCTGATGAGCCTTCGTTATGGCACGGTTCCGATCGTGCGTGAAACGGGTGGTCTTAAGGATACCGTCATTCCGTATAATGAATATACGAAAGAGGGAACCGGATTCTCCTTTGCAAATTATAATGCGCATGAGATGTTAGCGACAATCCGTTATGCGTTATCCGTATTTTACCAGCATAAAAATGACTGGGATATACTGATAAAACACGGTATGAGTCAGGATTTCTCCTGGAACGCATCGGTGGCAGAATATGAAAAGTTGTACGACAGTCTGATGACAAAGTTTACATGGTAATACGGTCACTTTTTTGAAAAATAATTTACATGGTAATACGGCTGCTTTCCCTTGAATAATAATATACATGGTCGGAGAGAATATCCTCTGTGGAAAGCTGTGTGGCATTGACTTCCTGAACCATTTCCGAGAGTTCCCGATAGGACTGCTGACGGGTATCTGCGGGACTGTTTGCGGAGGATAGCAGAGGATCGGCCGGTGTGGCAAAAGAATTGACGGGAATGATGAGAACTTCGTGGATGCTGCTTGGAAGGATATAAAGATCACTTCTTAAGTGCTCTGCGAAGTTTTTTAGCAGATCCTGATACAGGATACATGCAGAGCCGTTTAATTTTGTATGATTGGACAGCACATACATCGGAAAAGGTGCCGGTGGAGCAAGGATGGCGGAGCTGTCGTCATCGGAAAGAAGTTCTTTTAGCACGTCGCTCATATTGCGAAGCTCATAATGCTGGAGATCCGGTGTGTTTTTGCATGCAAGTGCATACAGGTCATCTTTTGTGATATTCCAGAAGGAAAGATGATGGTTATGGATCAGGATCGTGGCAGAGCTGCCAGAGGCTGACGGAGAGCAGGAAATCTTTTCTTCTGAAAATGACTGGCTGATATCGTCCGGATCAATGCCGATCAGACAGTTGAATACGATCGCCAAATCAAGAAAACGAAAATGGGGAACATCTGTTAACAGCGCCTTGTTGCGCTCGTAATTGATCAGCTTAAAGATAATGCGGGACTGAACCTTCTCATAGCATGTGAAAAAGGAAATATCAACACTGTGGGCGGGTTTGTTCTGCTGATAAATGTCCCTGATCTCGGTGCAGATATCAGAAATGGGCCGGCCGTTTTCATATGCATGAAAATAGTCATTCAGATAAATGGTCGGTGAGATATTGCAGCCCGGAGTTAAAACGGTCAGACCGTCTAAGTGGGTATTGTTATTTTTTAAAATGTCCTGCAGGATAATGGAAACGTCAGAACCAAATGCGTCCTGTAAAGATTGTCTGATCTGCTGTTTAAATGTCTGATATGTCATAAAGACCTCCTGTAAATACGAATCTATCCATGATAAATCCGCGGTGCAGGAGAAGATATTACTGTTTCTAAAATGGGGAAAGTCCACGCAAAACACTGCGTGGACTTACTATAACACATGCATACTACAAATGCAAGAAAAATTATTCGGATTTTAATTTTTTCCAGAGATAGCTGTAAAGCGAAGTTGTGGATTCATCAAACTGTTTGTATACGGTACAGTTATCCAGTGTTTCCTGTGGCGGGAAAATGGTGGTATCACTCAGAGTCTCATCGTCAAGTGCATCAATCACAGCAAGGTTTGGTGTGGCATAGCAGACATAATCAAAATTTTTCATGGCAACGTCCTCACGGCATAGGAAATCGAGAAATTTTTCAGCATTTTCCTGATTTTTACAGCTCTTTGGAATGAACCAGGAATCGATCCAGAGGTTGGAACCTTCTTTTGGAACCGTATAGGAGAGGTCATCATTTAATTCCATCGCAGTGGCTGCTTCCCCGGAATAAACTAATGCCATTGCCGCATTTCCGGCAGCCATTTCATCGGAAGTCTCATCCACATAATAGGCGTACACAAGAGGTTTTTGTTTGATCAGAAGATCAACGGCATTATTCAGTTCGGTCTCGTTTTCTGTATTGATGTCATAATTTAACAGGCGAAGAGCCGGGACAAACGAATCACGGACAGAATTCTGCATAATGATGGAATCTTTGTAGTGTTCATCCCACAGGATATTCCAGGAGGACACCTCATCATCTGTGACCATCGTGGTATTGTAGAGGATGCCGAGCGTTCCGTAAAAATAGGGCATGGAGTGAGAGGCATCCGGGTCAAAGATCCTTGCCGCATCGATGATCGACGGATCAATATTTTGGTAATTCGAAAAACTGCTGAAGTCGATCTTATTTACTTCGCCCTCCGAGATCAGACGTTCTACCATATAGTCGGAAGTGCAGATTAAGTCATAACCGATCGAACCGGCTTTATATTTCGTATACATTTCCTCCGGGCTTTCATATTCTTCTAATTTAACATGGATGCCGGTTTCCTGTTCAAACAGTTTTAAAACAGAACTGTCCATATATTTTCCATAATTTAAAACGACCAGCGAATTATCGTCAGCGGTTTTTTTTGTTCCACAGCCTGCGGCAAAAAAAGCGCCGAGAAGTAAAAGCGGAAAAACAATATATTTTTTCATGATATCCTCACGATCTGCCGGATAATACGGCGTATCTGTAATTACTGGCTGTTCTTAGACGATCTGCGGTTCATGACAAGCAACAGCAGAAATGCGGCAAAAAACAGCAGTGTGGAAAGTGCATAAAGCTCCGGACGTACACCTTTTCGAAGTTCTGTGTAGAGCATGGTCGAAAGTGTGTTCACACCGGCACCCTTGGTAAAGTGGGTGATGATAAAATCATCCAGGGACATCGTAAAGGCCATTAAAAATCCGGACATGACACCGGGCAGCAGATCAGGAAATACGACCTTGAAAAATGCCTGCCAGGGGGATGCGCCCAGATCGAGGGCAGCTTCGTAAACACTTGGGTTTAATTGCTTTAAGCGCGGCATAACGCTCAGGATCACATAGGGAATATTGAAGGTTATGTGGGAGAGCAGGATGGTGATAAAACCAAAACGCGCTTTAAAGGTTAAAAACAGAAGCATCAGGGAAATACCGGTTACGATCTCGGCATTCAACATTGGGATATTGGTGATGCTCATCAACACAGCACGGCTCTTTTTTTTCATGCCCTGAATGGATAGCGCAGCAATGGTGCCGATCAGCGTTGCAAAAACAGCAGATAACAGCGCAATCAGGAGCGTGTTGTAAAGTGCCTGCATGATCTCCGAGTTGGAAAACAGCCGAGTGTACCATTTCGTTGTAAAGCCGCCCCATTTTGCCCGGGTTTTGCTGGCGTTAAAGGAAAGAACGACCAGCGTTGCGATGGGGGCATACATGAAGATAAAAATCAGGGCGATATAAATTTTTTGGGCAGTTGTTTTTATCATAAGGAAGTTCCCTCCCCGTTTTTATCAAAAATTGCAGTCATCAGCATGTTGATCAGGATAAATACCATCAAAACAATGGAAAGACCGCTGCCTAAATGCCAGTTGCTTGCCTGAGTGAATTCCTGCTCAATAACGTTTCCGATCAGCAGGATCTTGCTGCCGCCCAGCAGATTCGAAATCACGAAGGTTGTCAGAGCCGGTACGAACACCATGGTGATGCCGCTGATGACACCAGGGAGACTCAGCGGGAAAATAACGCGTAAAAAGGTCTGGAACCAGTTGGCACCGAGATCGTGGGCGGCATTGATGACATTCGGGTCAATCTTTGTCAGTGCATTATACAGGGGCAATACCATAAACGGCAGGAAGTTATATACCATGCCGAGGATAATCGCGCCGGGGGTATTGATAATATTTAAAGTCGGCAGCCCGAAAAAGGACAGAACCGAGTTGATGACGCCTGTTTTTTCAAGGAGTGTCTGCCATGCAAGGGTGCGCAGGAGAAAGTTCATCCACATGGGAAGGATGAAAATCAGGACGATAAAGCTCTGCTGGCTGACATGCCTGCCTGCCAGGATCATGGCAAGGGGGTAGGCAAGGGCAAGACAGACAACTGTGCTGATTAAGGAAAGCACGAGTGCAGTAATCAGTGCCTTCATATGCTCCGGCGAGGAGATGGCAGCGACATTTTCAAAGGTAAATGCACCGCTTCTGTCTGTGAGTCCGTAGTAAAAGATCATA
>ERZ832317.6033-NODE-6033-length-10403-cov-4.040974_pt1 | contig 10403 bp, 9 predicted proteins | sample MGYA00519695_ERZ832317 | MGnify/ENA primary metagenome ERZ832317 (study PRJEB31850, sample SAMEA3708726) | human gut metagenome | biome: human gut; feature: human-associated habitat; material: faeces | place: China | collected 2014 ... | reverse complement strand
GTATCGAAAAAAGATACCAACTTCTCTCATAATTAGCCTTAACTTAATGCCATTGGGAATAATCCATCTGCCTTTTTCATATGTGTTAAATAAATCCATGATATTGTGAGGATGGTTATGCTTAATTATCTTTGGGGATATATGATACTGATCGGTATTGGATTTGGCATACTGACCGGCGAGGTAGAGGCTCTTAGCAATGCGGCTATTGACAGTACGGGCGAAGCTGTAACAATGGCGATCACTATGCTCGGCATTATGTCTATGTGGACAGGATTGATCGAGATTGCCAAACGTTCCGGCCTGTTAGACCAGATCACCAGAAAACTGGACCCTGTCCTGCATTTTCTATTTCCACGCATTCCAAAAGATCATATTGCAAAAGAGTACATCAGCGCTAATATCGTTGCTAATTTATTAGGGCTGGGCTGGGCAGCGACTCCTATGGGACTGAAAGCTATGAAAGAACTGGCAAAAATAGAGCGGGAGCGTCTTTCTGATACCGGCAGACCGATCCGCAAGGCTTCCGATGAAATGTGCACTTTTTTGATCATTAATATTTCATCACTGCAGTTGATTCCGGTCAGCACGATTGCTTACCGTTCCCAATACGGTTCCGTCAATCCTGCAGCCGTTGTGTTCCCCGGTCTGATCGCCACCACTATCAGTACGATCGTCGCTATTATTTTTTGCAGGATCATGTGCCGTAAGGGAGAAAAATAGGCGGTGCAGTTATGCACTGCCTATCCCCCGCTCTACTTTATACCCGCAACAGGAAATTCAAGTTTTTCCATCGTCCTACTCCATACCTACAACAGTAAAATCAAGCTTTTCTATCGTATCCTTGATGAGCGATTCATCGACATCTTTGTATAGAGATACGACGGCTATTTTTTTATTCAGTTTCACTTTACAGATCACACCGTCCAGCTCATTGACATGCTTCTCAATACGATTTTTGCAATTCTGGCAATGCATTCCTTCAATATGAACAGTAAGCTCCCGAAGCTTCGGACCATCCATTTTTTTCTTAGGTACCTTTTCCTTTGGTCCTCCACAACAGTCTCCTTCCCCTTTCATATGTTTGACTGTCGTACGGATTGCCGGGATTAAAATAATCACAATGATCACAATCGCAATCCAATTGCCCGATGTCTGTGCTGCCAAATAATTTACCATATTTACCACCTGACCTTTCTAACTCTGCTATCTTCTTTCGCTCCCTAAAGCACCGCTGTTCGTAAAGAGGCATAACCATCCATCTGATCATATAGAGAAAAGACCGCCTGTTTTTTGCAAAACAAACGGCCCCATCATTATTTTTTCTGTTTTGTTTTCTTTGACCCAGCTCCGCAATACTTTGTGCAGGAACCAGCCGAAGGACAGCCAATGCATCTTACACCCTTTTTCTTAGATTTGACAATATAAAAAATCGACACTCCTAAAATAAGCGCAATGACTAATATTGCGATCAAGTTTGCAATAATGCTTCCCACAATAACCATCCCTTTCTATTGATTCTATGAAATCTTCCACAGCGGACGATACGTTGCCATATCTTCTGACGCCGTGAAGTTTTCATATATACATTAATCTAATTGATACTCTGTATCAATAGCTCTGTTACCTTTGATGATCAGACTAACGATCACTGCCGCAAAGATTGCAATTGCAATCAATCCTGCATAGAAACCTGGAGTAGAAAGAACTGCTGCAGGTCCAGAAACGATCATTGTACCGATCTGGTATACCAAATATCCAACTGTGAAACCTGTTGCAAGCTGTAAGCAGATACCACCAAGCAGCCACTTACCACTCTGCATCTCAGAGTTCATAGCACCAAGTGCAGCGAAACATGGTGGTGTATAAAGGTTGAACATTAAGTATGCAAGTGCTGCCACTTTTGTCAATCTCATAACATCAGCTACCGCATTACCGGAACCTACTAATGCAAGCTCATCAGTATCAATGAAGTTTGTAATTGCAAAGCAGGTAGCGATTGTACCAACTACATTCTCCTTAGCAATAAATCCCGTGATTGCTGCTGCTGCGAGCTGCCATGATGCAATTCCAACGACAGGTACTAACAGATAAGCAAACGGGCCGGCAATACTTGCCAGGATAGAAGTACTCTCCTGTCCCTCTTCGATTGCCTGAAGATGCCAGTTAAAGGACTGCATCAACTGTACTACTGTATTACATACAAGGATTACGGTACCAGCCTTAACGATATATGCTTTACCACGATTTAACATAGATAAAACACCGATCTTCAAGCTTGGGATCTTATATTCCGGAAGCTCAATGATGAAGAATGACTTTCTGTATTTCATACCGGTAACTGCTTTGATAAGCAATGCACCTAAAAGTATCAAAATAATACCAACGAAATACATCAATGGACCTACCCATTTTGATTTCGGGAAGAATGCTCCTGCAAACAATGCGATTACCGGCATCTTAGCGCCACATGGCATAAATGTTGCAAGCATCGCTGTTGTTCTGCGCTCACGCTCATTCTTAATGGTACGGCATGCCATGATAGCGGGGATACCACAACCGGTACCGATGATCATAGGGATAACAGATTTACCGGAAAGACCTACTCTCTTAAAGATCGGGTCCAGTACGACTGTTGCACGTGACATATAACCACAATCCTCAAGTAATGCGATAAGGAAGTACATCACCATTACGAGTGGAAGGAAACCAACAACGGCGCCTACACCACCGATAATACCATCACAAAGGAAGGATACTAAGAATGCACTTGCGTTAGCTTTTTCCAAACTATCTGTCGCCCAACCCTGGAACTGCTCGATCCATCCGGTCAGGATATCTGCCAAATATGTACCTAAAGTAGACTGTGAAATATAGAATACCAGGTACATTACTACTGCAAAGATTGCAATACCGATTACAGGATGTGTGATAACAGAATCAATCTTATCCCCAATTGTCTTATCCTTTGTAAGCACTTTACGATTCTCTACTTCTTTCACAATAGCATTTACAAATGCAAAGCGCTTTCTATCAGCAGCTTCTACCTCATCTTTGTCATGAAGATTAACTTCACCCTGTATATACGGTGCCTTCTGACCGGATCCCTCTAACTCTGCTGCCTGAGCAACAACTTCTTTTAGTCCTTCATCGGATGTGGATACTGTTTTAAGCACCGGACAGCCAAGTTTCTGAGACAACAGTTCTGTGTTGATCTTTGTCTCTTTCTTCTCATTAATATCGCTCTTATTCAAAGCTACAACAACCGGAACACCAAGTTCCAAAAGCTGTGTTGTGAAGAACAAGCTACGGCTCAAATTGGTAGCATCTACGATATTAATAATAACATCCGGATGCTCATTCTTCACATAACCGCTTGTAATGCTCTCCTCTGATGTAAACGGTGACATGGAGTATGCACCCGGAAGATCGACTGCGATCAACTCTTTTGAGCCATCGTAATACGCCTTCTTGATCTGGCTTTCTTTCTTATCGACGGTAACACCAGCCCAGTTACCGATTTTTTCATTTCTTCCCGTTAATGCGTTGTACATAGTGGTCTTTCCACTATTGGGATTACCGGTTAACGCAATTCTCATAACGAAACCTCCTTGTAAAATGACAAATTATCAAATTCTTTATATTAAAATAGCTTTCGCTAGTTCAATATCAATGTTGTATCTGGCGTCTTTGATCGAAACTACCAGATTTTTCTTTTTACGTGCAACGACTGTGATCGGCTCACCACTGTAGCACCCAAGTGAGAATAAGAACGCACTCATTTCATCATCGTTTGTTGCAATCTCTTCTACTACATATTCTTTTCCTTCTACTGCATCATTCAGAGTCATATGTTTTCCTTTCCGCTCCTGTCCTTCCTCGCACAATATAGTTCGTTACTAACAGCAATCTGTTGCGACTTCTTTTCGTTAGGTCTTTCTATCGTGTGAAAGTTGACACATATTTAGGTTAGCTCTATCTAACCCTATAATAATTTAATACAATCTTTTTCTTTTGTCAACAAAAATATAAATTTTTTCAAAAAAGCTGCCTTACAAAGCGGCAGCTTTTTGAAGATAGGATTATAATGTCAAAATAGATCTTTCCATTCAAAGCAACGAATATTTGTCCACATTCTGGAAATACGTTTATTTTGTTCATCGTCAAAACATTGCATGATTGCACTGCGCGTGATTACATCACGTGGCGGATATCCGGCAAACACCTGTCTGCGTTCCTCTCCTGCAGGTACTTGCAGCACATAGTCCTGTGAAGCATTCTCATCTTCCTCAGTAAAGAAATATCGTAATGAATATGGTACAGTGTCCGTATCTTCATCTTCTGCGCCATAACACCAGTCTGCATATTCATAGATCAAAGGACTGTCACCACCGGAAATCACAGAAGTGTAACCAATATAATACATATTCTTGATCACATTGTCTGGTCGGGACAAAAAATTTACAAAGGCTTCTGCAGCCTGCTGCTTCTTTGCATCCGACCGAACGCCTTTTTTAAGCATACACCAGCCGTCAAACCACAGATTCGAGGCTTCCTTCGGTACGGCAAAGCTCAGCTCAAGCCCATCTTCTTCCGCCTGGTCCATGGTATACACACCATCACCGGACCACTGCATATTGGCAACAACTTTGCCGGTAACCATATCCGCTTTACCACTGTCTGTCTCCAGCGAATACGCATTTTCGCGCATATCTCCAAGGATCTCCTGAATCTCATCCACTGCTTTCACACTCGTATCATTCATTTCCTCAAAAAGACGATTCGAATAATCAGGAGCCTGTGTAAACTGCTGTGAAGACAGCTCCTTTTCTTTGCGGATCGCCTGCGCCACAATATAGGAATCTCGGATACTGTCTTTCATCGTGATACGTTTACGATATTTGGTATCCAACAACATGGACCAATGATCGGTATCTTTTTCATCCACTTCCTTTGGATTATAGACAATCCCCATTGTTCCCCACATATAACCTGCACCATACTTGGATAACTCTTCTCCGCCAATCTTTAACTCATCAAAACGTTTCCTTATATAGGGGGAAACTCCTTTCGCATAGTAGTTATCCGGATCCGAGGTGTCATAAAAACTGCTCGAAAACGGTTCCAATCGATGCTCTTTCATCAACTTCATGATCATATATTCTGATGGACAGATCAGATCAAAAGTATCTCCCAAAGTAAGCTGATTGTACAAATCTTCATTTGTGCCAAACGTGGAATATTCCACTTTGACTTTTTCACCGTATTTCTTTTCATACCATTGTTCAAACAGCTCCGTCATCTCTTCCTTTCCGAGAATTTTCGTGCCGTCCGCAAGCTCGATCGTCTCATCCTCAGACCAGCCGCCCTCATCAATGTATTCCTCCCAATTCGCCACGCGAAGTACTGTCACATCATCTTCCGACTGCTTTCCACAACCGACACACAATGCTGACAGCAAGAACAAAACACACAATGCAATTCCTTTTTTCACGGTTTTTCTACATTCCTTTCTACAATCGTTATACATTTATTCTGTCATTCTACATTTGTCGACTTTTTTAGATCTTTGCTGTTTATCACAACCACAAATAGCACCACCAGCAAAAATATTACCGTTGACAGTGCCCAAAGAGCCGTCTTGATCTCTGTCCGCGCTCCGCGTGTCGCATTAACCACATACGTACTGATCGTATTAAACGTAGCAGGTTTGGTATACGTAGTTATGAAATAATCATCTAACGACAAGGTCACTGCAGTCATAAAGCCTGCCGCAATACCCGGTACCAGCTCCCGAAAGATTACGGTACGAAGTGCCTTTGCCGGAGTACAGCCAAGATCTAATGCTGCCATATACATATCCGGATCCATCTGCTTTAGTTTGGGAAGCACTGACAAATATACAAATGGCGTACATAATACCGTCTGTCCGACGATCAACGGAATATAAGTATCTTTATCGATCCCGGCAAAAACGATCAACAGTACACATATCGAAAATCCAGTCACAACATCCGAATTAACTACCGGTATCTGATTCACAAGTTCGATACTCATACGTGTCTTTTTGGAAGAGTAAAAAATTCCTATTGCACCTAACGTCCCTAATATACTGGATAATACAGCTACCAAAAGTGCCAGAAAAACTGTGCCTATGATCATATCTGTCAGCTCTTTGGTCGTAAATAACGTGACATAATTATGCACAGAAAATCCACGGATCGATCCGATCATCGTCGACTTTGTAAAACTATACACCGCTAAGATCAAGATCGGCAGATACAAAAATGCAACGACAAGCATAAGCCACACTGTCTGTAATCCTTTCTTTTTCACAAAGCTGCACCTCCCCGCTGAATATCCGCATCATCACCGGTTATTTTGCCGGTGATCCAAGTGATGCCAAAAATAATGAACAGCAGTACCATTGAGATCATAGAGCCGTTATTCCAATCATAGGTATTGAAGTAACTTCCGATCAGACTTCCCATGATATACGTACTGTTATACACCATGTCTAATACAACATAATTCGTCATTGCCGGCAAAAACACCATTGTCACACCGCTGATGATCCCCGGCATACTGAGCGGCAGGATCACCTTAAAAAACACCTGATGACGTTTTGCCCCAAGATCTGCTGCCGCCTCCGGCAGTGCGCCATCTAACTTCAACAGCACCGTATAGATCGGTAGGATCATAAATGGCAAAAAGTCATAGACCATGCACAGCACCGCATTAAACAGCGGGTGAAATGCCAAGTTACCCTCGATCAGGTTTAACACTTCTTTGAGTGCCGTGATACGAAGCGTAAAATTGATCCACATCGGCGTCACCAAAAGAAGCATCCATACACCACTTTTGCGAAATCCCCCTCTTGCCAGAATATACGCTGTCGGATACGCAATGAACAAACAAACGGTTGTCGTCAGCAATGCGATCACGAAACTGTAAAATAACGTTCCTAATGTTTTTCCATTTGTAAAAAAATGTTGAAAGTTCTCTACGGTAAATTGTCCCTGCCCATCAGTAAATGCGTAATAAAGCACAACAAACAATGGCAGTACGACAAACAATATCAAAAACAGGATATACGGAATCCCTAACTGTTTTCTTGTAAAATGCATCTGTCTCCTCCATGAAATGATCCCGCTACCAAGGCAGCACTAATAAATGATCACTCTGCTAATGTAACGCTGATGCCTGTATCCGGCACGACAACACTAACGTAATCTCCAATGTTCCACAAATATTCATCATATACAAAATACAACTCATCATTGCTTGAACGCACTTCATAACTATAATGATCTCCCATATAGATCAACGAATCAATATGCCCCTGTACCAAACCAACTTGTGGGTCATCGCTAAGCTGCGCCTGTCTTGGATTTATATAGACAACCACCTTGCGTCCCTCTGTCTCGAGCGGATGACCGCTCTTATCATAAAGAACTCCATCCTGCAATGTCGAACCCGGAAAAAGCTTTGTCATATCCACTTTGATACTTCCATCCACCAGACGAATACGCATCGCATCATCGATCATGCCGGTGAAATGATTTGCCTTTTCATTAAAATGCATCAAATGAATACTATCCGGCAAGATATCAACACCAACTTTCGTTCCCTTGGCAATATCTCCGGAAGCCTGAGCGACAATCTCATCTTTCTCATTGTGCAGGACCGTGATCTCGTGAAAGGTTCCTTTAAATATAGAAGACAGCACCTCGCCCTGAAGTTTTCCCTTGCCGGCCTCCGTCAAAACAACGTCTTCCGGACGGATCACCGCCTGTACACGCAGTCCCTCTTTAATGTCATCCACACAATCAAACTCTGTTTGGCAGAAAGAGACCTTCTTGTGCCCTGTCATAACACCGTTAAAAATATTGCTTTCTCCGATAAAATCCGCTACAAAAGCATTCTTTGGCTCATCGTAGATCTCCTCCGGCGTACCAACCTGCTGAATCTCACCATTGGACATGACAACGATCTTATCCGACATGGTAAGTGCTTCCTCTTGATCGTGCGTCACAAAAATAAATGTGATGCCAAGTTGTTCATGCATTAATTTCAGCTCCAGCTGCATCTCTTTGCGCATTTTGTAATCCAATGCGCCAAGCGGTTCATCCAAAAGCAAGATCTCCGGCTCGTTGACGATCGCACGTGCAATCGCCACACGCTGCTGCTGACCACCGGATAACGTATGCACCCTTCGCCTTTCAAAGCCCTCCAGATCCACCACATCTAATACATGGCGCACTTTCTCGTCAATGACATCTTTGGGTAATTTCTTTAGCTTGAGGCCAAACGCAATGTTATCGTATATATTCAAATAAGGAAATAACGCATATTTCTGAAATACGGTGTTGATCGGACGCTCATTGGGTGGCAGTTTACTGATATCCTTACCGCCCAGCAATATCTGGCCGGACGTCGGCATCTCAAATCCACCGATCATTCGCAGGATCGTCGTCTTGCCACACCCGGACGGACCTAATAACGTTACAAATTCACCTTTTGCGATCGATAAAGAAACATTATCAACGGCGGCAGTGTCCCCCTCATAACATTTGGAAATATTTTTTAATTCAATAATGTAATCTCCCATAGTCATCCTCCACATGCATAATCTAATGGAATATTACTCTAGTATCCTGCGAAGGTCAATATTTTATGGGGAATTTTCTCCAGTTTTTTGTCCGAATATCCACTCTTTTTTCCATTGCAAAATATGCAGAAATGAGATAAAATATTTTATAGCGAGCGGTTGCCGGGCCGCAGTATATTTTTGCGGATCCCACACTTAAGATCCACACATTCTTCCGGTAATACTTAAATCAAGAAAGGACGAAATAATATTATGAACAACATGCCTAAAATGAAAATTGGTATTGTAGCTGTGAGCAGAGACTGCTTCCCAGAGTCACTCTCTGTCACAAGAAGAAAGAACCTTGTAGAAGCTTACAAGGCAAAATATGATGAGGCTGACATTTATGAATGTCCTGTTTGTATCGTTGAGAGCGAGATCCACATGGTACAGGCTTTGGAGGACATTAAGAAAGCCGGATGTAACGCACTTTGTGTATACCTTGGTAACTTTGGTCCGGAGATTTCTGAGACATTACTTGCAAAACACTTTGATGGACCTAAGATGTTTGTAGCTGCTGCAGAAGAGACATCCAAGGATGGCGGCCTGGTACAGGGTCGTGGTGATGCTTACTGCGGTATGTTAAATGCAAGCTATAACTTAAAGCTTCGCAATGTAAAAGCTTATATCCCAGAGTATCCGGTAGGAAACGCTGAGGAATGCGCTGATATGATCCATGAATTCGTTCCGATTGCAAAAGCAATCTACGCTTTGGATCACTTAAAGATCATCAGCTTTGGTCCTCGTCCATTGAACTTCTTAGCTTGTAATGCTCCTATCCAGCAGCTTTACAACTTGAATGTTGAAATTGAAGAGAACTCTGAGCTTGACTTGTTTGAAGCATTCAATAACCATGCCGGAGATGCTCGTATCCCTGATGTCGTTAAGGATATGGAAGCAGAGCTTGGCGCAGGCAACAAGAAACCTGAGATCCTTGAGAAACTTGCTCAGTATGAGATCACTCTCCTTGACTGGATCGAGGATCACAAAGGATACCGTGAGTTCGTTGCGATCGCCGGTAAATGCTGGCCTGCATTCCAGACACAGTTTGGTTTCGTTCCTTGCTATGTAAACAGCCGTCTGACAAAGATGGGTATCCCTGTTTCCTGCGAAGTTGATATCTATGGTGCATTGAGTGAGTTTATCGGAACTGTTGTCAGCAACGATGCGGTTACTCTTCTCGACATTAACAATACTGTTACACCGGATATTTACGAAGAAGATATCAAGGGCAAATTCGATTACACATTGAAAGATACTTTCATGGGATTCCACTGTGGTAACACAGCTTCCACAAAGCTTTCCTTCTGCATTTACATTGATTCCTACATCGATTACAACCTGACCTGCTCTTAAATAAGTGTCATCTACAACACCCGCACGTCCTGCTGCTACGATTACGATGTCTGCTTCTCTTACTACAGATGGCATATCTACTGTTCTTGTGTGACACACTGTAACAGTTGCATTTTTCTTAATCAGCATCATTGCTGCCGGTTTACCAACAACAAGACTTCTTCCAACAACAACTGCCTTTTTACCTGTACAGTCAATTCCATAATGATCTAAGATTTCCATACATGCCTGTGGTGTACATGGAGGGAAACCAACGTTTTTGCCTGTGAATACGCCAGACATAGAACCATCTGTCATACAGTCCACGTCTTTTGCAGGGTCAAGTGCATTCTCAATTACAGACTGATCCAGATGTTTTGGAAGCGGACGGAATAATAATACGCCGTGAATACTGTCA
>ERZ832317.6022-NODE-6022-length-10421-cov-34.285742_pt1 | contig 10421 bp, 9 predicted proteins | sample MGYA00519695_ERZ832317 | MGnify/ENA primary metagenome ERZ832317 (study PRJEB31850, sample SAMEA3708726) | human gut metagenome | biome: human gut; feature: human-associated habitat; material: faeces | place: China | collected 2014 ... | reverse complement strand
GGTTTGGTCTTCCGCTTTAAGAAACCCCGCCGTTTTCATCCGGCGGGGTTTTGTTTTCAATTTATATCTCTTTACCTTTGTGATAGCTGAATGTTTTTCTGTTTCTTTTATTGTTGCGTTTGGACGGGTCACGATTGCCGCGTTCCGGATTTTGGTCATATTCGGCGGTTGAAGGGGAATTGACCCGTTTTTCCTGCTGCCGCATAAATCTTTCGGTTTTGGCGAGTTTTTCTTCCATCTGCGTTGATTCGATGAAGACTTTTTCGGTATGTGTCCGTTCTTCTGCTTTGGGCCCTTGGCCGAATTTGGTTCCTTTTTTGGGGACTATTTCCCGGCCCATTTTTTGCAGCGCCTTTTTGGCCGCTTCGTTATGTTTGGTCAGGTATTGGCGGCAGCCGGGCGGTATGCTTTGCAGATGTTCGGCTTCCAAATTGATGACGCCGGGCGGGTTCTTTAATTTCATTTTAAATTGCAGAGCGGCGGCCAGCAGTTTGTCACGGAATTCCGGCGTACGAATATTGTTGAATTCAATGGTGTCGGCTCCGTTGTCGCGGGCGGCTTTGACCAAGGCGTAAAAGTAGTCGTAGCTGAGCGGTTTGCCGGCTTCGGGGTTTTTGACGGTGACGTCGATTTTATCCGGCTGCGGCGCTTTTTTCACCATATAGACGGCGCCGGCATCGCCGCGTTTGCGGGCAATCGGGCTCAGCGGGCGGACTTCGATTTCCACGGACGCAGGTTCCCGGTTTTCATCGGTTTGCACCCGAACTTCTTTAATTTCGCGTTTGGGTTCTCCGGTTTTTTTATCAACGGCGGTTTCGCACCATTTTTTCAGTGAAGCGGGATAGCCTTTAATCCATGAGGGTTCTTCGGAGTGATCGGAAGCTTCGGGTTTTTCTTTCTTTTCGGGAGCGGTTTCTTTTGCCGGGGTCGGCGGTGTGTCTTCCTTTGGGGCCGTTTTGTTTTTTTGCTCGCGACGGGCAAGCAGCTCATCTATTCTGCGGGCGGTGTCGTTTTCCTGCCGCGTATTGGATTCGTTTGATTCGGCAGTCCGGGAGGCAGGCGTTTGTCTTTCTCTGGATTGCGGAAGTTCGGGCAATTCTTCACTGATGCTGAAGATTTTGATTTTGGGAGCAGGGCGCAGTTCCTCGGTTTGGGACAGGGGCGGCTGTCCAGAAACGAAAGAATCCGTGTATGCTTCTTCAAAAGTCGGATTATGCTTGTCAAAAGAAAATTCAATCTGCGGCGTTTCGGCTTCCAGTTCTTTTTCGTTGAGCGAAATGATACCCCTTTCGCTCAGAATGCCGATTTTATCCAGGTTCAGTTTATTGTCATCGCCGATGATTTCTTCCAAAGCTTTTTCGTCGTTAATGACGTAGTTCAGCTGTTGCAGCCGTTCCTTTATTTTCCGGAGGGTTGTCTGCCGCTTGTCCGTGTTCGGCGAGGCAGCTTTGCGGGTGGCCGTGTCGGCTTGTTTGCGATATTGGTTTTCCCTTTCGGCTTTGGATAGAACTTTCATGTGCCAATCGTCCTGATGGTTAGATATGAGATAATACTATCATAAAAAAATAATTTTGTCTAATTTTTTTCTACATACTGCAGAGTTTGTTCAGACTGGCAGGGGTGACGGCCTGAAGATAAGGATTGCAGTGTTTTTCCAGACCGAGGGTTACCGGTGCGACCGGTTTTCCCTGTTTGATTTTGCCCATGGCCTCTTCCACATATTGTTTAAGCAGCTGGCTGTTGGGGTTGAAGTATTGGGCGAAGCCGATGCCGTGAATGGTATATTCATGACCGGGATAGAATTTGACGTCGTTCGGGAGTTCTTTGATTTTATTCAGTGTGGCAAACATTTGTTCGGCGCTGCCTTCAAACAGACCGCCGATGCAAAGGTTAAACAGCGTGTCGCCGGTGAAGAGGGCTTTAGCTTCAGGAAAATACCACAGAATATGGCCGATGGTGTGACCGTCAGCGCGGATAATTTCGGCGCGGGAGCTGCCGAGGCTGAACGTATCTCCGTCATTCAGGCCGATGTCTATGCCCGGAATACGGTTGAGGTCGGCTGCTCCGCCGACAACCTGTGCGCCGTAAAGCGCTTTCAGTTCCAGGTTGGCGTCGGTATGGTCGTAATGGTGATGGGTGTTGAAGATATATTGCGGTTTGATGCCCAATTCTTTGCATCTGGCAATAATCGGCGCCGCTTCGGAGGGGTCAACCACAGCGCTTTGTCCCGTTTCTTCATCGGTGAGCAGCCAGGCGTAATTGTCCATGGTGCCGGCCCGGCACAGAACTGGTTCAATTCTTAAGTTACTCATGCTTGTTTCTCCGTCAGTGTCTTATTTATAAATAGTCATCGGGGTTGATTTCATCAATCTGTTCCGGTGAAATATATTGCTCGGCGTAGTCCAAGTAAACTTTGCTGGTGATGAAAACCTTGTAAAGATCGGGGTCGATATGTCCGTTGTTTTTCATGTCGCGCATAATAGCCAGAACTTCCGAGAGTTTTTTCGGTTCTTTATACGGGCGGTCGTTGGCGGTAAGCGCTTCAAAAATGTCGGCAATGGCCATAATTTTGGCAGGAATGGACATTTGGTCGCCGGTGAGGCCGTTGGGATAGCCTTTGCCGTCTATGCGCTCGTGGTGGGCGCCGGCATATTCAACGACTTTTGAGAGTTCTTTAGGGAAAGGCAGAGCCTTGAGCATATCGATGGTGACAACAATGTGTTCGTTGATCTTTTCCCGTTCCTCTTTGTTGATGGTTCCGTGCGGGATTTTCAGGTTATAGAGTTCGCCGCGGTTATATTGGTCAAAGAGCAGGTCGCCCCGGTCCTGAAGAAGATTTTCAACACCCGGCTGTTCGTAAATTTCAGGGTTTTTGATGTGGTCGCGTTCTGCCCAGGAGAGCCCTTTCATACGGTTGAAGTAACGGGTGAAGGTGATGCGGGAAATCCTGTCCAGTTCGGCAAAGTCACGCTCGGTCATGTCTTTATCGCCGATGTTGCACTGGGCGATAAAATCGTAATCTTTTTCCAGCTGTCTGACTTTGGCGACAAATTCGGCCTGCAGGTTCTCCGGCGTGTCCGTATCGGCCAAGCGCTTTTTCAGGTAGTCGATATGTGCGTCGCGGCGCAGAATCTCAAAGCGGCTGCGTATTTCATGAATGCGGTTATAGATGGTTTCCAGCTTGGTGGCTTTGTCAACGATATATTCCGGTGTTGTGACTTTGCCGCAATCATGCAGCCAGGAGGCAATATGCAGCGTGTACCAGTCGTCGCCGCTCATTTCAAAGTCACGCAGCGGGCCGCTGTCTTCCTGAACGGCGGCGGTAGCCAGCAGGCGGGCAATAACGGGCACGCGCTGGCAGTGGGCTCCGGTATAAGGCGATTTGGCGTCAATGGCTCGGGCCAGAACTTCAATGAAAGATTCCAGCAGCTGTCCGTAGGCCTCATTAAGCATTTTGTTTTCCAGCAGAAGACCGATGAGCTTGCAGATTGAAATGGTGTTTTTCTGGGTGTCCAGCGTAAAGGTCAGGGTGCGTCCGCTTTCGTCCCGCGGATTGACAAACTGCGCAATGCCGACAACGTAGCCGCGGCGGGTGGTTACCGGAATGCTGAGAACGGAGACGGTGGCATAATTGTTGTCTTCGTCAAACTCGGCGAAAAAACTGTTGTCAAATTTATTGTCGGCGTAGATGTTATTGGAATTAATGACGCCTTTGCTGAAAAAACAGGCGGCGGCAATGGATTTCTGCGGCTGGTTTTTGATTTCGGGCAGAAAAACGGTCGGAGCATAGACCAGATTGTCTGAGCCGCGGCGGGTGATTTTCAGGCTTTTGTTGACGCTGTATGAAAGGGTCAGAAACTTGTCATCATTGACATTGTAGAAAAACCAGCCGTCCGCGTCACACATGTCGGCGGCGGTATCCATTATTTTTTCGACGATTTCGGCATGGTTGGCCTCTGCCAGCATTAAATCGCTCAGCTCAAGAATGGAACTTAAATTTCGCGTATTCGTCGACACCAAAGGCTGCCTCCTTCCCTTTACAAGGGTATAGTCTATACGCATTTAGTTAAAAAATAATCAATTAACTGATTTTTGAAATGAGGTAATTGACATCATCTTCGCTTAATTCCTCGCTGGTGGAGCTTATCGAAAGAATGCGTTCAATCACTTTGTGAATGAAAGAAGCACGATCGCTCTTCTGGCAGCCGAAGCGAATGTCGCGGATGACGTTCAGGGCGCTGAAAACCGCGGGGAACATACTCTTGGGGATAAATGCCTTGCGGAGCAGATTGCGAATCATAAAGTCAACCTGCAGGTTAAACAATATTTTGCGGACTTCCAGCAGCGGAGTGTTGGAAAGGTAAACCAGCGCATATTCAAAAAATTTCAAATCGCCCATGCAGATTGAACGCACAACCAGTGACGGCGTCAGGTGATTGGAGGCGTAAAGCTGGTGAACCAGTTCTTCAATCTGTTTATCGGAGCTGTATTCTTCCGAAATGCGCAGCGTGGTTTTTTCCTTAACCTGTTCAACAATGTCGGTGGCAATGTTATTGGGCAGATTATGGGTGGTAATCAAACGTTTCTGCAGTTCGTCGGAAAGAGAACTGACAATCTTTTCAATGACCGAAACCGGCAGGTCGGAACGATAAACCAGGTGTTTTTTGATATTGTCGCTGTCGGAATATTTATCAATAATCGAATCGTAGGTCTTTTCAACGATATTGGCGCTTTCATTGGAGATGAGAACGCCGACGACATCTTCCGAGCATTTATCAACAATATACTGCGAGACGTCTTCCGGCAGATTTTTACGCTGGGCGACCGCTTTCTGTTTGTTGCTGCTCTGCGCTTCGATAATGCTGATCAGGTCTTCTTTGGTGAGGTTGGCGTAATATTTGATGAAAGGAACGGCAACGCTGTCCTGATCGTTAATCAGTTTGACGGTGATATCGCGGGGAATTGACTTGCAGTTTTTCAAACTTTCGGAAAGGACTTCCCTGACTTTGACCTGAACGTCTTCAACCATAATGCGGAAAATGTCTTCCGCCAGTTTGCGCCCGCGCTCGCTGATGTCGGTTCCGTCATAATAGGCGGAGATTTTTTGGGCCGCAGCTGCTTTGTTCTCAACAGACAAGTCGTGAGACAGGCGGTTAACATCTTGCATTGTCAGGCCGAGTTTTGTCATTTTTTTCTGCACTCGCTTTAATTAACTATCTATTTCTTATCATAAAATAAATTAAATGAAAAGTGTAATTAATCTTTTGTTACAAAATTTTGTCGAGCAACCATTATTTTTCCGCATCCGGAATTTTTGCGTCCAGCCAGTCAATGTCCCCCAGCGTTGCCTCATCAAAATTCGTCAGCTCGTAAAAAGTCATGGTATATTCAAGCAAACCGGCAAAATTCCGGAGATTGGTGTCGAAAATCATGGCATTGGCAAGCGCTTTGCCGGTGACGGGTTTGTCACGGTTTTCAATTTCGGCGCGCAGAAAACGCAGCTGTTCATAATTTACGCCGGAGTTGATTTTATGGGTGTATGAGCGCATAGAGGCCAGCAACGAAGGGAAAATTTTGTATTTGTAGCTGTTGTCTTCGGTTTCGTCTTCGGGAATCAGTCCGGGTTCGTTTGAGTACCACAACAGTTCGCGGTAAAGCGAATTGCCTTCGTTGGCCGGGCGGTTGGTGCCCCAGTTGCTTTCAATGGCAGCGGCGCCCATCAGCAGAGAAGGCGGCAGTTTGTTGACGCGGAGCAGCAGTTCTTTGAAAATGTAAGCATAACGCCGTTCTCCCGTGAGACGGGTGAAAATGTCATATTTTTCCGCCTGCTGTTCAAGAAATTTTTCTTCTTCCGCAGTGAGGTCGTGCTGTTTTTGGAAGCGGTCTTCCAGCAGGCGGATATGCAGCCGCTCTTCACTGAGTTCTTCGCCAAGTTTCAGAGCCAGAGGGCCGACGATTTGCAAGAAGAGCTTGTTGCGTTTTTGCGGGTCTTTAATTGAGCGGAAGTCGCGGGGGAGACGGGTGAGAAAAATCGGCGGATAAATCCAGTCCCGCATATAAATGTAGTCTTTATAGCCGTATATCCGGTAAAAGTCTTCCAGTTCGGCAACCGTGATGTCATGGATATAAATGCCGTCAACCTTGTATTCATAAACGGGAGTATCCGGCGCTTTGGCGCCGCAGATAAAAAAGACGCTCAGAATCAGGGCTGTGACGGCGGTTAATGTTTTCATGCTTCGCTGTTTTCAAAATTTCTGACTTCTTTGACTTCAGGGATATAGGATTTGAGAACCCTTTCGACCCCTTCTTTAAGGGTAATCATGGCGTAAGGACAGCCGGCGCAGTTGCCGCGCATTTCGACATAGACAATTCCGTCTGCGAAGTTTTTGAAAACGATGTCGCCTCCGTCCTGTTTGACAGCCGGGCGGATGCGCGCATTAATCAGTCCGATAATGCGGTTGACGACGTCTGTTTCGTCGGCAGCCGTTTCCGGCGTTTCGATGACGGCTTCGTCGCCAAGAGCGGCGCAGTCCATAATTTCGGCGAGAATCTGCGGTTTGAGTTCTTCCCAGTCGGCTTCGTCTTCTTTGGTGACGGAGATCATTTCTGCCGTCATAAACAATGATTTTATGCCGCCGAGGTCAAAAATCTGCTCGGCCAGCGGTGACTTGCGCAGGGATTTGGCATCAACGAATTCGGCGGTTCCGCTTTTCAGAATCCGAACCGGCGGAAAAAAGTTTAAGACATTGCGGTCAGGGGTTTCTTGTGTTTCAATCAGCATTTTATTTCCTTGCAGGGGCTTGTTCGTTTAAAGCTTCGGCAATCAGGGCAAGCAGATTGCGGGCTTTCACGATGTACATGTTTAAATAACTCAGGTGGTTGGGTGCGGTCAGGCTGTTCAGCTCGCCGTTGCGGACAATGGTCGGTTGGATGGACGAGGCGTCTTCCAGAGCTTTGATCAGGCTTATCCAGTTTTGATATTGTCCGGCGGAAACGATGATGTTTTTATAATCATTGCCGAGCGCTTTGAAAAGCAGGTAATAAGCATAGGCTTTGCCCTGCTGATAATAGAAAATGTTATCGGCTTTGGTGTCCCACCAGGAAGAACTTTCCTCCCGGATTCGGGTTTCAAGAGCGGCGCTGCTTTTGCCAAGGTTTATTTTGGATTTGCGGAGCAGGTAAGCGAGGTCTGCCGGGCTTTTGTAAAAGACTTCGCGGCCGGCACTGAGGCTTTTGTTGTAATTAATCAGGTGGCGGCGAGCCTTGCGGTACTGGTTGTTGGCCGACGGTGCCAGCAACAGTTTGTTTTCGGCGGAAAACATCCAGACGGTTCCGGGGTAACGCAGCAATTCCGCCGCGGCCCGCAGGTCGGAAGGTTCATCTTCCACGGTAATCTTTTTATCAATTCTTTTGGCAAAAGAAGAAGTAAATTTATTTAGGGCGTCAAAAATGCCGAGCTGAAAATTAGGCATATTGTCAAGGAAATAAGAGGGGTAGAAAAACGGCAGGTTCGGCGTCCAGATTTTTTCGTTTACTTCACGGTTGACCAGAAAAGAAATCATTTCCACGCTGCTGGATTGTTCAGGGTGTTTTTCATCAATTTCATAATCGGTGGTGCGGTCAATGTTGCTGATGAGCAGTCCGCCGATAGGATAATAAAGAAAAACCAGCGCGGCAAGCAGAAGAACCAGTGTGTTCCACCAGGTCGCAAGAAAGTTCATTCCGCGGTCAACCATGGCATCAAAAGAAAATTTCGGCAGGCGGATTTGCCGCAGTTTGCCGTATTGTTGCAAAAGCCAGTTTTTAAGCTTGTTTTTGAGCATTTTTCTTTCCCCGTGACGAAAGCATTTTAAGAATGTCGGTTAAACAAAGCACACCGGTTAGTTTAGCCATTACGCAGAAAGTTGCAACACCCAAAATGCATAATCCGGCGAAAAGCGGAATTTTTATGCCGTAAGACAGCAGCAGCCAATTGTCAAACTTCCAGGTTATGCCGAGTTCTCCCAAATAAATAACCCCGCCCATTACCAGCGAGCAGAGCGTGATTTTGAGAATTTTGCGGTTCAGCTCGGCGGAATAGCTCCAATAACCGCGTTTTTTCAGGCCGCGAAGATATTGGTAGAGCGAGACGAAAGAGGCGACGGAAGTTGCCGAAGCCACGCCGACGTGGCCGAAAGGAATCATCAAAGCTATGCTGAGCGACAGGTTGGCAATCATGACAACAATGCTGTATTTGACCGGGGTTTTGGTATCGCCGCGGGCAAAAAAGTTCGGAGCAAGGGCTTTAACCATAACGTAAGAGGGCAGACCGACAGAGTAGGCGATAACTGCCCGGGCGGTCATAACCGAATCTTCGGCGGTGAAACGTCCGTGGCGGAAAAGAATATCTATAATCGGATAAGCCAGAACAATCAGGGCAACCGTTGCCGGAATGGAAAGCAGGGCGCCGTATTCAACCGCTTTGTTTTGGCTGTGACGGGCAGCTTCGATTTCTCCGGCTTTGAGGTGGTGGGAGAGTATCGGCAGTAAGGCAACGCTGATAGCTGCGCCAACCATGCCGAGCGGCAGCTGCTGAATGCGGTTGGCATAGTAGAGCCAGGAGATGGCTCCGGTTCCGACCAGCGAAACAACGATGGTGTCAACCACCATGTTAATCTGATAGACGCCGGCTCCGAGAACGCCGGGAGCAATACGTTTGAACAGGGTTTTGATTTCAGCATTATGCAGCAGGCGGCGGATGTTGAACTGCGGTTTGACGCTGACGTCAATCCGCCGGAGAAAAAAGTGCAGCCAGAGAATTTCAAGCAGACCGGCAATGGTTACGCCCCAGGAAATGCCGTGGGCAGGGGTTTCGCCAAAGGGAACAAAAGCAAAAACGGCAACAATCATTGTCAGATTGAGGATAACCGGTGCTGCGGCCGGCCCGGCAAATTTGCCGAAAGAGTTTAAAATGCCGGACTGAAAAGAAACAATCGAAATAAACAGCAAAAACGGAAAAGTGATGCGGGAGAGTTCGACCGACAAAGCCATTTTTTGCGGATCGGAAGCAAAGCCCGGGGCCATCAGTTCAACCACCCAGGGCATGCAGAATTCCATCAGAATAACAAAAAGGGTAAGAAAGAAAGTGAGGACGGAAATGGCCTGGGAGGCAAAACGAATGGATTCTTCGCGTCCGTCGGTTACCAGTTTGTGGGACAACATGGGGACAAAAGCGGTGGTGAAAGCGCCTTCGGCAAACAGGCTGCGAAACAGATTTGGCAGTTTGAAAGCAACGAAAAAGGCGTCGGATACGGCACCGGCACCGAGGAAATTGGCAAGAATCATATCCCGGGCAAATCCGGTAATGCGGCTGACGAGCGTGAACCCTCCGAAAGTGGCAATTGACTTAAATAAAGACATTTTTTTCCCATTAAACTGTTATTTGTTAAGGATATTTTATTGATTTGTATGCAGTATATTGTATAAAGATTAAAATTACGAACAGAAAAATCGTTTTATCGCCTTATATTTTGAGAAAAAGCCAGTTTAAATATTGACAAAAGACAATTATATTGCGATAATAGACAAAAGAGATAAGCAAGAATAATAAAAATCTTAGGAGAAGTTTTATGGTTAACATGGCTAATGTGCCGCAGGGAAAAGAGTTTTCTTGGAAAGGCGGCGTTAAAAGCATAGCACGGGGAAAGGAAAAATCTTCGGATCCGGCTCTTTCTCCGGCCGCACAGATTTTGATTTCGCGAGGATATAACGGTTTGGGATCGTCCGTATCCTATGAAGCCGATGCTCATAAAAATATGTTGTCAAATAAAATTTTGGCAAACAACGGTTTGGAATTGCAGGCTGACGGTTCTTATCGTCAGGTTTCTGCCGAGAAAGCCCGGGCGGCCGTAAATGCTGCCGAAACGGGTGCACAGATTATTTCTAAGGGTTTGACACGCTAACTTTTGATTAGAAATAAAACTTCTCGCAATAATCGTTAAAAAGTCCTCCGGTAACGGAGGACTTTTTTTACCAGCAGCTTCGGTGGCTTCCGCCTCCTACTGGACCGCCGGAACACATATGTCCGTAACCTGAATATTCCTCTATATCTCTTTCACATGCAGACGAAGAGGTATAGGAGGAATAAGTGTAACTTGTATCTTCCGTTTTCTTATATACGTCGTTGGTGTAGTATTCCGTATACTGTCCGACACGCAAAGAATAGCCTCCGTTTCCGTCGGAGATGCAGCTGCATCCGGTACTGTATCTTTCGGTTCCGCTTGTGATGCACCAACCATAGCAGCTTTCGCCGCAATTTGTTGTTCCTGTGTATATGTACTGATAGTTATCGAAGGGAGGATTCCCTCCGTTGTCGGTATAGGGGCAGGGATCGCAGACTTCTTTGCATTCGGAGAATTTCTTAAGGCTTCCGGAATAGCAGA
>ERZ832317.6020-NODE-6020-length-10426-cov-7.098062_pt1 | contig 10426 bp, 8 predicted proteins | sample MGYA00519695_ERZ832317 | MGnify/ENA primary metagenome ERZ832317 (study PRJEB31850, sample SAMEA3708726) | human gut metagenome | biome: human gut; feature: human-associated habitat; material: faeces | place: China | collected 2014 ... | reverse complement strand
CCGTAAGTGTAATTTTACCCTTTCACACTGCCCAATGCAACGCCCCGCACAATATATTTTGAGAGGAGCAGATAGACGATCATAACGGGCAGAATCGCAATGGTGATCATCATATATACCTTACCCATATCGAACTTCAAAAAGTCCGCGCTGCGCAGCTGTGCAACCAGAATGGGCACCGTTTTCCACTTGGCATCGTTGATGATCAGCGCCGGGATAAAGTAGTTGTTCCACGCGCCCACAAAGCTGAATATCGCCTGCACCGCCATGGCGGGCTTCAGGATAGGCAGAATGACTGTGTTAAAGGTATGGAACTCTCCTGAGCCGTCAATGCGCGCCGCATCAATAATGTCGCGCGGCAGGCTCGAATCCATATACTGCTTCATGAAGAAGAACACTGTCGGTGCGGCGATGCTCGGCAGAATCAGCGGCCAGAGGGTGTTGGTCAGCTTCATCGAGTCCATCAGGTTCAAAAAGCCGAGCGCCGAAACCTGAGTCGGCATCGTCATGATGAGCAGAATGACGGTAAAGGCCAGCTTGCGCAGCTTGAAGTCATACGCATAGATGGCGTAGGCCGTCAGTGCGCTGAAATAGACCGACAGCGCCGCACAGGCAGCCGACACGATCAGGCTGTTGCGCAGACCGGTCAGGATCGGCACATTGGCATCATGGGTGGTGTTGAAGAAGTTAACGCCAAAGCTGCCGCGGGGCAGCGGGTCAAACCCCTGCTGGATGGTAAAGTTGTTGTGCGTGGCGTTGACGATCAGCACATAGAAGAAGAACAGGCAGATAAAGCAGAGGACAAACAGCACGATATAGGCCACTGCACGCTGCAGTGTCAGCATAGGGTCGTGAATTTTGCTTGCCTTTGCGGTAGTGGTGGCTGCGGTTTGGGTCTCGTTCGGCATACCGTTCACGCTCCTTCCTTAGTGATGCTTAGCGGCCGCTTTGGCTGCCTTGATGCGGGCTTTCTCAGCCTTGCGCTGCTCACGGGTCAGGCCGTCATCCTCCTGCGTGAGGGTAAAGTAGATGATGACGCAGAGCACCGCGCAGAGCAGGAACATCAGCACCGAGATAGCGCCGGCTGTGCCGTAGTTTTTGCTGTACAGATGCTGGTTCAGGTACATGATAATGGTGTTGGTCGAGCCGTTCGGGTCGCCCTTGCCGTTGGTCAAAACCTGCGGCACATCAAACATCTGCAGGCCGCCGATGAGGCTGGTGATCAGCGTGTAGATGAGCAGCGGGCGGATCAGCGGGATCGTGATGCGCCAGAACATTGTGGTCGAGGATGCACCGTCCAGCTGGGCGGCCTTATACAGGCCGGGGTCCACACCCATGATGGCAGCCATCAGAATGATGGTCGTATTGCCGAACCACATCAGGAAGTTCATCAGCCCAACCAGACCGCGCGCTGTCCAGACATTGGAAAGCCAGCGCACCGGCTCGGCCACAATGCCGAGCTTGAGCAGGATCGAGTTGATCGGCCCTGTCTCCGCGTTTGAAAACAGGGTAAAGAACAGCATGGCGAACGCCGATGCCATGATAAGGTTGGGCATATAAATGACGGTCTTGAAGAAGCCCTGAAACCGCAGCTTCAACCGCAGATCGGTAAACCATGCTGCCAGCACCAGCGATACAATGATCTGCGGGATAAAGCCCATCAGCCACATGATCATGGTATTGCTGAAGTATTTCGGCACCTCCCGGATCATAGCGGCATAGTTTTTCAGCCCTACAAAGTTGGGGCCGATAATCTTTAAGCCGCTGCGGAAATATTCAAAGAAGGAATAGTAGATGGTCGTTGCCAGCGGCCAGAACTGGAAGATGAAAAAGGTGATAAAGAACGGCGCCAGAAATATGTAGCCCCATTTGGCGTAGCTCATGCCTTTGCTCTTTGTTTTCATAGGTCTCGCCCTCCTTAGCTGCGTGGGCATTGCCCTGCTGGGGGCAGAGCCTTTCAAAATCTGATAAAAACAAAACCAGGGGCGGGCGTCTCTCCCCGCCCCTGGCATGGCGTTTGCGGTTCAGTTCGTTTTGTCCACGGTCGCGCAGGTATTTATGCGGGCCATTCGACGCTGCTCAGCTCAGGATACTTGACCTTGATCTGATCCTCAAAGTTCTTCTTCGCGGTCTCAAGGTCAACCGTGCCGTCAAAGTAATCCTTGAAGCAGCTCTGGAAGGTCTCGTTGCAGCCCTGATCATACGGGCCAGCGTTGGACATATCAATGGTAGGTGCAACCTCTGCAAAGAGGGCAATGTGGTTCTGGCCGCCGAGGAATGCGGAGCCGAAGTTCGGGTCAGCTGCGATGGAATCCATAGCGCTCTTGCTGTTGGTGTAGTCCTGCGTATCCTCGGTGATCTTGGTCATGATGTCGGCATCACAGGTCAGAGAGTACATAACATCCTTGATCGTGGGGATGTTGTCGGTGCCGGCTGCTGCGCAGATCCAAGTGCCGCCCCAGTAGTAGGGCTGAGGACCCTGACAGACTGCGTAATCGCCGAAGATACCGTTGCCGACTTCCTGCTTGCCTCCCTCAGACTCAGGCGTGGCCAGAGAGTTGCCCAGCAGCGTGAAGTTGATGCCCCAAGTGGAGTAGAAGAAGCCGAAAACCTTGCCGGCAGGACCCTGATCGGCGGCCCACTGGTCGCTCCACAGGCTGGTCTTGTTGTTGTAGCCGTTATCGGTGTAGGTCTTGGTCTGATCGACCCAGTTCATAATGTTGGGGTCGACCTTGACGGTCGTGCCGTCCACCCAACCGGCGGAAACATTGTTGGAGAAGGTGCGGTAGGAATCATCGTAGCCGGAGAGCATCTTGTAGCCCTTGGCAGCGGCCTTCTCAGCCACATCGTTGAACTTATCCCAATCGCTCAGCGCGGCCTGCACCTCGGTCGGGTCATCGGTGCCCAGCACATCTTCAGCGATGGAGCGGCGGTAGGCAAACAGGCCCGGGGTCGCCTGCCATGTGGTGCCCTTCTGCACACCATCCACGGTAACGATGTCCTTGGTGTACTGGTACTGCTCCTTGAGATCATCATCGGTCAGGCCGACATCCTTCTTGACATCCAGCGTATATTCGGAATCCACATATTTCAGCGCGTAGTCCGCCTCGATCAGGAAGATGTCGATCTTGTCATCGGCAGCGGCGCTGTCCTGCTTGAGCAGGGCCTCGTCCAGCTTGTTCTGGTAGTTGTTGTTATCGTTGGGGTTGATGGTCCACTTTACGGTGACGCCGTTATCCAGCGTTGTGGTGGACTTGTCGGCGGCAATCTCCTTGACGCCGGGGTAATAGTCATTGAAGCGGGACTGGAATTCATCGTTCCAGCACCAGATGTTCAGGACCTTGCCCTCCTCTGCGGCTGCATCGGCAGCGGGCTCTGCGGCCGTGCTGCTGGCTTCGGTAGAGGTCGAATCAGCGGCGGGGGCTGCGGACGAGCTTGCGGTGCCTCCGCCGCAGCCTGCCAGCAAGGTGGCTGCCATTGCAGTGGCGGTCAATAAACTCATTGCCTTTTTCATAATGTGTTTTCCTCCTTTTTAATAAAAAGAACTCATGTATGAATCAGATATTGTGACCCGCATCCTTGCGGGTTTGAACCTATGGATTGGGGACATCAACGGACTGCCCTTTCAGCAAACTGCCGGAGACCAGCTTCTGTTCCGGCAAGGCCGTGCGCGGGGATTCGATCTGCTCGATAAGCAGCTCTGCCGCGGCGCGGCCCAGCGCTTCGGTGTCCTGCCGGTAGGTGGTCAGCTGCGGGGACATGATCTGCGAAATCAGGTTGCCGTCATAGCCGGCCACCGAAATATCCCGCGGAATCAGAAGTCCTTCCTCACGGATGGTCTGGATGCCGCCGATGGCGGAGAAGTCATCCGGGAAGAGGATTGCCGTGGGGCGCTGCGGCAGCGCCAGCAGCTGGCGGGTCGCAACGGCGCAGCTTTTCGCATCGCGGTAGGTGCTCGGCACGATGTAGGCATCCGGCACCGTGATCCCATGGGCGGCGCAGGCGCGGTAGAAACCGACCAGACGCTTCTGGGTGACTGCGCTGTGATTTTCTCCGTGGATATAGGCGATCCGCTCATGCCCTAAGGCAGCAAGCTGATCCACCAGCTTGTGAACACCGTCGGTGTTATCGGAAAGTACGGCAGCCCGGTTGTTAAAGACATGGTCGACTGTGACGATCGGCAGGTTGCTGTAGGCCAGCTCTATGACCTCCGGGTCATCGAACTTGATGCAGGCAGCGATCACACCGTCAACGCCTCGGTAGCGGCAGTGCTCTAAATAGCTGGAGTGGCCGTGGCCAATGTTGTGGTTGATAAAGGTGATATCATAGCCTCCGCCCTCGGCGTGGCGTTTGAAGCTGTCCAGAACAGCTGCGAAGAATTCATGCGTCAGACCGCTTTGTGCCTCGTCCACGAAAAGGACGCCCAGATTATAGGTACGGTTCGTTTTCAGGGCCCGCGCTGCGGAGTTTGGCATGTAGCCGATCTGCCTTGCCGCCTCGCGTACCTTTTCTTTGGTAGCCTGACTGATATCGTTGTGACCGTTCAGAGCCTTGCTCACGGTAGCCACCGAGACCCCGCATGCCTTTGCGATGTCTTTGATGGATGCCATGATATCGCCTCCTTGCATCTTCCTTAATCGTTTTCGCATCTTCACTATACAACATGTCAACCATAAAATCAATGCCTTTTTGGCATTTTTTGTGCATTTCGATTCGATTTGGCGATTTGCAAAAAGCCAAAACACCTGTTTTGGTAATTTCGTTTGGAGTTTCGCTGAAAAAGAGACATAATTTGCGCCTTCTTCTGCCTTTTCCGACCCAGTAATGGCCTGTAAGCCTGACTGCCATCTGCTTTTGGGGTGTCCACAGCCAGAAAGTATCCTTATAAATAATAGGTAGCATCCGCTTTTCGTTACAATTTTCGGCCGCACAAATTGTGAAACCTGCCAAATCATCGTTAAATTCAGCCGCAGCCCTTGCAATTATCCGAAAAACGCGGTATTGTAAGGGTAATAACTTAATCGTTTTCGACTTGAACTCACGATTTTATCTGCTTTCCATAAGTAAGGAGAGGGTCTCTATGAAGTTCGGTCATTTTTCCGATACCGCACGCGAATATGTCATCACCACGCCGCGCACGCCACTGCCGTGGATCAACTATCTGGGCAGCGAGGCATTCTTCAGCCTTGTTTCCCACACGGCCGGTGGGTACAGCTTTTACAAGGATGCCAAGCTGCGGCGTATCACCCGCTACCGCTACAATAACGTACCAGCGGACTCTAACGGCCGGTATTACTATATTAAGGACGGCGATACCGTATGGAATCCCGGCTGGCAGCCCACCCAGACCGAGCTGGACAGCTATGAGTGCCGCCACGGCCTCGGGTACAGCATCATTACCGGCAAAAAGAACAGTCTGACCGCGAAGCTGGAGCTGTTTGTGCCGGTAGGCGACAACTGCGAGATCGACCGTCTGGTGCTGACCAACGAGAGTGATGTACCGAAATCGTTTACTGTATTCAGCTATCTGGAGTTCTGCCTCTGGAATGCTGTGGACGATTCCACCAACTTCCAGCGCAATTTCTCTACCGGCGAAGTTGAGGTCGAGGGCAGCACCATCTACCACAAGACCGAGTACCGCGAGCGCCGCAACCATTACGCATTGTTCACCGTCAACACGCCCATTGACGGCTTTGACACGAGCCGGGACGCCTTTTTAGGCGCATGGCGCAGCAATGCGAATCCCGAGGTCGTGGAAAACGGCCGTTGCACCAACTCTGTTGCCCACGGCTGGGCACCCGTTGGCGTGCATCAAGTCAATGTCACCCTGCAGCCCGGCGAAAGCCGCAGCCTGATTTTTGTTTTGGGCTATATAGAAAACCCGGAGGACGAGAAGTGGGCCGCGCCCGGCGTCATCAATAAGACCCGCGCCCAGGCGATGGCTGCCCGCTATGCCACGGATGCGCAGGTCGATGCGGCACTTGCCAGGCTGCACGACCACTGGAACAACCTGCTGTCCACCTACTCGGTCAAGAGCAGCGATGAAAAGCTCGACCGCATGGTTAATACCTGGAACCAGTACCAGTGCATGGTCACCTTCAACATGAGCCGCTCTGCCAGCTATTATGAGAGCGGCACCGGCCGCGGCATGGGCTTCCGCGATTCCTGTCAGGATCTGCTCGGCTTTGTGCATCTGATCCCCGCCCGCGCGCGGGAGCGCATTCTGGACATTGCCGCCACCCAGTTCCCCGATGGCAGCGCCTACCACCAGTACCAGCCGCTGACGAAAAAGGGCAACATGGACATCGGCTCCGGCTTCAACGATGACCCGCTGTGGCTGATTGCCGCCGTGTACGCCTATCTGGGCGAGACGGGCGACTACTCGATTCTGGACGAACCGGTGGACTTTGACAACGACCACAGCCTTGCACAGCCGCTGCTTGAGCATCTGCGCCGCAGCTTTGGCTACCTGCGCACCCACAAGGGGCCGCACGGTCTGCCGCTGATTGGCCGTGCCGACTGGAACGACTGCCTGAATCTGAACTGTTTTTCAACCGTTCCCGATGAATCCTTCCAGACTGCCGGCGCTTCCGAAGGTCCTGTTGCCGAATCTGTTTTTATTGCCGGAATGTATGTAAAGTACGGCAGGGACTATGCACAAATCTGCCGCCATGCCGGTCTTACCAAAGAAGCTGATGATGCTGATGCGCAGGTTGAGCAAATGATACAGGCGGTTTTAAAATCCGGCTGGGACGGCGAATGGTTCTTACGTGCCTACGATACCGCCGGAAAAAAGGTCGGTTCGCATGAATGTGAAGAAGGTCAGATTTTTATTGAGCCGCAGGGCTTCTGTGTCATGGCTGGAATCGGGGTAAAGGAAGGTCTTGCCGAAAAAGCACTGGAGTCCGTAAAAAACAGGCTGGATACAAAATATGGCATTGTTCTTTTACAGCCAGCTTACACATACTATCACCTTGAACTGGGTGAAATTTCATCTTACCCGGAAGGCTACAAAGAAAATGCCGGTATCTTCTGCCACAACAATCCATGGGTTTCCATTGCCGAAACTGTTTTGGGACACGGCAGCCGCGCCTTTGAAATTTATAAAAAAATCTGTCCGGCATATCTTCAGGATATCAGCGACCTGCACCGGACGGAAGCTTACGTTTATTCGCAGATGATTGCCGGAAAAGATGCATGCCGTTTCGGTGAAGCAAAAAACAGCTGGCTTACGGGAACTGCCGCATGGACATTTACAAATGTTTCACAGTATATTCTCGGTATCCGCCCTGAATTTGACGGACTCTGCATTGATCCGTGTATTCCGGAAACCCTGTCCGGATTTACCGTAACACGGCATTTCCGCGGTGCCGTTTATCATATTCACGTTGATAATTCTGCCAAATCGCAGAAAGGCATCAAAACCCTTCTTGTAAACGGCACTCCGGTTGAAGGAAATATGATTCCTTATCAGAAAGATGTGACGGAATATCATGTCACTGCAATTATGTAATGGAGGAACTTTGTATGAAACATATTCATTTTCCAAAAGATTTTATATGGGGAACAGCTTCCAGCTCCTATCAGACCGAAGGGGCTTATAACCGGGACGGCAAAGGCGCTTCTATCTGGGATACGTTCTGTCAGAAAAGCGGTGTCATTGCTGACAGCTCTGACGGAACGCTTGCCTGCTGTTATTATGATAACTATGAAGAAGATATCCGGTTCATGGCAGATGCCGGTATCCGCGCGTACCGTTTTTCTGTTTCATGGCCGCGGATTTTTCCAAACGGCGATGATCCTGCTGTCAATCCTTTGGGGCTTGCCTTTTATGACCGTGTTGTAGACTGCTGTATCCGGTATGGCATCCAGCCGCACATTACGCTTTTTCACTGGGACCTTCCACAGTCCCTTTCGGACCGCGGCGGCTGGCTGTCTGCGCATACGATTGAAGCATTTGTGCGTTATGCTGCTGTTATCTGTGAACATTTTTCGGACCGTGTAACTTATTTTTCCACAATCAATGAACCGCAGATTATTACAAAAATGGGGTATTATGACGGTCTTCACGCGCCCGGATACCGGCTTTCCATGCTGGAAACACTGGATATTCTCCACGCACTTGCCAAAGCTCATGCACTTGCCGTTCCCGCAATGCGCAGGGCTGCAAAGAAACCGGTCAAAATCGGTTTTTCAAGTACCGGAAATCTGTGCTATCCATGCAGTGAAAATGAAGCGGATATCTGTGCCGCAAGAACTATGACATTTGCCAATACCAAAGAAAATATTTTATTCTGTCATCACATTTTCTGCGATGCGGTTATCAACGGACTTGCACCGGATTTTGAAGCACTTGCGCCGGAGATTACTGCTGATTTAAAATCAGATGATACGCTGAATTTTGTAACACAGCACCTTAAAAATGTGTGGAACGACTGCAGCGAATTAAATCCGCCTTTGGATTTTCTGGGGCTGAACATTTATAACGGACGCAAAGCCGGTGCAGACGGTTTTACGAAACGATATGCAGGTTTTCCAAAGACAGCACTGAAATGGCCTGTCACTCCCGAAGTTATGAACTGGGGTACACGCTTTCTGTATGAACGCTATCATCTGCCGATTTTTATTACTGAAAACGGGCTTTCCTGCAATGACCACATTTTCCTTGACGGAAAAGTCCATGATGCTGAACGCATTGATTTTCTGACGCGCTATCTGTTACAGCTGAGTGAATCCATAAAAGAGGGTACACCCGTCATGGGGTATTTTCACTGGTCTTTTACGGACAATTTTGAATGGCACAGCGGTTACGATGAACGTTTCGGACTGGTATATATTGATTATCCGACACAAAAACGGATTCCGAAAGATTCCTATTACTGGTACCGGAATCTGATTGCAGACTCTGCAGAATAAGCCGCAGATTTACGGAATTTCATATACCTCTTTTACCGCGGTTAATGCGTCCTTAAAAATCAAATGATTCAGTTCTGATTCATTCTGATAAAATATCTCAAGTGTATCGGAAGCTTTGTCTGTTTTTCCGGCTGTCCGGTACATATGATAATCAACTGCGCTGTTGTAGCAGGCACTGAAAGCATAGTAGTCCCTGTCATCTTCTGTGACTGTTCTTCCAACAGCGCGGTTATATGCCACCTTTTCTGATAATCTGCCATAATCACCATCGCAGAAATCCTCATACAGCTTCTCTGACGTATATCCTTTTCTGGACTGCTTTTCCCGGAAATAATCATACGCATTTTCCGCCGCTGACGGAATAATCATCAAAACCAGTATGGCAACAACCAGATACAACAGCTTTCCTATTATATTAACACGATTTTTTTTATTCTTCATCAAACATTCTCCTCGTCAGTAATGCAATTACCGATGTTCTGTCACGGTTTTCGAGCGAATCTATATCAGCCTGTGTAAAATTACAGTAATCCTTTAAAAACAGCCCTGCTTTTTCTTTTATATCTTCCATATAAGGAATACTCTCTGCCGCCCGTTCCCTGTAACTTTTCCCCTGCGCGCTTCCGGTTATCATACAGATTGCTTCTGCCGCATTGTTTAATGCCGTTTCTTTGGAATAATGCTCTGACAGTTCCGGATTATAGTAAAACATAATGGCATTGCGCAGACGCAGATACCCTTCTGTCATGTTGTAAAAATCATACCAGCCGCTGTTTCCCGTTCCGCTCATCCGCTGGTTCAGACGGGTGTAGAGCTGATACACTTCTTCATACTGCCCGTTATCCAGCAGTGTCTGTAAATGTTCTTTGATTTCCTGCTCATGTGTCTGATTATATTTTTTCTGCTTTTGTTCTGCCAGGTTATATCCCCAAAGGTGATTTGCCTGAATGGTTACTATGACTGCTGCAATTCCCGCAATCACCAGCGATGTAACCGGTGCAATGTATTTTATGAACCATTTACTGTTACGGACAACTTCTTTTTGTGTATCCGAAAATTCATGTTCATAATGCTCCATATCTTTGATGTGCTGCTGACTCTGTTCATTAGGTGTCCCGCAGTTTGGACAGAATTTTTCAAGCATTGTCAGTTCTGCACCGCAATTTTTACATTTCATAAATATTCCCCACTGTCATTTTTCATATTTTTGTGCTTTTTCACGGAACAGGCTGTAATTACCGGTATCACCGTTCCCGTACAAAGCCTGATAGTCTGCGGCATAGTCGGCTTCCGACTGTCCGATGGTATCGGTAAGAACTGCCTTTACATGCTGTGTCCACATACTGATAATTTCTTTTTCCTGTGTATCACAGCTTTTATAATACCGGTACATATATCCGTCCGTATCTTCCAGCATATTCATATATTCCATGCAGCTGCGGTACAGATTTTCAAATTCATAGCTTTCAAGCGGCGTTCCCTGTGCGATTTTATCATCATAGCGCAGTAT
>ERZ832317.6015-NODE-6015-length-10430-cov-3.675470_pt1 | contig 10430 bp, 10 predicted proteins | sample MGYA00519695_ERZ832317 | MGnify/ENA primary metagenome ERZ832317 (study PRJEB31850, sample SAMEA3708726) | human gut metagenome | biome: human gut; feature: human-associated habitat; material: faeces | place: China | collected 2014 ... | reverse complement strand
GTGTGGGGGAAGGGAGGGGAAACCTTTCTCCAGAAAGGTTTCCCCTCCCTTCCCCCACAATTTCCTTCCACCCGTCACCCTTTCACTAAATCAACAACGGCGCGCAAGCCGAGCAGATAGCTGCCGCTGCCGAACCCGGCGATGGAACCTCGGGTTACGGCAGAAAGCACGGAGAAGTGGCGGAAGGCTTCGCGGGCGTGGACGTTGGACATGTGCACTTCCACGGCCGGAATGCTCAAGATCGCCAGCGCATCCATGATGGCGTAGCTGTAATGGGTCCACGCTCCAGCGTTGAGCACGATGCCCGCCGTGCCGTCCCCGTGCGCCTCCTGAATCCGTTCCACGAACGCGCCTTCATAATTCGACTGAAAAAACGAAACCTCCACCCCAAGCTCCCCGGCGAGTGCGGAAAGTTTGCCGTTGATGTCTTCAAGGGTTTCCGTCCCGTAATGTTTGGGATCTCGCTTGCCGAACAGATTGAGGTTGACGCCGTGCATGACCAGAATGCGATTCATAGAATGATGTCCTTTGGATTGTGCGGGTTGCGGGCTGGCCTGAGATGCTGCCGTGGGGCACAGCATAGAGAAAAGGAAGCCGGAAAACCAGAGAGGAATGGCCTCCCGGTGGAAAAAAGAACCTGAATGAGACTTGCCAAATGGAGTAAAATCAATAGAATCTAAATAAAAGCCTGTGCGGTCTGGGGGATAAGGGCGCGCGGCGCAGGAGGCGTATCATATGAAACGGTGTCTGGTTATGCAGCATGTCGCCTTTGAAGATCTGGGTACTTTCGCGCCTGTGCTGGAAGAAAAAGGGTTTGCCATTCGATATTGCCCGGTAGACGAACCGCCTACCGAAGAGGAATGGCTGGCCGCTGATCTCGCCGTGGTCCTCGGAGGCGCCATCGGGGTTTATGATCAGGTGCTCTATCCGTTTCTCAAAGATGAAAAAGATCTCATCAGGAAGCGTCTGGAATCACAAAAGCCGTTGCTCGGCATCTGTCTGGGGGCGCAGCTTATTGCCTCCGTGCTCAAGTCCCGCGTATACCCCGGCAAGGGCAAGGAAATCGGCTGGGGCGGCGTGGAACTCACCGAAGCGGGCAGAAAGTCGCCTTTGCGTTTTCTCGATGGTTACCGTCCGGTTCTGCATTGGCACGGAGATACGTTTGATCTGCCCGAAGGTGCTGAACTGCTGGCCTCCACCCCCGTGACCCCGCACCAGGCATTCCGCATGGGCAATCATGTGCTGGCATTGCAGTTTCATCCAGAGGTCGATGCGGATAAGCTGGAAAGATGGTTCGTCGGACATGCCTGTGAGTTGGCCCGCGCCGCAATCGATCCTCGCCGTCTGCGCGATGAGACCAAACGTGCGGGTGAAAGCGCCAAAGAAACCGGACAGGCGCTTTTGCGCGAGTGGATAGACCAGTGGTAAAGGGATGCTAACAAGCAATGAAGAAACGCGCAGCCGTTGGGGTGCGCGTTTTTTTGTATCGTGGAGGCCACAGGTTGGAGAAGCGGGGCACTAAGGGCAAGGCAGATTTCCATTCGATGAGGAAAGGGGGGAGCTGTACGTTTTTCTCTTAACGATTTCCAGCGTCCCCGCCGTCGAAAAAACGGTTCATCTCTGCTTCGTTGGGGAGTTCTTCGGGCGAAAGCATACCTTGCAGACGTCCTTTCCCAAACAGGACAATCCGCGAGGCCATTCTTTTGGCTTGCGGCAACCCATGTGAGACGAGAAGGATGGGATAGCGCTCCGCCAGCTTGAGGAGCAGGTTTTCGATGGTGTGGGTTGTCGCGGGATCGAGGGATGCCGTGGGTTCGTCGAGGAGCAGGATTTCCGGTTCGAGCGCCAGCGTACGGGCAAGGCAGAGGCGTTGCTGCTGCCCCCCCGAAAGTATCGAAGCCGGTTCGCGTAGGCGTGAACTGACGTCGTGCCAGAGCCCCACCTCTGTCAGGCTGCGTTCCATCCGTTCCCGCCACTCCGAAGCGGGGAAGGCTGTCGCCAGCTGGAGGGGGAGCAGCATGTTCTGCCGGATGCTGGCGGGCAGGATGTTGGGCGTCTGGAAGACCATGCCCACGCGGCGGCGCAGGTCGGAGAGTGCGGCCTCTCCCGTGCGTCCGGCATAGATCGGGCGGAGTCCGCCGCCTAACCGGAGTTCGGCCTCGCCGGACGTCCGGCAGCCGGGCAGGCATTCGTTCAGGCGGTTCAGGGCGCGGAGGAAGGTTGTTTTCCCCGATCCGGAGCGCCCGAGCAGGACGGTTATGCCCTCGGCCGGGATGTCCAGAGTGATGTCATGGAGGATCGTGCGTTCGTGAAAGGCGACGGAAAGCCGCCGGATGCGTGCTGCCAGCGTCATGCGGAAACTCCCTCCCGCAGGGAACAGGCGTCCTTGCGGCGTTGATAGCGGGCGTGCAGCCACCATGCGGCGAGCAGAAGGCCCCCGGAAAGCAGCAGAAGCGTCAGCGAGGCTCCGAAGCCGCGTTCGAGTTCTTCCGGCGTCTGGTATTGGGCCGCCGTGTAATAGATGAAGAAGGGCAGGGCCTCGAAGCGCACGGCGAGGCCGGACGGAGGGCCCGCGTTGGCGACCACGCCGGTCAGCAGGATGACAGCCGTGTCTTCGGCGGCGCGGCCCATGGCCAGCATGATGCCGCCGAGGATGCCACGGCTGGCTTGCGGCACGAGGATATGGCGGACTATCTGGCTGCGGGTCAGCCCGAGTGCGAACCCCGTCAGGCGCAGGGAGGCGGGCAACCCTTCCAGAGCCGTCCGGGTTGTGACCACGAGCGAAGGGAGGACCAGCAGGGCGAGGCAGCCGCCCGCGAGCAGAATGCCGGGGCTGGCTCCGGCGACGCCGAGGCGGTGCAGGAAGAGGATGAGCGTAAAGCCGAAAATGCCCATGACGATGGACGGTATGCCAGCGAGGATGTCCATAATCACACCGAACAGGCGTTTCATGGAAGGCGAGGCGTACTCGGCGAGATAGATGCCGCAGCCGATGCCAGGCCCGATGGCGAGGAGCATGGTCGTCACAATGAGGCAGAATGTCCCGGCGCAGGCGGGCCAGATGCCGTCCCAAACGGGCAGGGTTCCGAGCAGAGCGCGGAGCGGTGGGGTGTCTCCGAAGAGGAGGGACGGCCCGAGCGTGGGCAGGCCGCGATACAGCAGGAATCCGAGCAGGCACACGATGGCGGAGGCGACGGTAGCGCCCGAAACGATGGACAACGGGCGGAGGGCGGAAGGCGCGTACCGTCTCCAGAAAGCGGGCGGCTCGGGGAGCTGTTCGCCGGATTCGGATGCCAGCTTGCGCAACGCGAGGCTGACGCAGGCACTGGTGAGGAGGAGCAGCCCGCCCGCCACAAACAAGGAATTGTATGCCGGGCCGCCCACTTCGGTGGCCGTAACGAGCCCCATGTGCGCGGTCAGCGTCCGAAGGCTGCCGAACAGGGATTCCGGCACGTGCGGAGCGTTGCCCGTGAGCATCAGCGGGATCAGCGTATCGCCTACGGCGCGCCCGAACCCGAGGGTAGCCGCCGTGAGCAGCCAGCGCCGGGAGGCGGGGAGCACGAGGCAGGCCAGCGTTTGGGAGCGCGTAAAACCAAGGGCTGCGGCGGTGATGCGAACGTTTCTTTCCTTCGTCCGCATGGCCGAATCCATGACCAGGACCATAGTGGGCAGGATGAGCAAGGCGAGCATCAGGGCTGCGGAGAGCCAGCAGAGGCCGGAGCCTTTCCCCGCGGCCTCGCGGACGACGGGGACAAGCAGGAAGACGGCGGCGAAGCCGTAAACCACGGTGGGGATCGTGGTCATGAATCGGACGATGCCCGCGACGGTGCAACCGAAGAGGCGTTTTTTCCCGCCGTCCTGTATGGCACAGGCCACGCCGACCGCGAGAGGCCAGCTCAGGAGCAGGGCGGAGACGGACAGCAGGAGCGAGCCCACGATCATGGGCAGGATGCCGAATTCGTGGGTATCCGGACGCCAGACCCAGCTGAATATCTGGCCCCCCTGTGCGCTGAACACGACGGGCAGTGCGAAGCAGGCGATGAGGGCGAAGACGGCGCACACGGAAGCCCCGGCCAGCCATGCCGCCAGCAGAGGGAGTCCGCCGCGTTCCGTGAGTGAAGTGTTCATCAAGCCGTCCGCGTTGAGGTGCATGGAGAGGTTACTGGGGGAAGGGGGGGAGCTTTTGGAGGAAAGGGCCTCCCTCCCTAAATTGCCAGCGCAGCTCGCGCCCATCCCTTCCCCTCCGGAGACGTTCGTTTTTATCGAGCCCTGATGCCGGTTTTCCCTGAGGAAGTGGAAGGTGGCGTTGGCGTCCGTTTTTTTGGGGGGAGAAGGGGACGCCAACGCCAGTGTGCACGAGGCCGGGCACTACGGTTCATCAGGGGATGAATGTATTGAGGACATGAAAGGTGAGGGGAGGCTGGTTCCTCCCCGTGCTTCATGGCAAGGCGGTTATTGTCTGCCGGTGGGGATATAACCGCTCTTTTTGATGATTTCAGTGCTTTCAGGGGTGTAGATGTAGTCGATGAAGGCTTTGGTGATGCCTTCGGGGGCACCCTTGGTGTTCATGAACAGCAAGCGGGTCACTTTATACGTGCCGTTGGAGGCGTTTTCCTGCGAGGGGACCATCTTGTCGAAGACGAGCGCCTTCACGTTCTTGTCCACATGCCCGATGCCCACGTAGCCGATTGACTGCTTGTCCTGCGCTACGGCGGTCTTCATCGCGCCGTTGGAATTCACCACGTTGGCGGACTGCACGATGGAGCCCTTGTTCAGCGCACGTTCCACGAACACCTCGCGGGTGCCGCTGCCGTCTTCGCGGGTATACAGGGTGATGGGGGCGTCGGTTCCGCCGAGCTCCTTCCAGTTGGTGATCTTGCCGTTGTAGATGTCGGCGGCCTGCTGGGCGGTGATGTCGGACACGTTGTTGGCGGGATTGACCACGAGGGCCACGCCGTCAATGGCGAAAGGGAATGTTTTCAGGCCGAATTTTTCAATTTCCTTGTCCTTCAGCGGGCGGCCCGTGTTGCCGATCTGGACGAGCCCTTCGCCCACCTGCTGTACGCCCACGCCGGAACCGCCGCCCGCCACGGTGATGCGGATATCGGGATTGGCGGTCATGATGCGTTTGGCGGCTTCCTTCATGACCGGGATATGGGCGGTGCCTCCGGCGATATCCAGAGTGCCTTTCATGCCTTTAAAGGCATCAAGGGGGGCGGCCACGGCGGTGGCGGCCAGAAGGAGCGTTGCGGCGAGAGCGGGGAGCAGGAACTTTTTCATAGGGTCCTCACAAGATACGAGTAGAGGATAGCCTGACGCATAGAGTGAGGATGCGGCAGGACGAAGCGCACGCCTAAAGACATGCAGCCCTAGTTGCTCGGGGGCGCTTCCATACTCGGTATGGAATGCGCATGGATGGGGGAAAAGTCCGGTGTCACCTCACCGGAGCACGTAAGGTGCTCAGGGGGGAAGACAGTTTGCGGGTGTAAGGCGAGGGCACAGACCACACGGGACGGAACGGCCCGCTATGGATGGGGAAAAGAAGAGGCGGTCTGTGAAGGATGGGATCATGATCGAAGCATAGCCGCAAGCCGTGCTTTTGGCAACGGCATCCAGCGGATTCTTTTCGGTGGAAGGACTGGTTCGGTACAGATTCGACACAATGCAATCCATTATGCGGTGTGTCGGCCTTTGCATACTTTTGAGATCACCTGCTGTGAACTCTGTGTACTTTTTGAAAAAATACTCGGGCTCCTCCCACTCCCACTGTGGGGCAATGAGTTATCCGTCGTATCCCTATTCCAAAGAAAAAAGCCGCCCAACGGAACTCCCGTCGCGTGGCCTCCCATTCGTTGAAAAGATTGGGAGAGAGGAGGCTCGGGGGAGGGGAGAGAGGACCCTTCTCCAGAAGGGCCCCTCCCCTGATATCATCCTATTCAACGCCAAATTCGTACTGCCCCAGCTTGTCGAGGATGGCGCACATGGTGATCGCCATCATGCCGGAAAGGAACGCGACCCGCTCTTTAGGTAGGGTTTCGAGGGCCCCTTCGCCGACCAGCCGCTGGTAAAACAGTGAGGGGCACTGCTTCTGCTGGTTCTGGGCCATCAGCCGGATATAGCTGGAAAACGTGTCGTCGATGAAGCTTTCGATCTGCTCGGGGGTGTACCCGGCCATTTGCGACAACAATGTCCGGGTGCTCCGCAGATATTCGGCCATGACCTGATTGGAGGCCTGGGCCATCAGGCCGTACACCACGGCGGCGTGAACGAAACCGTACCATTCGCGGGTGAGGGCCCTGCGGGAGGCGTCGTCGCCACAGGGAACACCCGCTCGCTGGGCCATCTCGAGGAGGTCCTGCTCACGGGTGTTGAGTTCGAAGAGGATGCAGGCGGCCTGCACCGCCTGTTCCGGAGAGAGTATTTTCTTTTCGGTTTGTTCTGACATGGCGTTTCCGACGGGCAGGGGCGGCCGCGAGAGGCCCCGCCGGTCATGCCGCTACCCGATTTCGTTAGTGTCGTCCTTGGTGTGGAACGGATTAAAGGAGGCTTCTTCCTTGAACATGGCTTCAAGGTAGGACAGCGCGTTGTCGCTGCTCGTCTGCTTGATGCCGATGGCGCCGTAGGAGAAGTTCACGTGGAACTGCTTGACGCGGTCAGTTCCATAGCCGATTTCCATGAAACATTCCACCAACGAGATGGGCTTGACGCTGACGGGGACCCATGTGCAGTCGTTCTTGTCCTCCGTGCGGATACAAACGGCGGCGATCATTTTGTTGTCGACGATGCGGAAAGGGGCGGTCTGATCCGGCAAGGGGTTGCAGCATTCGTCGATGCGCAGGGGAACCACCAAATCCGGTTGCTGGCAGCCGATGTAAAATTCGAAAAGCTCCACGAAGGTCAGCAGCTGGCTGTATGCCGCACTGGCGTATTCTTCTTCGACTTTTCTCCGTTGTTCGAACATGGAACAGATTTCAGCGTAAGCGGACATGGATGTCTCCTCCTGCGGATGCGTTTTGCCGAATAATATTCCGGGATATGATGGCGTTTCCCGTATAAGCGGCGGCCCGGAGGGGCAGGGAACGGCGCGTGCAAGCGCGGTTCTCCCGGCGGGAAACGCATCTCCTTGTTCTCTTTCCTGTTGTATCGCAACAAGCCTGTTGCAATGGAAAAGGGTTCCGCACGGAGCTTGCCGTTCCGTGCTACGCCTTTACCATGCAAGAAAGTTCAAAGATGATCAAGCGCCGGACAAGGAAAAGAACGTCCGGGTTCCCGCTTTTTATCGGGGCAATGCCGTGTGGGGACATGGTTTGCGGCGGCGTCTCCGGTACAGCCCGGACAGTGGGCCCCTTTTGCGGTCGGGAAAACGGAATCCGCTCCCTCTGTTTTGGGAAAAGGAGGGTAAGGGACGCTGGAGATCTTGGTGCACTGCCGGGCGGAGGCGTATTTTTTGCGTCCGCCCTTCTCTGAAAACATTGAGGAAACCGTTCGGCCCCAAAGCTCTCAGAACTCTAAAGGGATATATAATGGCGGTTTCCCGGCGTTCGCGGCACCTTTTGCGCAAGGCACAAAACGAATCAGGAGGTTTTTCCATGCGTAAACTGATTGCTGTGACATACGATACGGAATTCAAGGCCGAGGAAGTGCGCCTTCAGTTCCTGAAAATGCAAAAGTCGTATCTGGTTTCCCTTGAGGACGCCGTGGTTGTTGAAAAAAAACAGAACGGCAAGGTGAAGTTGCACCAGATGTACAACCTGACCGCCAGCGGCGCTGTCGGCGGCGGTTTCTGGGGCGTGCTCATCGGCCTGATCTTCATGAATCCGCTGCTCGGCCTCGTGGTCGGAGCAGGAGCCGGCGCCGTCGCCGGTGCGCTGAGCGACGTGGGCATCAACGACGATTTCATGAAGCAGCTTGCTGAAAAGCTGACGCCCGGCACGTCCGCCCTGTTCGTTTTGGTCGACTCCGACCTCACCGACAAGGTGCTCGACGCCCTGCGCGGCACAGGCGGGACCGTTCTCCAGTCCTCGTTGTCCCACGAGGACGAAGCCAAGCTTCAGGCCGCCCTGAACAGCGCCCGCGCCGCTCAGAAGGATGCCGAATAGCCCGCTGGCGCTCCAAAAAGGCAGTATGAAAAGGCCGCTTCCTCAGGGAAAGCGGCCTTTTTGCATGCGCAATATGCGTGCTGTACAGGAATCTTCCCCCGTGCGTATAGACGGGATCGTGTTCCGCTTATGCGCTTTCCAGCTGGCCGAGGTTGTCCACGACCAACGTGGGCTGGCGTTCGAGGCCGGGCAGGTCGCTGAGCTTGGCTTCCCCGCTGAGGACGAGGATGAAGTCGATGCCCGCGTTTTCGGCGAGCTTCTTGTCCGTGCTCAGGCGGTCGCCGACCATGACCATGTCTTTCTTGTCATAGGATTGAAGAAGCGTGCCGAGTACGGCGGGGTCGGGTTTGCCGAAGATATGTTGAGGGCGGCGTCCCGTAGCTGTTTCGAACAGCGACATGAAACTGCCCGCATCCGGGAGCGGCCCTTGCGGGGAAGGGCAGACGAGATCCGGGTGCGTGGCGAGGTAGGCGACTTCCGGATTTTGCAGCAGCAGGGCCGCGTGGGTGAGCTTTTCGTAGGTGAGCTCGGTGTCGTACGCCAGCACGACGGCTTCCGCGCCTTCGGATACGCCATAGTCGAGGACGTTCAGTTCCGGCATACGCTCGCGCAGGCACGCCACGAAGTCACGGTTCCCCACGGGGTACACCGTGCGGATGCCGTTCCCCCGCAGGTGGGCGATGAGCGGCGTCACCGGCGAAAGGATGCGGTCAAGCGTCGCCGGGATACCCATCCGGGTCAGCTTGTTGACATAGGTTGTCGGGGCCTTTGACGTATTGTTGCTGAGGAAATGGAAATCGATGGTGTCCCAGTGACGGAGGATGAAGTCGACGGTTTCCTGAATGGGGATATCGCCGAGGTAGACCGTTCCGTCGAGATCCAGAACAAAACACTTCTTGTTGAGCATGGCAGTCTTCCGGGGATCAGTGTTTGAAAGCGCGTTACCATACGGAGACTTTGTGCGCCTGTCCAGCCGGATTGCCTTTGACGTTTCCCCACAGCCTGTTGAACCGAAAGGAAGAACAGGATAAAAGCGGGGAGCACAGGGAGGACACATGAGCAAAACTTCCGCTCGTCATCAGGCCTTGCAGGAGTTCCTTTCGGCCCGCGGCTACGCGACCATCGAGGAGCTGGCCCGGCATTTTGAAGTGACGCCGCAGACGGTTCGTAAAGACATCAACGCGCTCGCCGAAGAGGGAAAAGTGCAGCGCTTCCACGGCGGGGCGGGCATGGTTTCCGGTTCGGAGAACATCGTCTACGATGAGCGCAAGGGCATCTGCCAGGAAGAAAAGCGCCGCATCGGCGCCCTGTTGGCGACGCACATCCCGGACGGCGTTTCCGTGTGCATCAATATCGGGACCACCACTGAAGAGGCGGCGCGCGCCCTGCTTGAGCACAAGAACCTGCGCGTGGTGACCAACAGCATCAATGTGGCTTCCATCTGCGCCCGCAATTCCTCCTTTGACGTGGTGGTCGCCTGCGGCACGGTGCGGCACAGGGACAACGGCATCGTCGGGGCCAGCGCCGAGCGTTTTATCCGCGAGTTCCGGGTGGACTACGGCATCATCGGCATTTCCGGCATTGACGAGGAGGGCAACCTGCTTGATTACGACTACCGCGAAGTCGCCGTGGCCCGTACCATCATCGAATGTTCCCGCCGCGTGTTCCTCGTGACCGACCGATCCAAGTTCGGGCGGCCAGCAATGGTTCGCGTCGCGCACCTTTCCGACATCAACGCGCTGTTCACCGACGGCCCTATCGACAAGAAGTGGGCGGATCTCATTCACGAGCACGGTGTTGAATTGTTCATGGTCTGAGGCGATTGGGGAGGCAGGGGAACCTTTCTTGGGAAAGGGGCCTCCTCCGTTTCCCGAAGCTGCCGGCGCGCACCCCTCCCTTCCAATGCTTCCGTTTTTATCGTGTCCTTCTTCGAAGCCGGGCGGGTATCCGCATGTAGGGGATATGAACTGGCTCTAGAGAAAAAAAAGCAGGTTGTACCAGAAATGGACGGCGGCGCAGAGCCAGAGCGAGCGGTGGCGCGTCCAGAGGGCCCCGAAGGCGAGCGAAGGGAAAAACGTCAAAGCCGCCATGAGGGGCGTATGCGTCGGCAGGTGGGAAAGCGCGAACAGGGCCGATGTCAGCAACATGCCGCCCGTAAACAGCCCCCATTTGCCCGGCACGCATTGCTCAAGCTGACGCTGGAGCAGGGCGCGGTACGCCAATTCCTCAGTCATGGCCGCGAATGCCAGACGCCACAATGGGGGTAGGCCGCCCGAAGGGAACAGCAGCCCGATGCCCCCGAGCAGGAAAGCCAGCCAGACCCACCGATCC
>ERZ832317.6007-NODE-6007-length-10444-cov-3.598999_pt1 | contig 10444 bp, 9 predicted proteins | sample MGYA00519695_ERZ832317 | MGnify/ENA primary metagenome ERZ832317 (study PRJEB31850, sample SAMEA3708726) | human gut metagenome | biome: human gut; feature: human-associated habitat; material: faeces | place: China | collected 2014 ... | reverse complement strand
CCAACGAACTGATTAGAACCGGTCAAAGCATTAAACAATGTTGTTTTACCGCAGTTTGGATTACCTGCTAATGCAATTTTAATTGACATTTGACTACCTCATTTCTTTTATATAAATGTTTATGCATTTGCTAACAAATATTTGGCAATTCTTACATTAATTAGATTATGCTAACCTGCATGCAAAAAAAATCAGCCTACCTCTATCATCTCAGCATCGGCTTTACGAAGCGATAATTCATAGCCTCTTACTGTAATCTCTACAGGATCTCCCAAAGGTGCTACCTTTCTTACATAGACTTCAACTCCCTTAGTAATTCCCATATCCATAATTCTTCTCTTAACCGGACCATCACCATTTAACCTGGTAACTTTAACGGTCTGGCCTACAGATACATCTCTTAAAGTCATAGTTTATCTCCTTCTTATTTTAGTTTTATATAAGAACTGGCATATTCAGTCCTTTATACCATAATTTTATTAGCCATATCTTTTCCTATGGCAACTCTTGATTCCTTAATGTTAACAATGACATTACCGCCAGCTTTAGAAACAACTGTAACCACTGCTCCCGGAACGAATCCAAGATTCTCAAGAAAACGTCTTATTTCTTCCTTTCCACCAATCCGCTGGATTGTGTATGGAATTCCTTCATCAATCATAGTTAATGGCATAAGCTCATCTCCTCTTTTTAGCATATTGATAATGTTTTTCATTACCACCTTGGTTAGTATATTCTAATGGTCATTAGATGTCAACAACTTTTGTTATATTTTTATAATATTTTTCACAAATAAATAATTAAATGCCTAACTATTATTTTCTCATATTAAAACACTACGAAAATCAAAAAAGGACTCTTCTGCCATTTTCTGTGCAAAAAAGTCCTTATCATTTACCATATCTGCCTTACCTGTAAAGCTTTATTCAATTTTTCACAAATTACATATCTTGCAGGAATGCCTTCACATTTTCCTCTTTTGTCGCCCAGGAAGTGCATAATCGGATCACACTATGGGTCTCATCGTACCTTTCCTGATAAGTTACGCCATATTTTTGACGGATTTCCTGCAATTTGGCATCTTCCACAATAATGAACTGCTGGTTGGTATTGCTGTCCATGAAGAATTCATATCCTTTTTCTTTTAGTCCGTCTTTCAAAAGCATTGCCATATCAATCGCATGTTTGGAAATTTCAAAATAAAGTCCGTCTTTAAACAGTTCCAGGAACTGAACACCGAGGAGGCGTCCTTTTGCAAGCATTCCACCTTTCTGTTTAATACAGTAACGAAAATCTTGCTTTAGACACGGATTTGTGATTACCACAGCTTCTCCGAACAATGCACCGACCTTTGTTCCTCCAATATAGAATACATCACAACACTTTACAATATCCGGAAGTGTCACATCTGTCCCCGGTGCCATCAGTCCATATCCCATTCTCGCTCCATCCAGAAAAAGATAAAGTCCACATTCCTTACAAATAGAAGAAATATCTTCAAGCTCTGCTTTTGTATACAATGTTCCTACCTCTGTCGGATGTGAAATATAAACCATCTTTGGCTGTACAATATGTTCACGAGACTCATCACTCCAGTGCAGGTCGTAATATTCCTTGATCTGCTGTCCTGTGATTTTTCCTTCCTTTGAAGGAAGTGCCAGAACTTTGTGTCCGGTCGCTTCTACAGCTCCTGTCTCATGGACATTGATATGTCCGCTATCTGCACAGATCACTCCCTGAAATGGACGCAGAATAGAAGAAATTACTGTAAAATTCGTCTGGGTTCCTCCCACCAGAAAATGAACATCTGCCTCCGGTGCTTCACACACCTTCTTAATTGCTTCTCTCGCTTCTTCACAGTAAGGATCTTCCCCATATCCTACTGTCTGCTCCATATTGGTCTCGGCAAGCTTCTCGATAATTCTCGGATGTGCCCCTTCTGTGTAATCGCTAGTAAACAAAATCATTTCAACATACCCTCTACTTTCTCTTTTAATTCTTTTGTAGCCTGCTCAATATCCGGCTGTCCGAAAACTGCACTGATCACGGCAACTCCGCAGATTCCGTTTCCGGCAAGCTCTGTCACATTCTCTTCCGTGATTCCCCCAATTGCCACAACCGGAATGTCCACCGTCTCGCAGATTTCCTTTAAAACCTTATGATCCAGCTTTGTTGCATCTGCCTTTGATGTCGTGCCAAAGACTGCACCGACTCCCAGATAATCGGCTCCATGTGCCTGCGCCTTTAGCGCCTGCTCCACCGTCTTTGCCGTAACACCGATGATCTTGTCCTCACCCAGTGTTTTCCGCACATCAAGAGCTTCCATATCGCTCTGCCCCACATGCACACCATCGGCATCTACCTTCTTTGCAATCTCTACATTGTCATTGATCACAAATGGTACATGGTAGGATTTACAGAGCCTGGCAATCTCTTTTGCTTCTGCCAGAAACTCTTCCTCAGCCAGATTTTTTTCCCTGAGCTGGATAAATGTAGCCCCACCTTTCAGCGCTTTTTCCACCTGGCTGTACAGGCTTTCTCCATTCAGCCAGTGACGGTCTGTTACCGCATACAGAACCATATCTTTCTTATCTAATCTCATATTTTGCACCTTCTTCCAATTCTTTTCCTTCCATATTATAAATCGCATCGATGATCCGATTACGGTAGGTTGCGTTTCCATCTCCCGGCTGCATATATTTCCAGCCAGTCTCACCGGCAAGCCCCATGGCACAGACCGCTGCTGCCGCTGCTTCCAGATTATTCTCCGGATTCGCCGCAAGGAATGCCGTCATCATCCCGGAAAGCTGACACCCGGTTCCGGTGATCCGTCCCATCTCCGGCCGTCCGTTCCGGATCACAAAGCACCTCTTTGCATCACTTACAAGGTCTATTCCTCCAGTCACAGCAATCACGGAACCTGTCCTTCTGGAAAAATCCTTTATAAACGGAATCATTTTCTCCAGATTCTGCTCCGTCAGTGTATCTGCCTCGTCTGCATCCACACCACTCGTTGTCCCATGTCCTGCTGCTAAGGTCTTGATCTCAGAAATATTTCCCCGGATCACATCAAACTGAATATCACGTATCAGATTCAGTGCCGCCTCTGTCCGGAAGGTACTTGAGCCAGCTCCGACCGGATCCAGCAACACTTTATGATGCAGTTCGTTGGATTTTTTCCCGGCTTTTTGCATACTTTCAATCTTGCGCGAATTTAACATTCCCATATTGATATTCAGTCCCTGACAGATGGATGTGATTTCTTCAATATCAGTCGGCTCATCTGACATAATCGGACTTGCACCGCAGGCAAGAACCATATTTGCCACATCATTGATCGTCACATAATTGGTGATATTGTGTATCAGTGGTGCTTTTTTTCGTACTTCATCCAGATAGTTTCCAAGCATTCTTTTCCTCCGGTAAATCATATTATTTCTTATATCTTTAAAATTGTCTCTATAATTATAAAAAGACAGATATATGTCTGCCTTTCTTCTTTTCACTATTTCTTATTATACTCTTGATTTTCTGAAATGCAATCTGCATTTACCTGAAACATATGTCATTTCCATTCTCATCCCTGTATCCGGCAGATTTATAAAAGACTTCTCCAGATAACAACCGGGACAGATGCTTTTTCACACCCGCCCCGGCTTCTTATTCACATGTTCACATGGATTTCAATATTCTATTTGCTTTCTGCTGCTTTCTTGCTCATCTCCGGTTTTACAATGAAGATTACCAGAAGAAGTCCAATCAGAGTAACGACTGCTGCTGTCCAGAATACAGATTTTACACCATTCTGAATCAGTGCTACATTGGTCGGATCAGCTGATGTACTTGCATTATATGCGACTGCAAATACTGCAACTGCAATTGTTCCTGAAAGTGAGTTTGCGAAGTTAACCAGAGAAGTTCCGATTCCCATATCTTCCGGTGCCAGCATTGCCTGTGCTGTTGGCGTAATGGATACAGCACGGAAGCTTTCAGCAATACCTGTAACTGCAAGTGCTACAAAATAAATCATGATCGAAGCACCTGAATTTGTTACCAACGCCATCACAGCCATCGGAATCATTGCAAGACTTGTACCAATTACCATTGCTTTCCATGCATTGGCAGCTTTCTTTCCTACCCATGCACCTGCGATAGTAGGAAGAATGATTGTAATCAGTGTACGAGGCATCTGCAGTGCACCTGCTGCACTCGTGGATGCTCCCATAACCTGCATGGCACCGATCGGTGCATAATAGTTCATGGCATTCTGATAGAAATAGCAGATAAATCCTACAATAAGGAGTACTGTGTAGTTTTTATTTTTAAATAATTTCATTGGAATCAACGGCTCTGCAGCTTTATTTTCAATCTTAACAAGTGCAATAAGAGCAATGATACCAATTACAAGACCTGCAAGAATCATTGGATTTGTCCATCCCATAGAAGATCCAAAGTTCAGTGCAAGCAGAATTCCGCAAAGTGATATGATGAGTGCGATCATCCCCGGAACATCAATCGTAACCTTTCCTTCTCTTTTCTGATTCGGCATGTTCATTCCAATCAGTACTATACCAAGAATAAGTGGAATTGCCGGCATAAGGATTGCCACAGTCAATAATCCCATATCTGTTAAAATACCTGCGATGATACTTCCTCCAAATCCACCAACAGCGATTGCGGTTGCAAGCATACCCATTGCCTTTGGTACATCTTTTCTTTCATTGATAAGACCTGCGATAATGTATGGTGCTGCTGTAAATGCGCCCTGTGCAAGGCTGACAATCAGTCTGAGGATCATCAGTGGAATCAGAGATCTGACAAATGCAAATGCAAAACCTGCAAGTGCACAGATAATTCCAGGAATCACTACAATGTTTCTTCTACCAATAAGGTCACCTAATTTTCCTCCGATCGGAGTCATAATCGATACACCGATCGCACCTACGATAGAGAAGAGTCCTACATATCCCATCGCATCAACTTTTTCAAGGATAGGTGCTGTTAACGTTGCAAATACCAGTCCATACATTGCTACAGAAAGCATCATGCAGATACATCCGATCTGAACCAAGTTTTTCTTTGCCTTCGGAAGCGGAATCGCAACCTGTGGCTGTGCCTGAGCCTGCTGTTCTTTACTCATATTTTTCTCCTCCTGTTCCTAAAGAAACCTTTACTCTCTATTTGTTATTTTTAAGCCACTGTGAAGCGCAATGTGCAAGACAAGCTGCTCCGATCGGGCAAACATCCTCATTAAACTGTGCTTTCGGATGATGTGCCGGATACTGTCCTCTTTCATCCAGATATCCTGCTGACAGATACATAAATGTACTTGGAACCTTTTCAGCGATCACTGCGAAATCTTCAGAAGCACTTGCAGAAATTCCCGGATATGGTGTGAGTCCCGGAATTCCAAGCTCCTGCATATATCCAACCACTTCGTCGGTAAGCTTCGGATTGCAGATCAGCGGAGGAACTTCTGAGATCATCTCAATATCAACGGTTCCGTTATATACAGCTGCTGTCTTTTCAGCGACTTCTTTCATTCTGCGGACCAGAAGTTCTCTTGCTTCCGGCTTGTTGGTACGGATCGTTCCCTGGAGAACAGCGGTCTCAGGAATGATGTTTGCTGCAGTTCCGCCTGCAAACTGTCCGATTGTAAGTACACAAGAATGTGTCGGATTACTTTCTCTTGCGATCAGTTCCTGCAATGCAAGATGGATATGAACTCCGATGTTGATCGGGTCAACTCCTACATGTGGATAAGCACCATGGGATCCTTTTCCATGGATGGTGATCTTAAATCCATCTACAGAATACATCATCGTATCCTTATCATTGTACATAAAAAGTCCAATCGGCATTTTTCCCGGTGATACATGGTACGCAAGCGCTGCATCAACCGGAGGATTCTCAAGAATACCGTTCTCGATCATATTCTTGCTTCCTTCAAAAGTCTCTTCTGCCGGCTGGAACATGAATTTGATAGTTCCTTCCAGTGTATCTTCTTTTTCTTTCAGCATCTTTGCTGCTGTAAGAAGCATTGCAGCATGGAAATCATGTCCGCATGTATGTGCTTCTTTTCCTGTAGGACACGCAAATTCTTCTCCGCTTTCTTCCGGCATCGGAAGTGCATCCATATCTGCTCTCAGAAGAAGAACCTTTCCCCCTTTGCCGAGTGTAGCTGTTACCCCGTAGCCACAATCCTTCGGCTCAAGTCCGTATTCTGTCAGCTTTTCCATAACATAAGCTTTGGTCTTTGGAAGATCCAGACCAGTTTCAGCATTTTTGTGGATGTGTCTGCGGTTTGCAATTGTTTCATCCTTTAATTCCAATGCTCTTTCATAGTAATTCATACTAAGCCCTCCTTTAACTTTGTTCCTGCCATTTACATTAAAAATACTGTTCTACTTTTAGAATATTTACAGAACATTTTTATTAGTTTTTGGAACATTTACAGAATAGTTATCACGATTACAATATACCAACTTCTAACATTTTAGTCAATAATATTACAGAATATTCTTGATTTTCGTTGTTTTACCTATTTATTCGTTATTTTTTTAATTTTCAGAATATTATGGTTGATTTATGGAAGATAATTTTATATGATACTTTTTGAGAGGTGAAAGAAAATGAGAAGAAAAATTGTGGCTATTACCAGCCAGTACTTAAAGGAACCTGTCTCGCAGATCGTCTCAGAACTAAAACTAAACTGTGACATCCAGGTGGTTTCCTACAACAAATTTGACACAATATCAGAAGTTTACGATTCTTACGCCGGGGACACTGACGGATTTCTTATCAGTGGTAAGATCGCAAAAGCTGCCATTGAGTCAACTGCGCACGCTTATAACCGTCCGATCGTATCCTTTGAAATTGATACAGCCGACCTGTACCGTGCTCTTTTGAATCTACTGATTTCCAACCGGGATCTGGATATGGACCGGATTATTCTGGATTTCCTGATTCCGATCGACGGCGGCTGTACTGCAACCGCTTTCCTTAAGGAGCTGGACATTGATACAGTTCCACCACATATTAACAACTGGACCAAGGCACTGACACGCACCAGTATCAGTACGATTGAAAATCATGTCCTTTCAGAGCTGATCCGTATGTGGAACAACAATGAAATGGATATGGTTCTCTGTCAGTACAGTAATATCCTGCCGGAGCTTCGTGCGCACGGGATCCCGACGATCTATCCGCTGCCAAGTGTCAGCCATATCCGGGATCTTGCAAATGAACTTCTGTCCACGATCGAGCTGGAGCACATGCGTTCCAACCTTCCGGTTATCATCAATGTATCTCCCCATAGTTCGACAGATAACACACCGGAAAATATCCATCAGATCTATGTCTGTATGGAAGATTTCTTTAAAAAGAATCTGATGAACTGTATTCCTCAGAAAGTGGATAATCACTGCAGTGCCCTGACCACTGTGGAAATGCTGCAGCATATTACGCACAATAACAAGGTCTGCGAACTGAATGAATTTCTCACCGGCAAACTGCATTTTGAATGTGCTGTTGGATACGGAATCGGGGCAAATTTTGACAATGCGATCCGTAATTCTGTAAATGCCCGCAAAGAGGCTGTTCAGTTTGGAAAAAGTTTTATCCAGAATGAAAACGGAGATATGATCGGACCTCTGGGTTCATCCGACCGGAGAGTGATCCAGAATCAGTATGTGCAGAATCTTGGAAAGATTGCAAAGCAGTGTAATCTTTCACCGGTTACGATCAAGAAAGTCCTTGCCAGTATGCATGCTGCCGGTTCAAATAAGATTACAACGCATGAGCTTGCCGAACGTATGGGAAGTACGGTGAGAAATGCGAACCGGATTATTCAGAATCTGGAAAATGGAGGAGTCGCGAAGCTCGCTTATACGCAGACGACCAATGCGAAGGGGCGGCCGGTTAAGGTATACGAACTTTATTTTAATTTCTAAAGAAATATATTGATTTACAAAAATATAGGTTGTGTCAGCATCAGACAAAAATAATTCCCACCAGATTCTTTGTGCAAACAATTGAATCTGGTGGGAATTATAGAGTATAAAAAATCTCCCGGAACTACTTCCGAGAGGTTTCTACAGGGGATGACAGAATCGAACTGCCGCTAAGAGTTTTGGAGACTCCTGTCATACCATTTGACCAATCCCCTATTTAATTTTATGATCTAAAAAAGACCACTTGTTATTTATATCACAGTGGTCTTTTTTTGTCAATGAATTATTTTAGTTTTTCGCATTTTGGCGGATTTCATCAAGGTGAAGGATTCTCTGGTTGCGGCTTCCGCGGAATTCCAGGGTGAGATCTTTTTCGGCTTCGATGAACTCGCCGTCTACGAGGGTATCGATACAGGCGAGCATCTTGTCAGTGTATTCGGTGTAGACTTTTCCGCCGGGGATGAGGTCTACATCATAGAGATATCCGGTGTAGCACCAGACATTTTTCTCCGGGTAGCTTTCTTTGATCTTTTGCAGGAGTCCTGCGAGTTCTTTCTGGTTCTCTGGCTCGAAAGGTTCGCCGCCTAGGAGGGAAAATCCCTGGATATATGCCGGTTTAAGTGCTTCGAGGATCTCTGCTTCTACTTCTTTGGTATATGGATTGCCGTAATTGAAATCCCAGGTTTCGGAATTGAAGCATCCTTTGCAATGATGCCGGCAGCCGGATACGAAAAGGCTGACCCTGACGCCGGTTCCATTTGCGATATCGTAATTTTTGATTGTTCCGTAATTCATATCTTTATACTTCCCTTTTTCTCATTATAGCAGTACTACTCTGCTGTCCATTCTTACTCTTCTTATCAATTATAGCAAATCACACCTGAAAATCAACCACTATTGTCCTCCGGTAAAGCACGATTCCAACCGCTCCGGCGGTCTTTTGACTCCTCCAAATGCTGTGATGAGTGCTTCTACGATTTGTCCGCATACGGTCGCCCAAGCAACTGCTTTTTGCAAAAATAATATTAGCGTTTTACAGCCAGATCCATTATACTATACTTATAAACACCCAAAATGTGAAAGGCAGATCAATCCAATGGCAGGAAAACTATTTTAACTGCCCCCACAAGCAAAGGAGGGATTCTTATGACGAAAAAAGCAGCGCCAAAAATTTATTTTATTCTGTTACTTTTGTTTATTCTGCTTACTGGCTGCTCAGACAAAAAGGCATCTGAATCAGCCGTAAGTCCGGAAGCCGAAGCAGTAATTACTGCAATGTTTACTGCGCCAAATGAAGAATTATACTCTCCGGATGCTTCTAATGTAATCGGTGAAAATACTGATGCAAATTCTGATGATGCTTTCGCCAATTCTGAGAAAATTCTTGAGAACTGGAACAAGCTTGTAGGAAAATATTTTGAGAGCGACCGATTAGAATATTTTGTTTCAACCTATGGTCAGACCTATCTGTCCGAAGCAGCTTATAATAATACAAAAATAACGATAAAAGATATTTCACTTGATTTCAAAACAGATGCTAAACTTCGTCAAGAATTAAATCAACTTGTTAAAAAGACAAAAAGTACAGTTTTATTAGTAGGACAACGTATTGCTTCTATTATGGATGCAGACCAAATCATTGTCCTTGATGAAGGAAGAATTGTTGGTAAAGGGACACATGAGGAATTAATGAAATCATGTCAGGTTTATCAAGAAATTGCCTATTCTCAATTATCTAAGGAGGAACTAAGTCATGAGTAATGAAAGAAGAAGACAAGGGCCTCGTGGACCAATGGGTCATGGAATGAGAGGTAATGGTGAAAAAGCCAAGAATTTTAAAGGAACATTAAAGAAATTATTTGTTTATTTAAAACCTTATTATTTTAAATTAGCGGTTGTTATTATTTTTGCAGCTGGTTCAACAGTATTTACGATTGTAGGACCAAAGATCCTAGCAAAAGCAACAGATAAATTATCTGAAGGAATTATGGCGAAGGTAAGTAATACAGGAGGAATTGATTTTGATTATATTGGTATGATCTGTTTGATTCTTGTTGGTTTCTATCTTGTCGGTGCACTTTTTAGTTTTATTCAAGGATTTATTACATCTTCGATTTCACAAAAAGTTGCTTATGATTTAAGAAGTTCTTTATCTAAGAAGATGTCAAGAATGCCTTTGAGTTATTTTGATAAACATTCTAGTGGAGATACTTTAAGTAGGGTAACAAATGATATTGATACAATTGCCCAATCACTTAATCAAAGTTTATCACAAGTGATTACATCTTCTGTTACAGTTGTTGGAATCTTTATTATGATGCTTACCATTTCTGTAAAAATGACATTGATTGCGGTACTTGTTTTACCACTTTCGATGTTACTTATTATGTTTGTTATGAAACATTCTCAAAAGTATTTTAGCAGACAACAAAAAAGCTTAGGAGATGTCAATGGTCATATTGAAGAAATGTATGGTGCTCATGATGTTGTTA
>ERZ832317.6003-NODE-6003-length-10455-cov-3.216250_pt1 | contig 10455 bp, 9 predicted proteins | sample MGYA00519695_ERZ832317 | MGnify/ENA primary metagenome ERZ832317 (study PRJEB31850, sample SAMEA3708726) | human gut metagenome | biome: human gut; feature: human-associated habitat; material: faeces | place: China | collected 2014 ... | reverse complement strand
TGCCAGCAGATACAGCTGGCAGCGATTTTTCATTAAAAAACTGTATTTGCAGAATTTCAAGGGGGAAGAAGCTATGATGAAGATCCCATTTTCACCGCCCGATATCACAGAGGAAGAGATCCAGGAGGTGGCAGAGGCTCTGCGTTCCGGATGGATCACCACGGGACCAAAGACCAAGGAGTTTGAACGGAAGATCGCAGATTACTGCGGAGTGAAACGTGCGGTATGCCTGAACTCGCAGACTGCCTGTGCAGAAATGGCCCTGCGTATTCTGGGGATCGGACCGGGAGACGAAGTGATCACCTCGGCATATACCTATACGGCTTCCGCCTCTGTGATCTGCCATGTAGGAGCCCGTCCGGTCCTGGTGGATACACAGGCAGATTCCCTGGAAATGGATTATGAGGCACTGGAGAAAGCAGTTACAGAGCATACAAAGGCCGTGATCCCGGTGGATATCGGCGGGATCCCCTGCGACTATGACCGTATCTTCTCGATCGCGGAAAGAAAAAAAGCTCTGTTCCGGCCCGCAAACCAGCTGCAGGAGGCCATGGGGAGGATCGCGGTATGTGCAGATGCTGCCCACTCCTTTGGGGCAGAATGGCATGGAAAAAAGACAGGAAGCATTGCGGATTTCTCATCCTTCAGTTTCCATGCAGTCAAGAACCTGACCACAGCCGAGGGGGGAGCCCTTACGTGGAACCCGATCCCAGGAATCGGGGATGAGGATATATACCATCAGCTCCAGCTGTATTCCCTTCATGGGCAGTCCAAGGATGCCCTTGCAAAAACCCAGCTGGGAGCCTGGGAATATGACATTGCCGGGCCATGGTACAAATGCAACATGACAGACATCATGGCTGCGATCGGCCTGGCCCAGCTGCGCAGATATGAGGGGCTGCTGATGAGGCGGAAGGAGATCATCCGGCAGTACGACCAGGTCTTAAGGCCTGTGGGAGTGGGCACTCTGGAGCATTACACCAGCGGCTGTACATCGTCCGGTCATCTGTATCTGACATGGATCCCGGGGATCAGCCTGGAGCAGAGGCAGGAGATCATTGTAAAGATGGCGGAGGCAGGTGTCGCCTGCAATGTCCATTACAAACCGCTTCCGATGATGACTGCATATAAAAATATGGGGTTTGATATAAAGGATTACCCCAATGCATATGGACACTTTGTAAATGAGATCACGCTTCCGCTCCACACAAAGCTGTCGGATGCGGAGGTTACATATGTGGCAGAAACCTACGCCAGCGTTGTGAAGCCGTATATCCAGAAAAGGGAGAAGGGGACATGTTAAGGCGCTGGGAAGAGCTTCCGGAGTTCATGAGGACCGATGCGGTGCGTCCTTACTACAAGGCACTGGAAAAAAAACGGTACAGCCTGTATCTAAAGCGGCTGTTTGACTTTTCCATGTCCAGTGTCATGCTCATCCTCCTCTCCCCAGTCCTGCTGGGACTCGGGATCTGGATCCGGATGGACTCGGAAGGTCCTGTATTCTATCGCCAGAAACGGATCACCCAGTATGGAAGGCCCTTTGAGATCTATAAGTTCCGGACCATGGTCGTCAATGCAGACCGGATCGGAAGCCAGGTGACGGTCGGGAAGGACCCCAGGATCACACGGGCCGGTTCCTTTCTCAGGGGATGCCGCCTGGACGAACTTCCGCAGCTGATCAATATCTGGAAGGGCGAAATGACTTTTGTGGGGACCCGGCCGGAGGTACCGAAATTTGTTAAGGAATATACGGATGAGATGTACGCCACACTGCTGCTGCCGGCAGGAGTGACCTCCATGGCCAGTATCTGCTATAAAGACGAGGAACGGATGCTGCAGGGGGTCTGTGGAGAGGAGGCCGACCGGGTTTATGTGGAGAAGATACTGCCGGAGAAGATGAAATGGAATTTTATAGAGCTAAAGAAAACGTCTATCATAAGAGACGTACAGGTGCTTTTTAAAACAGTAGCGGCGGTAATTTAAGAGGCTCTCTGCGCGATGGACGGAAAGGACTTATATTTAGATGAAAATCTTATTGATAAATCATTATGCTGGCAGTCCGGAAATGGGAATGGAATTCCGGCCTTATTATATGGCCCAGGAATGGATCCGGCAAGGCCATGAGGTTGATATCATTGCAGCCGATTATTCCCATCTGCGTAGAAAAAATCCCAAAGTACAGAGGGACTGGCAGATAGAAGAAATAGATGGGATCCGTTATCACTGGCTTCGGACCGGAGACTATGACGGAAATGGAGTGCGGCGTGCGCTGACGATGTTCCGTTTTGTCGGAAAAATATGGCTGAAGGCAAAAGTGATTGCGAGGGAATGGAAACCGGATGTGGTCATCACCTCCTCTACCTATCCATTGGATACCTATGCTGGACAAAGGATACGGAAATATTGCTTAAAGAATATTAAGCTTATACATGAGGTTCATGATATGTGGCCAGCCACTTTATATGAAGTGGGGGGAATGTCCAAGAGACATCCTTTTGTAGTTTTAATGCAGTTTGCAGAGAACTCAGCATATCAGCATTCAGACCGGGTTGTGTCATTATTACCACATGCAAAATCTTATATGATAGCTCACGGGATGGATGCAGAGAAATATGTATGTATTCCTAACGGTGTGGTAGTAAGTGAATGGGAAAATCCAGCTCCATTGCCAGAAATACACAAAAATTTTTTTGAGGAGCATAAAGGTCAGTTTATTGTTGGATATTTTGGCGGACATGCCCTTTCAAATGCACTGGATATACTTTTAGATGTGGCAAAGAGAATAAATGATTCCCAAATATCCTTTTTACTGGTTGGAGATGGAGTAGAAAAGAAAAACCTACTTAAACGAAAAGAGGAAGAAAAATTAGATCAAGTTCATTTCCTTCCGGCAGTATCCAAAGCCAGTATACCAGAATTGCTAAAAAGTATTGACTGTATATATATAGGAGGAGCCAACTCTCCATTATACCAATTTGGCTTATGCCCTAATAAATTATTTGACTCTATGATGGCTGGTAAACCTATCATTTTTGCATTTACAGCACCAGAAACTGCTGTTGAACAATATAATTGTGGATTAAGAATAAATTCTGGAGATACGGAGGGAATTGTTCATTCTATAAAAGATATAAAAGAATTAAGCTTAGAACAGCGAAGTGTACTAGGAGCAAACGGAAAAAAAGCTGTTCTTGAACATTTTACTTACAAAAAACTTGCCAAAAACTTTGAGGCATTATTTTAAAGAAAATGAGGGTGTATGATAATGAAAAGCAAACTTCTTCATAAAATTGAAAACAGAGAAATTATAGTTGGTGTTATTGGTTTAGGTTACGTCGGTCTTCCCCTGGCAGTAGAAAAGGCAAAAGCCGGTTTTAAAACTATCGGTTTCGATGTCCAAAAGGAAAAAGTGGATTTAGTAAATACTGGTCATAATTATATTGGAGATGTCGTTGATAGTGATTTAAAGAAACTGGTAGATGCAGGAACCCTTTCTGCTACTACGGATTTTTCTTTTGTAAAAGATGTAGATTTCATTGCGATCTGCGTTCCTACCCCACTAGATGCCCACCAGCAGCCAGATATCAGCTTTGTAAGAGCTTCTACCACAGAGGTTGCCAAATATCTTACAAGAGAAACTATGGTCGTTTTGGAGTCTACCACATATCCAGGAACAACCGAAGAACTGATTAAACCAATTCTGGAGGAAGGCTCCGGCTTGAAATGTGGGAAAGATTTTTACCTGGGATTTTCCCCAGAACGCGTTGATCCCGGCAATCTGATTTATAAAACCAAGAATACTCCCAAGGTTGTCGGTGCAATCGGGAAGGATGCAACCGAGGTGATCGCCTCCATGTACCGGGCTGTTTTGGAGGGGGATGTATATGAGGTGTCTTCTCCAGCCATTGCGGAAATGGAAAAAATTTTGGAGAATACATATCGCAATATCAATATCGGTCTGGTCAATGAATTGACCATGCTCTGTAACAAAATGGGAATCAGTATGTGGGAAGTTGTGGACGCTGCCAAAACAAAGCCCTACGGTTTCCAAGCCTTTTATCCAGGCCCAGGGCTTGGAGGTCACTGCATTCCTTTGGACCCCTACTACCTGTCCTGGAAAGCCCGTGAGTATGGTTTTCATACATCAATGATTGAAACCTCTATGATGATTAATGACAGGATGCCCGAATATTGTGTAGAACGAGCAGGAAAAATTCTAAACAATCACGAAAAATCGTTAAAGAACAGCAGAATCTTGGTCCTCGGTGTGGCCTATAAACAGGATATTGACGATTATCGGGAGAGTCCGGCAATCCGTGTGATTGACGAGTTACACAAGGAACAGGTATTAGTTGACTTCTATGATCCCTGGATTCCTGAGTATAAAGAAAATGGGAAGGTAATGGCAGGTCTTACAGAAATTTCACCCGAGATCATTGCCTCTTATGACCTGGTTATGATTACCACTGCCCACAGCAATGTGGATTATGCCATGGTACAGGCAAATGCAAAGGCAATCTTTGACACAAAAAATGTAATGAAGGATATCCATCCCAGAGAAAATATTGAGGTTTTGTAAATGCAGTTTAACTATCAAAGCTATCTGAAGCTTCTATCACTTCTAAAAGAAAATGCGTATTCATTTGCTGATTACCACAATTGGAGCGAAAAACAGCGCTGTGTAATTCTCCGGCATGATATTGATAACTCCCCTGAGAAGGCATTAGAGATGGCTATGTTGGAGTATTCAGAAGGTGTGCAGAGTACATATTTTGTACTGTTAACAAGTGATTTTTATAACATATTTTCCAAAAGAACTATAGAGTGTTTAAGGACTATTAGAAAATACAGACATGAAGTGGGGATTCATTTTGATGAAACTCAATATGAAATTGCGAATACAGAGGAATATGCCTTCTTAATTAAAAAGGAGGCTTCTATCCTGTCTGAAGCCATCGGAGTGCCAATAACGACTGTATCTATGCATCGTCCATCCGAAAATACATTGGAGACTAATTTAGAGATTCCTGGAATGGTTAATAGTTACAGCCGACTTTTCTTCAAGGAGTTTAAGTACCTCTCTGATTCAAGGAGGCACTGGCGTGAGCCAGTTGAGGAAATTGTCAGAAGTAATCAATATGAACGCCTCCATATCCTAACACATGCTTTTTGGTACTCCAAGCAGGAACAATCCATCCATGATACAGTTTATAGGTATGTTAATTCTGCTAACATGGAACGTTACCTAACATATAAAAATAATATCTCAGATATGGACTCGATTATGATGAAAGGGGAAGTACTGTGTATCAAATAACAGCAGAGGAGATCCTTACATTTATCAAATCAAACACGGATTATCAGATAAATTTTTCTGGAAGTCCCCACACTTCCATTGATCATTTTTGTTCATTTTCAAATGTAAGTTCTAATTCCATTACATGGATAAAAAACCCTGTAAATCAGAATCTTTCAGTACTGGAATCGGTGGCAGATGTCCTGGTTATAGTGAAATCTCCTTTTGAGTTAAGCAATAAAACAATCAGTTTTTTTCTCACACCGGAACCCAAAGCGGTGTTTTTTCGAGTATTAGAGCATTTCTGGGCTAAACCACCAGTTACAGAAAGAGCAGATACTGCAGTAATTGAATCCTCGAATCTTGATGATACGGTATCCGTTGGCCATCATAGTTTTATAGGGAAGGATGTGAGTATTGGGCCGGGAACGTCCATCGGACATAATGTTTCCATTTTTAATCATGTTACGATTGGTAGTAACTGTCAGATTCATTCGGGAACAGTGATTGGATCGGATGGTTTTGGCTATTTTATTGACCATGATGGAATCCCTCAGAAAGTAGGGCATTACGGGGGGGTTGAGATTGGTAATGATGTAGAAATTGGAGCATGCAGCTGTATTGACAGAGGAACTCTTGATAATACCGTCATCAAGGATCATTGTAAGATAGATAATCTTGTTCATATTGCCCATAACGTCAAGTTAGAGGAATCAGTGATGGTTATTGCCGGTTCTGTTATATGCGGGAGCGCTGTTTTAAAAAAGAAGAGTTACGTGGCACCTGGAGGAATTGTAAAGAATCAGTTGGAGATTGGGGAAAATGCTTTAGTTGGCATGGGAGCAGTTGTAACAAAATCTGTAGTCCCCAATACAGTGGTTGTCGGAAATCCGGCACAAGTTTTAAGACAGGTGCAAGAAAATGATAAATAATGGGAGGAGCATACAGATGAGATACGCATTGATCGGCTGTGGCCGGATTGCCACAAACCATATGAAGGCAGCGGTAAATAACCAGTTAGAAATTTCAGCTGTTTGTGATGTGGTGCAAGAGCATATGGAAGTACTTCTTGCAAAGCACGAGTTACAGAACGATATGTCTATCCTGCGCTATACAGACTATAAGAGCATGATACAGGAAGTAAAGCCGGACCTGGTCAGTATTGCGACAGAAAGCGGAATCCATGCAGAGATTGCTCTTTTCTGTATCGACCATGGAGTTCATGTGATCATTGAAAAGCCTATGGCTATGAGTATTTCTGATGCCAATGAAATCATCCGGCATTCCGAAGAAAAGCATGTGAAGGTAAGCGCGTGCCATCAGAACCGGTTCAACATCGCTGTACAGGAAATGCGACATGCGTTAGAAGCAGGACGTTTTGGACGTTTATCTCATGGATCTATCCATGTACGCTGGAACAGGAATCAGGGATATTATGATCAGGCTCCCTGGCGCGGAACATGGGCGCAGGATGGCGGTGCACTGATGAACCAGTGTATCCATGGGATCGACCTTCTCCGCTGGACCTTCGGCGGTGAGATTGAGGAGGTATATGGCCAGACACGCCAGCAGTTCCATGATTATCTGGAAGCTGAGGATGTGGGAATGGCAGTCGTAAAATTTAAAAATGGGGCAATTGCCACAATTGAGGGAACCACCAATGTATATCCAAAGAATCTGGAAGAAACTCTGTATATCTTCGGGGAAAAGGGCACTGTGAAAATTGGTGGGACCTCTACAAATAATATTGATGTCTGGGATTTTGCGGACGAATCTGAGGCAGATACAAAAAATAAAGGACTTCAGGAGGAAACCAGCAACGTATATGGAAACGGTCATACCAGCCTGTTTGCAGACATGATCGACGCGATCCAGAATGACCGGAAGCCATATGTAGATGCATATGCCGGTCGGGATGCATTGGAGCTGGTACTGGCGATATATAAGAGTCAGAAGGAAGGCCATGCTGTAAGGCTGCCATTAGAAAACTTTGCAAGTACAGATATGGAAGGTGAGTTTTAATGGGAAAGAATTATTTTGTTCACGAGAGCAGCTATATTGATGATGATGTAGAAATCGGAGAAGGAACAAAGATCTGGCACTTCTGTCATATCCAAAAAGGAGCCCGGATCGGAAAGAACTGTTCTCTGGGACAAAATGTGAATGTTTCTAATCATGTAATCATTGGAAATAACGTTAAAATTCAAAACAATGTTTCTGTTTATGAAGGTGTAGAGTTAGAGGATGGGGTCTTTTGCGGCCCCTCCTGTGTTTTTACGAATGATCTGACACCTCGGGCAGAGTTTCCGAAGGGAAGTACAGGCTATAAGAAAACGCTTGTAAAGCATGGTGCCAGTATTGGTGCGAACGCAACAATCGTGTGTGGGAACACAATTGGGGAATATGCCATGGTAGCTGCGGGGGCTGTTGTGACAAAAAATATAGAGCCTTATACGTTAGTGGCGGGAGTGCCGGCAAAGGCGGGTGGGGGGGGAGATAAAAAAGGGAATTTGATATAGGGGGTATAGCATATGAAAAATTTTTTTATATCTGTTGTGAATAGTATTCATACGGTATGATCGGTAAATACTTTGTGGAACAGTAGGATATTATTATTTGTATTACTGCCGAGTCATACAGCAGAATCTAATGTGACCGATAATAAAAGTTTATGTGAGATAAAAATATACTTATAAACGAGGAGATTAACCAAATGACAGGCATTGTAGTATTAAATTATAATACCTATGACGCAACCATAGAATGCATCAGTGCAATTGAAAAACGAATTAAGTGTGAATACAAAATATATTTAGTAGATAACGCATCAGAGGAGTCCTGTAAAGATAAACTAAAAAATAAATATTCATCTAATTGCAATGTAAATACCATTTTTCTTGATAAAAATCTAGGCTATTCTGGAGGAAACAATGTTGGGATTAGCACTGCAATCAACGAAGGAGCATCTGAAATACTAATTCTAAATAGTGATGTTATCATTTTAAATGATATTGTGAGTATCATGAAAAAGGAATTAAGTTCAATGGTGGCAATAGTTGGACCTAAAATATATACACCAATGCGAGAAAATGGACAATTTCTTAGGAAAAACTATACATTTGCATCTGCTCTTACAGATAAAAAACCATTTTATTATGTAAGGAAGATATTCCCCAAATTAGATAGTTGTTATTCAGTCAAAAATTGGGATGCATCGATTACGTTTGAAGGTATGGTTTCAGGTTGCTGTTTTTTGATTTCATCGGATGTGTTTAAACAAATAGGACTTTTTGACGATAATGTCTTTTTATATGCAGAGGAATATATTTTAGGTAAGAAACTACAAAATGTAAATTTAATGGCATGTTATTGCCCCGAGGCTATAATTGTACATAATCATGGCGCCTCAACCCGTAAAATCGGTAATGGTTTCTCTGACTATCATAGATACGCAAGTCTTTATTACTGTTTTAAAAGATATTGCAATCCCTCCAAATACCAAGTTAATACTATTAGATTCTTGACGTTAACTAATTTTTTCTTGAAGTCATTTTTCCATCCAGATTTTAAGGAAAATTATATAAGGTTAAGAACAAAAGTAAAAGAAATCGACAACGGACAATTCAAAATTGTTTTTTAATCCTCAAGTAGAAAGCAAAGAAATATGTATACTTTATTTTTTTTGATATATACGTTTGTGGCATTCTTCAACTGGTTTATCTGCATTCAAGAATATCGTTTTACATGTGCTACAAAAACAGTTTTTCTTCTGTTTAACATACTTACAATAAGTTTTTTAATGGCTCTACGACCATTAGAAGTCGCTGATACATTAGGATATGTAGAGATTTACGAACAATCAGATGCTATTAATGAATTGAGTTTCCGATTTGGACTTCGTTACAAAGGAATAGAATATTGCTTCGTCAAATTAATGTCTATTTTTAAGAAATTAGGCTTCCATTTTAGAGTTTTTTTTGGAATTATATCAAGCTTAACATGCTATTTAATGATAAGCGGAATGAGTCGGTGTGAAAAGGCTATTACACATAGAAAAAGTTCTAATTTAATAACCATCTGGACTATTTTTCTGTTTTATTGTGGTATGCATTACTGTGGAATTGCTATAAGAAGTGGACTAAGTATAGCGTTAGGTTTATGTGCAGTTGCTGATTGGCATGAAAAGAAAAAAATACGCAGTATATTGCTGTTGGTTTGTTCTATATGTATGCATTCTATGGGTACATTATTTATTTGTATTTTAATACTAGGTAGCCTAAAAATTAGGGGATATATTAAAGGTTTTATTATCGAATGGGGAATATTGTTTTTGGGTCTTCTTTTAAATGCTAGTCAATTAATTATTTCAACAGTAGCTGGAATAGCATTATCATTCTTTCGTTATATGGGAATACAAGGGTTTGATAGCTATTTATCCACATTTGACTATCAAGTAGGCTTAACTGATTGGTATATGCTTATATTAATTGGGATAATTATATTAATCTGCAATATTAACAACATTTTTTTCGAAAAAATGTCAGCAATCGTTGGAGTTGGATTAATAATTCTCGGAATTGCATATCCTATACGAGCAATAAACAGAGCATATGATTTTTTTATTATATTTATTATTCCTATTATTTCCAGTAATATTGCCCTATCTAATAAAAATAAGCGTATTTTATTATGGATTATGATGCCACTACTATATGTTATTCAGTTTAAAATGTGTTATTGACACCAAGGAGGAAACTGTGAAAAAATATTCTATCTGCCATATTTGTTCTTATTACGAAACTCCTATTTTTTGTGATCTGGTAGCGAACCAAAAGGAATTTACCAATTCAAGGGTGTTTTATTATCAATATTATGGACACTCTTTTTTTAATGGTGATGCTGAAAATGTAGATAGATGCCCATGTTATAATTATATAGATAGATTTTTCTTTTTTGTAAAGCAAAATAAAGCAATTAAGAATTATAAAAGGATATATGTAAACTATAAGTTTGATTTGAATTTTTCTCATTCATTGTTTACCAATGGGTACGTAGCATACACAATAAAAAAAGAGTGGGGAACTCCATATATAGTTACTATACAAAATACAGATTTAAATATTTTGCTGATATTAGTGACGAAGTTCTATTTTCTAAAA
>ERZ832317.5999-NODE-5999-length-10463-cov-7.744716_pt1 | contig 10463 bp, 10 predicted proteins | sample MGYA00519695_ERZ832317 | MGnify/ENA primary metagenome ERZ832317 (study PRJEB31850, sample SAMEA3708726) | human gut metagenome | biome: human gut; feature: human-associated habitat; material: faeces | place: China | collected 2014 ... | reverse complement strand
TGCCGCACCTCGCTCGCCGTATCGGCACTTAGAATTATGCGGTATTGCCTTTACAGTTTGCGGATGAACAGGAAAGTTAAAAATATAAATGTCTTGGTAAGGGCGAACATCGTTCGCCCGCGGCTGTTTGCTGTGTGTACGACTTGTTAAAATATGTGACGTCTTTGCGTTGGTATTGATATGCCGCCAGGTTGGCGGGCATACAATGTGCGCCCCGGTGGTCACTATGGAATAAAACACATTAAAAATGCGGTGCAAACAACCGGATATTCTTACACAAATGCCGCCTCCTTGCGGGCTTTGCTTTTAGCGGTTTCCGGGATCACATTGCCCTTTGGGCTCTCATAGTCTTTGGCAACCTGCTGTAAAATTGCGGTACGGCGTACAATGCCGATAAATACGTTGCGGTCATCCACCACGGGAACAAAGTTCTGGTCAACGGCGGCGTTCAGCAAAGCGTGCATGTCAGTGGTAACGGGAACTGCCTTGTAATCCCGGCGGCGGGGGAAAGAGGCGATGGGGATATCCTCGCTGGCGTCAATATCCAGCCCGTGAATGCTTTTGATACCCCATAAAATGTCGCCCTCGGTCATGGTACCCAGGTATTCGCCGTTGCGTTTTAATACCGGAATGGTGGCAAAGCGCTGGTTGGACCATTTTTCAAGGGTCTGGCGCAGGGTAAAATCTTCATAGATAAATAAAACGTCCTGTTTTGGCGTTAAAAAGAACAACAGATTCATGGCGGAAAATAACTCCTTTGCAGGTTATCTTGATGGAAAGGGAAAGTACTGTGTATGGCGCCTTTTGCTGCTCCCCGCATCTACTGCCAGGGCGGGCGTTAAAAGTACGACCCTTACTAATATTAAGTATACGCGCCGTTTGGGATAACTTTGTGAATGGATTGTTAAAACCGATGTAAAAAATTAGGCTGCAAATTTTGTTCCCTTTTCGGCAGGGCTTTTTACAAAAAGCTCTGTTCAAACCGAAACAAATCGTGTATAATAGAATTGCGTTAGCTGTAACTGACGCACATGGAACCCGGCAAAAGGGTTAAACCCGAAGCTGGGAATTCATCTGTATTCCATAGGGAGGAACGCAAATGATCACACGAGTGAATCCTTTGGGACATATTTCGCTTACGAATGATTACTTCTCGGGCCTTGTGGCCGAAGCTGCCAAAAACTGTTACGGCATTGCCGCCATGGGCCAAAGCTCTGCCGCCAGCACAGTGCGCGAAGCGCTGCGCAACGGCTCCCTGCCCGAAAAAGGCGTTACCGTAAGCCAGCAGGAAGGGCGGCTGGTCATCACCCTGCACATCAAAGTGGGGTATGGCCTAAACATCGCTTCCATCACGCAAAGCATTACCCACCGCGTTAAAGATGAAGTTGAACATGCAACCGGCCTGAAAGTGGCCCGCATTGATGTGTTTGTTGATGATATCATTGACGAATAAAGCGGCGGGGGCCCCGGTTGGCATTTGCCCCGGCGGCTTGTTTCCCCAAAAATTACAATGAGGTGCAACTGTTAGAATGATTACTGGTAAGACACTGCGCGACGCCATCATTTCCGGCGCCAACAATATTGCAAATCAACGTACCCGCGTGGACGAGCTGAACGTTTTCCCTGTGCCGGATGGTGATACAGGTACCAATATGAGCATGACGATCGGCGCGGCCTTGAGCGAGCTGAACGCCATGCCGGATACCTGCACGGTGGCCGAAGCCAGCAAGAGCGCTGCTTCCGCCATGCTGCGCGGTGCGCGCGGCAACTCCGGCGTTATCACCAGCCTGCTGTTCCGCGGTTTTTCCAAGGCGCTGGCCGGTAAAACCGATGCCGAGGCCGCTGACTTGGCCAAAGCCCTGCAGATGGGCGTGGAAGCTGCTTACAAGGCGGTCATGAAGCCCACCGAGGGCACCATCCTGACCGTTACCCGCCTGGCTGCCGAGGCTGCCGTTGCCGCTGAAACCGACGATGTGCCGCAGTTGTGGGCCACCGTGTGCGAAGCTGGCCAGAAAGCTCTGGAGGACACCCCCAACCTGCTGCCTGTGCTGAAAAAGGCTGGCGTTGTGGATGCCGGCGGCCAGGGCATCATGCTGGTGTTTGAGGGCATGAAGCAGGTGTTTGACGGCGGCGAGATCGTTGCCAGTGCCGAGGTTGCCGCCAAGCCGAAGCTGGATTCCAGCGCAGCAGGCAAGGGCGTGTTTACCGACGACCTGATGAAGGTTGAGGATATCAAAAACGGCTACTGCACCCAATTCCTGGTCCATAAGGATTCCGGAGCAAGCATCACCCGCCTGCGCGCTTTTCTGGAATCCAACGGCGACTCTGTTGTTGTGATCGAGGATGACGATGTGGCCAACTGCCATGTGCATACGGCTGACCCCGGCATGATGCTGAGCGAGGCCATCAAGTATGGCTACCTGACCAATTTTAAGATCGAGAACATGCACGAGCAGTTCCTGGCCCGCCAGAAGCAGGCCAAGGGCCTGGAAAAGCAGGCCGAAGCCGAGGAAAAGGCTGCCGAGACCGGCGCAAAGGAAACTTTTGTTTACGCTGCAGTTGACCCTGACCGCGCCTATGGCTTTGTTGCCGTGGCGGCGGGCGATGGACTGAAATCCGTGTTTGAGGACCTGGGCGTGGATGCCGTTGTTTCCGGCGGCCAGACCATGAACCCGGCAACCGAGGATATCCTGGCTGCCATCCAGAGCGTGCCCGCCAAGACCGTTCTGGTGCTGCCCAACAATAAAAACATCATCATGGCTGCCGAACAGGCAGAAAAGCTGGCTGACCGCAAGGTCCTGGTTCTGCCTACCCGTACCGTGCCCCAGGGCATGACCGCTATGCTGAACTTTGACCCCGAAGCCGCCCCGGAGGAGAATGCCGTCAACATGATGGCCGCCGCCGAAAAGGTTGCTACCGGCCTGATCACCTATGCCGCCCGCGACAGCGAGTTTGACGGTCGCCCCATCCGTAAGGGTGAGATCATGGCGCTGGAAAACGGTAAGATCGTTGCCACTGGCAGCGACATTACCAAGATGACCTACCGCCTGGCACGTTCCATGAAGAAAAAGGACAGCCAGTTCATCACCGTGATCTCCGGTGCGGAAGTCAGCGAGGAAGATGCCGAACATACCACCGAACTGGTGCAGTCCAAGTGCGGCTCCAGCGTGGAGGTCAGCCATATCCATGGCGGTCAGCCGGTTTACTACTATATGCTCAGCGTGGAATGATCCCGGCATAACGGACAAAACCATTCAAGGACGAACTTGTGCATCAAAACGCATGTTCGTCCTTTGTTTATAACCCTACCGGAAGGAGGTGCAGCCATGCCGGATATCAACAGCGACATCCAATACCTGAAGGGCGTTGGCCCGGCTTACGCCAAAAAGTTTGCCAGGCTCGGCATTTATACCATCCGGGATCTGCTGCTGCACTATCCGCGGCGGTATATTGATTATTCCCAGCCGTACACGGTAGTATCAGCGCCGTTTGATGTGGACTGCTGCGTAAAGGCAACGGTGCTGCAGCGGGACCCGGACCGGCGCATTAAAGGCGGGCGGATGCTCTCCCGTGTGCTGGCAGGGGACGATACGGGAATGTTGGCGCTTTCCTGGTTCAACGCGCCCTATACGGCGGAAAAGCTGGAACCTGGAACCGAATATTATTTCGAGGGCCGCGTTGGCGGCATGATGACCCGGCGGGAAATCCTGCACCCGCTTGTGCGCACCGAAGCCCAGGTTGCTGCGGCGCCCCTGCTGCCGGTTTACGGAAGCACCGAAGGGCTGCCCGCCGCCCGCCTGACCCGCTGCGCCCAGCTGGCGCTGGAATATGTGGCCCAGCTGGATGACCCACTGCCGCCAGAGCTGCTGACCCGCTACCGCATGCCGCCCAAAGCGGACGCTGTGCGGGCCATCCATGCCCCGCGGGACGCGGCAGATGCTGCCGCTGCCCGCCGCCGTTTGATCTTTGAAGAATTGTATATCCTGCAGCTGGGCATATTTTTGATGCGAGGCCATGGCCGCAAAATTACCGGTGCCCCCATGCGGGAGCTGGACCTTGCGCCGTTCTGGCGCAGCCTGCCCTATGCACCCACCGGGGCACAGCGCCGCTCGGCGGAAGAAATCTGCCATGATCTGTGCGGCCAGACCCCGATGAACCGTCTGCTGCAGGGCGATGTAGGCAGCGGCAAAACGCTGGTGGCCGCTGCGGCCATCTGGTTTGCCGCGCAAAATGGCTGGCAGAGCGCCATGCTGGCCCCAACGGAAATTCTGGCCCGCCAGCACGCCGCCAACCTGGCCGACCGCCTGGAGCCGTTTGGCGTCAACGTTACCTTGCTGGTGGGTGGCATGAAAGCCGCCGAAAAGCGGGTGGCCCTTGCTGCCATTGCGGATGGCCGTGCCGGGCTGGTGGTTGGCACCCATGCGGTGCTGACGGACAGCGTGGTGTTCAAAAATCTCGGCCTTGCCATTGTGGACGAACAGCACCGCTTTGGCGTGCGGCAGCGCGGCATTCTGGCGGGCAAGGCCAACAACCCGCACCTGCTGGTCATGAGCGCAACCCCCATCCCGCGTACTCTGGGGCTTTTGATGTACGGGGATCTGGATATCTCCATCCTGGATGAGCTGCCCCCCGGCCGCAAGCCCATCAAGACCTGGTTCATCACTGGCAAAAAGCGCCGCGATATGTACGGCTTTCTGGAAAAACAGATCGCCGCAGGGCATCAGGTATATATCGTCTGCCCGGCCATTGAGGAAAACGAAATGGATTCCGGCATGAAAGCCGTCAAGCAGTATTACGAGCAGGTGGCCTGCCCGCTGCTGCCGGGGCGGCGCATCGGCCTGCTGCACGGCAAAATGAAGCCGAAAGATAAAGATGAAGTGATGCAGCAGTTCAAGGCCGGGGAGCTGGATGTGCTGGTCAGCACCACCGTGATTGAAGTCGGTGTGGATGTGCCCAATGCAACCGTAATGGTGATCGAAAATGCAGAGCGGTTCGGCCTTTCGGCACTGCACCAGCTGCGCGGCCGCGTGGGGCGCGGTGCGGCGAATTCCTGCTGTATCCTGATTTCGGATAACGAGGGAGAAGCGGTACGCCAGCGGCTGCACTTTTTGTGCCGCACATCGGATGGTTTTGCCGTTGCCAAGTATGACCTGGAAACCCGCGGCCCCGGCGATTTTTTCGGCGAAGCACAGCACGGCCTGCCCGCCCTGCATGTGGCGGACCTTGTGCAGGATACCCGCACCCTGACCGTTGCCCAGCAGGAAGCCAAAGCCCTGCTGGCCCTGGACCCCAACCTGGCCAAACCGGAGCACAAAGCCCTTTCGGACGAAGTGGAGCGCCTGTTTGCCACAGCCGGGGCCATGAATTAGTCTTGATATCTTTATTTCCAATAAAAAACTGCCCAAATTATTTTTGATTTTTTTGTATAATCTCTTTTTTTTGCAGAAAGAATTTGCTATACTAAGGTTTAACCTGTATTGACACATAACTTTACAGGTTGGGCCGACAAACCAAAAAGGACATGCCATGAAACAATTCCTGTCTGCCTGCCTTGCGGTACTGCTGCTGGCGGTGCTGCTGGTCCTGCCCGCCGCAGCGGAGGAAACCACCGATGCCCCCAACCTGACACCGGGATTTTCTGTTACCGCAGAGGCAGCCTATGTGGCTAACACCGATACGGGGCTGGTTGTTTATGAAAAAAACAGCGAAACCCCCATGGCCGCCGCCAGCCTGACCAAGCTGATGACCATGATCCTGATGCTGGAAAGCTACCAGGACCAGCTGGATACCATCAGCATTACAGCGCCGGGCTATATCTATGATTACCTGTACGGCAAAAATGCTTCCACGGCGGATATCTGGAAAGGCGAGACCCATACCCTGCGCAGCCTGCTGTATGCCATGCTGCTGCCCAGCGCCAACGAGGCAGCGTATATCGTGGCAGACTATATGAGCGGCAGCAGCATTGATAACTTTGTGGCCATGATGAACGATGAAGCTGCCCGCATCGGCTGCACCGGCACTACCTTTACTGACCCCTGCGGGCTGGATCCCGGCAACGTGACCACCGCGCGGGATGCCTACCTGCTGGTGCGGGTGGCTATGGGCTATGATGCCTTTGCCCAGGCGGCAGGGGAGGAAAGCTACCAGATGCCGGCCTCCACCAAGCATGATTCGCCCTATACCATCCTGACCAGTGATAAGCTGGTTTCGCCCAGCAGCAACTATTACCGCTCTTACACCAAAGGCGGCAAAACCGGCAGCCTGGATGACTGGCAGAATTTTGCGGGCTGGCACACCCAGGACGGCGAAACCTATGTCAGCGTGGTGCTGCACAGTCCCAAAACGGACGAAGACCCGCGCCCGGCGCTGACCGAAACCGCCGAGCTGATGGATTGGGCGTTCGCCACCTTTACCGTAACCGCGGCGCTGGATACCACCCAGCCCATCACCGAGCTGCCTATTGTGTATTCCTCCCAGACGGATACGGTAATGATCTACCCGGCGGATGATATGCAGACCCTTTTGCCGCGGCAGGGCGGGGCAGAGCTGACGGAAAAGACCTTCAATGTTCCGGAGCACCTCTCCGCGCCCATCAAGCAGGGCGATGTGGTGGGTACCGTTACCGTTACCATGCAGGGCGAAACCGTTGGCACGGTGGACCTTTTGGCCGGCAGCAGCGTGGACCGCAACGAGCTGTTGTATACCATGGCGAAGGTAAAGGCTTTCTTTTCAAGCACTTATTTCAAGGTCGTTATTGTGCTTTGCATCATAGCGGCTGTTGTCTATGCGGTTTTGTGGGTGTATGTTATGCTGCTTACGGTGCGCCGTGTGGAACAACCGACCCCAAAACGCAAAAATAAACCGAACGATTGAAATAAGGAATAATGGCGGGCACCAGCCAGCCATAAGGGGGTACATTGTACTATGTTGGATGTAAAACGCAACCTGACGACCATGACGGATTTCTATGAGCTTACCATGTCCGCCGGCTACCTGGACGAAGGGTATAAGGATAAAATTGCCGTCTTTGATATGTTCTTCCGCAAGGTGCCAGACGGCGGCGGTTACGCCATTATGGCCGGCCTGGAGCAGTTTATCAACGCAGTGGACAGCCTGAAATTTACCGAGGAAGACATCAATTATCTGCGCTCCACCGGTGCTTTCAATGAGCAGTTCCTGGACTATCTGCGCAACTTTAAGCTGCACTGCAATATCTGGGCGATTGAAGAGGGCATGCCCATCTTCCCGCAGGAGCCCATTGTGACCGTAGAAGGCCCGGCTATTGAGTGCCAGCTGCTGGAAACCCTGCTGCTGGTCACCTTTAACCATCAGTGCCTGATTGCCACCAAGGCAAACCGCATCTGCCGCGCTGCCGCTGGCCGCCCGGTTATGGAGTTTGGCGCCCGCCGTGCCCAGGGGTATGACGCCGCCTACTTTGGCGCCCGCGCTTCCTACATCGGCGGCTGCAGCTCCACCTCCTGCGTGATGGCTGCCCGTGACTTCGGTATCCCGGCATCCGGCACTATGGCACACTCTTGGGTGCAGATGTTCCCCACCGAGTATGACGCATTCAAGAAGTATGCCGAGATGTACCCGGACAACTGCGTGCTGCTGGTGGATACCTACAATGTTCTGCGCCATGGCGTGCCCGATGCCATCAAGGTGTTTGACGAAGTGCTGAAGCCGATGGGCAAGCGCCCCAAAGGTGTGCGCATTGACTCCGGCGATATTGCCTACCTTTCCAAAAAGGCCCGCCAGATGCTGGATGCCGCCGGTTACCCGGACTGCACCGTCTGCGCTTCCAACTCTCTGGATGAATACATCGTGCGCGACCTGATTTTGCAGGGTGCCCGTGTGGACAGCTTTGGTATTGGCGAGAACATGATCACCGCCAAGAGCGACCCCGTGTTTGGCGGCGTGTACAAGCTGGCCGCAGTGAAAGAGGATGACGGCAGCTATACCCCCAAGATGAAGCTCTCCGAATCCGTGGAAAAGATGACCATTCCCTGCCTGAAAAAGGTATGGCGTATCTATGATGAGGACGGCAAAGCCCAGGCAGACCTGATCACTATGGCAGACGAAGTGGTGGATACCAAGAACGGCATTACCCTGTTTGACCCCATCGAGACCTGGAAGGAATGCACCTATGTCAACAGCACTGCCCGCTGCATTTCCACCCCGATCTATGAGAACGGCAAGCGCGTTTACACCAGCCCCAACCTGGCTGATATCCGCAAGTTCTGCAAAGCCCAGGTGGGCACCCTGTGGGACGAAGTAAAACGCTTTGAAAACCCGCACCGCTATTATGTTGACCTGAGCAGGAACCTGTGGGATACCCGCAGCGAACTGCTGAAGAAGCTGTCCAAATAAAATGCTGTAACTTTATTACAAAATGGTTACAAACTGCGCCCCCTGCACATACTATGGCAAAGGATGACGGGGTCATTCTTCCATACTGTACAGGAGGCGTTTGTATGTCTGTTTGTTTCCACCGCCTGGCTGCGCCGGGGCAGCTGGTGCTGTTTGCCATGGGCGGTACCGCGTACCTTGCGCTGGAGATCGCCTGGCGCGGCACAACCCATTGGACGATGTTTTTGGCGGGCGGGGCCTGCCTTTGCGCACTGGATGCCCTCGGCCGCCTGCCACTGCCCACCCCGCTGCTGGCGGGGATCGGCGCGGTTGGGGTTTCGGTGCTGGAACTGGGCACCGGGCTTGCCTGCCGCCGTCTGCTGCATGTTGAGGTGTGGGATTACAGCCAGGAATGGGGCAACCTTGCCGGGCTTGTGTGCCCAAAATACACGGCACTCTGGTTCCTTTTGTGCCTGTGGGTGCTGGGTATGATGCGCTTTTTGCGCGGTTTTGCCGCCTATGTGGCCCGCACAAAGGCTTAAAGTACACTTTATCACCCTGCTTTTTCGTCTGCGAGGACTGGAAGTCCGGTTTATCGCCCTGGATGTCTGCTATAATAAAACCATAGCAAAGCAGAAAGGCAGGGGGTTCCCATGACAGCACAATTCCGGTATGTAGCAGGCCACATTGAAGTTTATTCCGCAACGGGCGAGTTCCTTTTTTCCGCCGATACCATGCAGGAGGCATGGGAGGACTACCAAGACGAAATGTCCGCGTGACGCGTACAGATGCAGTCACAAAATATACAAAATAACGAAATAGTTTATAATATACAAAAAACTTTTGTAAGATTGTACAAAGCGTGCATTGCAAAATCCACCTGCGCTGGATATAATAAAGACAGAAAGGAGATGGGGTTGCAATGTTGAACCTTCGCTCGTTTGCAAAGTGGGTACGTGGTATTCTGGACAGTGAGGAAGCCTATAACCTGCCGGAAGATGTCTACAACGACGTGATCCCCTCCGGCGTTCATGACTTCTGCCGCTTCGACCGGGAGTACTAAGACGGTACCGTATCGTTCTCGACGATTGGACCCGCACACGGTAATGGTGCGCAGAAGGATGCGGCTCTGACCGGAATTTACCACGAATAGGGCATAAATAAGATATGGATGATTGATTCACCATAATACTGTTTGTTGCACCTTGAAACAAGCAAGCAGGCACCAGGCCACCCACCCGGTGCGCAGCCCCTCCGGCAATGGTTATGCCGGAGGGGTTGTTTTTTTTTGCAAAATTTAGTATCCTTAAAACGTATTGCTTATTGCAGGGTACAATTTTGCACCCCAAAACGATTGTGAGGTACGCCGTGGAACTGACCCCTTACGCAATTTTTGATATGGATGGCACCCTGTTGTGCTCCACCGGCATGTGGGACCATGTAACGGACCGCATCCTTGCAAAATATGGCAAAACCATCACCCATGAACAGCGCATGGCTAACATGACCCTTACGGTGGAAGGAACCGCCGCGATGTTTGTGCAGCAGCTTGGCGTGCCGCTGACGGAGCCTGAATGCGCAGAGCTGATCCGTGCCGAAGCGCGGTACGGCTATGCGCAGGAAGCCACCGTAAAACCGGGCGTTGAGCAGGTGCTGGCAGCCATGCACGCACGCGGTGTGCGCATGTGCGTGGCATCCGGCACCGAAACACCGCTGATCGAAGCCGCGCTGACCTCCCACGGGCTGATGCGCTGGTTTGAATTTGCGGTGGACTGCAAGAACCCTGACGGCAAAAAGAAGCCGGATGTATATCTGGATGCTTTGCACCGTTTTGGCGTGCAGAACCCCGTGCAGGCAACCGTGTTTGAGGATTCCCCCGTGGGGATTGCCACCGCACGCGCCGCCGGTTTCGCCACCGTTGGCATTTATGATGAACCAATGGCAGAGTTCTGGCCGCAGATTACCCAAACGGCGGATTTTGCCAGCCGCACCTGGCAGGACTGGCTGCAAAATGTGCAGCAGACCGGCCCCGCACCCCGCAAATAAGCATGAAACTATAAGGGCAATACCGCATAATTCTAAGTGCCGATACGGCGAGCGAGGTGCGGCAG
>ERZ832317.5998-NODE-5998-length-10464-cov-10.795562_pt1 | contig 10464 bp, 6 predicted proteins | sample MGYA00519695_ERZ832317 | MGnify/ENA primary metagenome ERZ832317 (study PRJEB31850, sample SAMEA3708726) | human gut metagenome | biome: human gut; feature: human-associated habitat; material: faeces | place: China | collected 2014 ... | reverse complement strand
TGGGCAGACCGTGCTGACGGCTGCCGAAAAAGTCGCCGGGGCCGCGGGTCTCCAGGTCGTACTGGGCCACGGCAAAGCCATCGGTGGTGCTGCACAAAAACTTCAGCCGCTTCTGCACCGCTTCGCCGGTATTGTCGCTGACCAGAAAACACCAGCTCTCGGCGGCACCACGGCCCACCCGGCCGCGCAGCTGGTGCAGGGCGCTCAGGCCATAGCGCTCCGCGTTCTCGATGACCATGACGCTGGCGTTGGGCACGTCCACGCCCACCTCAATGACTGTGGTGGACACCAGTGCGTCCAGCCGCCCGGCCTTGAAATCCTCCATGACAGCGGCCTTCTCCTTGGGCTTGAGCTTGCCGTGCATCAGACCCACCCGGCGGTCGGGCAGAAGGGCCTTGGCAATGTCCTCGTAGTAGGTCTTGACCGCGTTCAACCCGCCGTCGGGGGTGTCCTCAATGGCGGGGCACACCAGATAGACCTGCCGCCCCTTGTCGATCTCCTGATCGAGGAAATGGTACAGGTCCCGCCGTTTTTTGCCGGTGATGCACCGGGTCTTGACCGGGGTGCGCCCGGGGGGCAGCTCGTCCAGAATGGAGATATCCAAGTCGCCGTAGATCAGCAGCCCCAGCGTGCGGGGGATAGGGGTGGCGCTCATGACCAGCAGGTGCGGGTTCGCGGCCTTTTCGGCCAATGCGCCGCGCTGACGCACCCCAAAGCGGTGCTGCTCGTCGATGACCGCCAGACCCAGCCGGGCAAACTCCACCCCTTCGCTCATCAGGGCGTGGGTGCCCACCACAAGGTCTGCTTCGTCCTTGCGGATGGCAGCCAGCGTGGTGCGGCGGGCGGCGGCCTTCATGCCGCCGGTCAGCAGGGCCACCCGCATCCCGAAGGGGGCAAGCAGCCGGTTGAGCCCCTCGGCGTGCTGCGCGGCCAGAATTTCGGTAGGCGCCAGCAGCGCGGCCTGATACCCCGCCCGGATGCACGCCCAGATGGCGGCAGCAGCTACCAGCGTTTTGCCGCTGCCCACATCGCCCTGCAACAGGCGGTTCATGGCGGTTTCGCCCGCCATATCGTTTAAAATCTCCTCCACTGCACGGCGCTGCGCCCCGGTGGGGGCAAAGGGCAGACTCTGCCAGAAAGGGGATGCATCGGCGCGGCGCATGGGTGCCCCGGTGACGGCTGCGCCCCGGCTGCGCATCCGCCCGATGCCCAATTGCAGCACCAGCAATTCCTCGTAAATGAGCCGCCGCCGCGCCGCTGCAGCCTGCTCCTCGGTGGCAGGGCAGTGGATGGCGCGTACCGCCTCGGCCTTGGGGAGCAGACGGTATTTTTGCAGCATCTCCGGGGGCAGCGGATCGGGCAGCAGCTCCGCGTGGGGCAAAAGCTGCCGGATGCAGCGGGAGATGACGCTGCTGGACAGTCCCTCAGTCTGGGGGTAAACGGCCTCAAAGGGCGCGGCCTGGATCTGCTCGGCGGTGCGCACCTGCGGGTTGACCATCTGGCGGCGCAGCATCCCGCCGGTGACGATGCCCTGAAAATAGTATTCCTGCCCCAGCTGCAATTTCTGGGTGGCGTAGGGGTTATTGAACCATGTGATCTCCAGACTGGCTACATCGTCCCCGGCAGTGATGCGCTCCATGCGCCGCCCGCCCGGCAGAATGCGCCCGCCGGGCTTTGCGAATACCTCGGCCTTTACCACGCATTCGGTGTCGGCAGGGGCCTCCGCAATGGAGTAGGGCTTGGAAAAGTTGATGTACCGTCGGGGGTAGTGGCACAGCAGGTCTGCCAACGTCACGATGCCCAGTTTTTCGAACCGCTCTGCGGTCTTGGGCCCCACCCCTTTCAGGTAGCGCACCGGGGTGTCCGGCGTTAAGGTAGTGCGGTTTTCGGTGGGCATGGCGTTTCAACTCCCTTCCAAGCGTAGTATAGCCATTGTAACACGGACGGGGAACAGATGCAAATATTTTGCCCTTGCGCGGCAGCTGTGGTATACTGACATTACGAAAAGGGAGGAGAGATACTGTGGAGATACGCAACGCAACTATGGACGATTTACAGGCCATTGCCGCCGTGGAGGCAGTCTGTTTCCCGGCAGCAGAGGCTGCCGCGGCAGAGGAATTTGCCGGGCGGCTGGCACACTATGCGGAGCATTTCTGGCTGCTGTTTGAGCAGGGGGAGCTGGTGGCCTTTGTGGACGGCTTTTGTATCGATATGCCCGACCTGACCGATGAGATGTACGCGGATGCCGCCCTGCATGATGAAAATGGCGCATGGCAGATGATCTTTGGGGTGAACACCCTCCCGCGCTGCCGCTGCCGGGGCTATGCCGGGCTGCTGCTGCAAAGAGCCATTGCAGATGCCCGCGCACAGGGGCGCAAGGGGCTGGTGCTGACCTGCAAGGAGAAGCTTTTGCACTATTACGCAAAGTTTGGCTTTGTGAACGAGGGCGTTTCCGGCTCTACTCACGGCGGGGTGGTGTGGTATCAGATGCGGCTGCGGTTCTGAGGTAGCGCTACTTTTATTATAGCAATGCCGGAGCGTCTGCGGACGCTCCGGCATTGCATTTTCACGGGAGGAAGCTCCCCCGGCAGGGGACAGTGCAAAACAAAAAATCCCGGAAGCCGAAGCTTCCGGGAATCTTTTGGAGGTGACGACCAGATTTGAACTGGTGGATGAGGGTTTTGCAGACCCTTGCCTTACCACTTGGCCACGTCACCATATAAGGGAGTGATGAATACCACTCCAATGGAGCGGCCGACGAGGCTCGAACTCGCTACCTCCACCTTGGCAAGGTGGCGCTCTACCAGATGAGCTACGGCCGCATGGCGGAGAGTTTGGTTTTGTCGCGCTCTCTCCGGGCGACGAATGCTATTATATGGCATTCGATGTAAAAAGTCAAGCTTTTTTCGCCTATTTTTTCAAAAAGTCATACGTTTACTGCTTTTCTACGGTGTCCGGCCAGTTTTTCAGCAGGTCATTCAGGTCTACTTTGTACTGTTTGCCGCAAAACTGGCAGTTGACCTCGGCAATGGGGTCTTCATCGCGCAGTTTTTCCACCTCTTTTTTGCCAAGGCTGCGGATGGTGCGCTCCACGCGGTCCAGGCTGCAATCACAGCAATAGTCAATGCGGGTGGAATCCAGCAGTTCGGGGTTAAAGCCGTCCAGCGCCATATTCAGGATATCGGGAATACTTTTACCCTGCTGCAGCAGGGTGGTAACGCCGGGCATTGCGCCGATATTCTTTTCCAGGCGGGTGATCTCATCCTCGGTTGCGCCGGGCATGAGCTGCACAATAAAACCGCCCGCGCACTGCACCGTCAGATCCGGGTTGACCAGAACGCCCAGCGCGCAGACCGTTGGTGTCTGCTCACTGATGGCAAAATAGTTGGTGATATCCTCGGCAATCTCACCGGAAACCAGCGGCACCTGGCCGATATAGGGTTCCCGCATACCAAGGTCGCGGATCACATCCAGCGTGCCATCCTTACCCACGGCAGCGCCGACGTTCAGGTGGCCGTCCGCGCGCGGGGACAGCTCCACGATGGAGTTTTCGACATAGCCTTTTACATCACCCGCGCCGTTGGAAACGGCCAGAATACGGCCCGCCGGGCCGCCGCCCTTGATCTGTACGGTGACAGAATCAGAATCCGATTTGAGCATCTGGCCCATCATGGCAACACCGGTCAGCAGGCGGCCCAGGGCTGCGGTGGTAACGGCGCTGGTTTTGTGCAGCTGCTCCATTCGGCGCACAACGGCGGTGGAATCAATGCCATAGAACAGGATGCCGCCGTTTTCCGAAATGCCGCGCAGCAGGTTGCTGCTGTTTTCATTTTTTGTTTCACACATAGAATCAATGACCTCCCGAAGCAGGGATGCGGCGGTTAGGCCGGGGTGCCGTCTGCTTCCTGTGTATACTGCTTGACTGCCGTGATGATCCAGCGCTGGCTGTCCGGCCGGACAGGGCCAAAGCTTTCGCCATCGGCAATTTTGACCGGGTCAAAGCCGTATCTGGTTAGCAGCGCTTTGACGGTATCAAGCGGGTAGCTGTATTCCGAGAAAGATTCATGGAAGTCTTCCCCGGTATCTTTATAGTGGATATCAATGCTGAGGTCCACGCGACCTGTCTGTGGGTCATAGCGGTTGCTCCAGCGGCAGGCGGCGTCATCCTCATCAAAATCAAAAGTCTGGCCGGAAAGCACTTTTTCATGCTTATAGGGTGTGTTCAGGTCAAACACAAAAACGCCGTCTTTTTCCATAAAAAACGCGGCTTTTGCGATGGCCTTTTCAAAGTTTTCCAGCGGACCGATGTGGTTATAGGTATCGAAAGTGGAAACCGCGGCGCGGATGGTCCCGTACAGGTCCAGCTGCAAAAGGTCCTGGCACAGCAGCATGGGGTTGGTCAGCGGCAGGCCAAGGGCATCGGCTTTGTCCCGCAGGACGCTGAGCATCTCTTCCGAAACGTCAATGCCGATCATATCGTACCCAGCCTGGGCCAGCATCAGGGTCAGCTCGCCGGTGCCGCAGCCGAAATCTGCCACAATGCCATCCTGGATGCCGTGGGCTTTCAGCTCCCCGGTCACATAGGCGAACAGCGCATCATAATCGGCTGCGCCGTTGAACTCGTCATAAAAATAGGCAAATTCCTGATACGCCATGGTTTAGGCCTCCGGTGCCAGGCAGGCATCCAGATACTGGCGCAGTTCTTCGACCCCGGTCCCCTTTTCGGCGCTGGTCAAAAACACCTGCTTGCAGCCATAGGGGGCGCAGGTGATGCGGAACTCTTCCAGCTGGGCGGTCATCTCAGATTTTTTGAGCTTATCCGCCTTGGTCAGCGCCACAACAAAGGGAATCCGGTGGAAGTGCAGGTATTCCATCATCTGCACATCGTCCGCGCTGGGGGCATGGCGGCTGTCCAGCAGCTGCACCAGCACATTCAGCGCGCGGTCCGCTTCAAAATAGCTGTTGATCAGCTCGTCCCAGCGCTCACGGTCCGCATTGGACACCTTGGCGTAACCATAGCCGGGCAGGTCCACAAAATAGGCGGTATCCACACGGTAAAAGTTGATGGTTGCCGTTTTGCCCGGCGTTGCGCTGACGCGCGCCAGATTTTTGCGGTTGCACAGCCTGTTGATCAAGCTGGATTTGCCCACGTTGGAACGGCCGGAAAAGACAAATTCCGGGCGGTCGCTTTCCGGCAGCTGGCTGGAAAGGCCATAGGATGCCTGAAATTCACTGCGATTATAATTCATAAATACAACTCCCTTTTCCGGCTTTTCCGCGTTGGTCACATCACGGCAGCAGGTTCCTTGGCGGTGCTCTGCTCGGTTGCGATCAGCTGGGTAGCCTGCGGCATGGTGCGTTTGTGGGCAGCGGATGCTGCGGGCAGGATGAGTGCATGTTTGAGCACCTGAGAAAGGTCACTGACGGGGATGAACTTGACGGCCTTTTTGACCTCCTCATCCACCGCGTACAGGTCGGGCTTGTTGGCTTCAGGGATGAGCACGGTGGAAATGCCCTCGCGGAAGGCTGCCATGCTCTTTTCTTTCAGGCCGCCGATGGGCAGAACATTGCCGTGCAGGGTGATTTCGCCCGTCATGGCAAGGTCGTGGCGGACCGGAATCTCGGACAACGCAGAAATCAGCGCGGTGGTCAGGGTGACACCGGCGGAGGGGCCATCCTTGGGTACAGCGCCTTCGGGGGCATGGATATGGATATCGGTGTTCTTGAACTTATCCGGCGCAATGTGGTAGGTTTCGGCATGCACGCGGGCATAGGTCAATGCCAGGTGAGCGCTCTCTTTCATTACATCACCCAGGCTGCCGGTGATCTCCACCTTGCCGGAGCCGCTGGGGATGATGGAAACTTCGATAGGAAGCATCTCTCCGCCCACGCTGGTCCAGGCCAGGCCGTTGGCAATGCCAACAGCATCGGTGCGGGAAATAAAGGTCGGCTTGACCTTTTCGGGACCGAGCATTGCTTTGACCATGGCAGGGGTAACATTGATCTTATCTTTCTCCCCTGCGGCGATCTTTTGAGCGCACTTGCGCAGCACGGCGGTGATGGTGCGCTCCAGAGTACGCACGCCGGCTTCGCGGGTGTAGCCGTCAATGATCTCATACAGCGCCGCCGGGGCCATGGTAACGCGGGATTCCAAGCCATTATTTTTGAGCTGTTTGGGCAGCAGATGGCGGCGGGCGATGTTGAACTTTTCCACGCGGGTATAGCTGGGCAGCTCAATCACATCCATACGGTCATACAGCGGGCCGGGAATGTGGGAAGCATCGTTGGCGGTGGTAATGAACAGCACGTTGCTGAGGTCAAACGGGATATCAAGATAGTTATCCTTAAAAGTCTTGTTCTGTTCAGGGTCCAGCACTTCCAGCAGGGCGCTGGAAGGATCGCCGCGGTAGTCCCCTGCCAGCTTGTCGATCTCGTCCAGCAGGATGACCGGGTTGGAGGACTTGGCGGTATTGATGGCGCTGATGATGCGGCCGGGCATTGCGCCGATGTATGTACGGCGGTGACCGCGGATCTCGGCTTCGTCATGCACGCCGCCAAGGCTCATGCGGGCAAAGTTGCGGCCCATGCAGGCGGCAACGGAGCGCGCAATGGAGGTTTTGCCGACACCCGGAGGGCCGACCAGGCAGATGATCTGGCCCTTGACATCCGTATTGAGCTGGCGGACGGCCAGAATTTCCAGAATACGCTCCTTGACCTTTTCCAGACCGTAATGGTCATGGTCCAGCACCTTGCGGGCGTGGGCCTGGTTCAGATCGTCCTTGGTAAAGGTGTGCCAGGGCAGGCCGATGACGGTATCCAGATAGCTGCGAATCACGCTGATTTCGGCCTGATTGCCGGCCATTTTGCCAAGGCGCTCGCATTCTTTCAGCAGCTTTTCCTCGCTGGCGGCATCCAGGTGCAGGTCCTGAATCTTCTGGGCATACTTTTCCGCTTCGGCGCGGGTATCCTCGGCATCGCCCAGTTCTTCGCTGATGATGTGCATCTGTTCCCGCAGGTAGTAATCGCGCTGGTTTTTATCCATCTGGACGTTCACTTTATCGTCCAGTTCTTTCTCAATGGCCAGCACTTCACATTCCTGGCGCATCACAAGCAGGAGCTTTTCCAACCGGCTGGGAATGGAATTTTCCTGCAGAATGGTCTGCTTGTCCTCATATTTCAGCAGCAGGTTGGCCGGCATGTATTCGCTCAGGTAGAGCGGATTATCCGAGGAGACGATGTTATACACCACATCCTTGGAGATCTGCGGGCTGTAGGAGAGATACTCCTCAAAGCACTCTTTCAGACTGCGAACCAACGCCTCGGTCTGGGTGCGCTTATCTGGTGCCACACCGCGCACGGGAGCGGGGCGGACATCAGCCTGCAGGTATTTGCCACTGGCATCCAAGTCCAGCAATTTGGCACGGGATTTTCCCTCTACCAGTACCTTGACCAGATCTTCGGATACACGCAGCACCTGCTTAATTTCCGAAATGACGCCATAGGCATACAGATCCTGGGCCGTGGGCTCCTCTGTCTCCATATCCTTTTGCGCAATCAGGAAAATATTGCTGTTGGCGTGCATGGCGGCCTCGATGGCGGCAATGGACTTCTGTCGGCCCACCTCAAAGTGGACCACATTATTGGGGAACACCACCAGCCCGCGCAATGCAACCACCGGCAGGTGCATGGCGTTATGGGCCACACGGATCCTTACTTTTGCTTCTGACATATCTTTCCCTCCCCGGGCCAGCTGGCCGCGGATTTTATTTGAAGTACGGCAACAATCACCGGTTTAGCGGTGCATTTGCCATGGTTTTATCTTACTTTTGCCTGCAGGGGACATTCATACTGCCCGCGGATGACCGCACTGCTGCAGGCAGGCTGCGGCAGCAGCACATTCAGTGCAGACGGCAGCACCTGGGCTTTCAGCTCCATGACCGGGGCGCACTCGCCGTCGATCGTGGCAATGATGGGGCGGTTGTCCAGCACCTGCATTTCCACGCTGCGGGCACGGTAAAAGGTCATAAAGCTGCGGAACTCCGGCACGATGGTATCGGCATCCTGCATGTGCCGCCCGGCTTTGTATTTGGCCAAAATTCCCGCAACCTGAATGCGGGAGATGGGTTTGACCAGCACAATATCGAGCAGGCCGTCATCCATGGCTGCATAGGGCGCAGCCTGATAACCGCCGCCGTAATAGCCGCCATTACAGATGGCCGCCATCATATAAGTACCGGTATACTCTTTGCCGTCGATCGCAACGCGCAGCTTGTGGCCGAAGCGGCTGAGCATAGCCTGTAGAATCGAGAGCGTATAGGCTGCTGTTCCCCCGCATCCCGGCAGCCGCCGGAATTTTGGGATGCCATATGCCACCTGAGCGTCCAGCCCGGCGGCGCAGATATCGATTCCGATACCAAGGGATGTTTGCAGCAGGTCCACCCGGCAGGGTTGTGCCTGCAGCTGGGCGGCAAAATCTAAAAAAGGCGCTTGGCCCGCCGCGCCGAAGTTGCGCACATAGTCGTTCCCGCTGCCGCAGGGCACACAGCCGACCGCTACATTCGCGCTGCCTGCCGCGCCCTGAACCAGCTCGTTCAGCGTGCCATCTCCACCGCAGGCATACAGCGCCGCCGGGGTACCGGATGCCGCATACTGGCGGGCTGCTTCGCGAGCCTGACCGGCATACTGTGTGACAACAATTTGAGGCTGTGGCAGCTGGAGCTGGCGGGCCGCCGCCTGGATCTGGGGCACAAGCTCTGCGCTTGCATCCCGTTTTCCTGCAACGGGGTTGATGAAAAATACCTGTTCCACCGCGGTGCTCCTTCTGCCCAATGGGAACCGCTTTGCCCTTCACGGGGGTAGCAGCTCTTATTTCTGGCTCCAAAAATACAGAATATATTGTATCTGGTTTGGCTGTAAATAGCAAGTGCTTACTACAAGATGTTACAATTTGTGCGGATAAAATTCACAAGATGTTCGGTTTTGTCCGATTTGTCCGCTCCATTTTTGCCTGCTGTTATTCGCGCGGGCGGGCCAAGCCATCGCGGCGGAACGCCTGCATGGCGGCTTCGTCCTCAAAGCTGGCAATGTACAGCTGGTCCCCCATTTCGCGGGCCAGAACTTCCGGCAGGCGCGGAGCCGCGTTCAGGCAGGAGCGGTACTTTTTCAGCAGCTCCTCATGCGGCATGCGGTAGCGCAGTTCATCGTGGCGGCCCGCACAGCAGCAGTAGCGGTGGTAACGCGCCAGCGGATGGTGCGCAGCGCCGAACGCCACCATATCGGCCCAAATCTGGTACAGGTCCAGCCCGCCGGCATAGTTGAGCATATCCACCGTATAGCCGCCGGCCGGGCGCATGTTGACTTCCAGCCCCAGGATATCCCCCGCATTGCCCAGGCTGGACTTGGCGGTTTTCAGGCGGAAAAATTCCAGGTGGAAAAAGCGGCTTTTGGCCCCAAAGGCTTTCAGGGCGGCTTCGCCCATTTTGCGCAGTTCGGGGCTGATTTCCGGTGCAACATAGTACCACATCGGCTTTTTGCCATGGGCAATCTCCATGATGCTGTCCGGCGTAACATGGCTGGCGGCATAGATCGGCTCGGCATTGGCATCGGCCACGCCGTCAAAGGTCACGATCTCACCATCCACAAATTCTTCCAGGATATAGTTGGCCGCATTGGGGCCCTCCTGCTGGAAAAATTTGTTCAACTCGGTTTTATTCTTGAACTTATGGGTGCCGTTTGCCCCCACGCCGTTATCCGGCTTGGCAATGACGGGCCAGCCGACAGTTTTGGCGAAAGCCTGGGCCTCCGTTACATCTGCCGTCACACACCAGCGGGCGGTGGGGATACCGGCTTTCTGGTAGTAGGTTTTCATCACGGATTTGCGCTTGAACTTTTCGATCTCAGCGGATTTAATGCCGGTGGTGATATTAAAATCTGTCCGCAGGCGGGCATCCTGTTCCAGCCAATATTCATTGTTGCTTTCTACCCAGTCGATCTTGCCATACTTGAAAGTGAAAAAGCCCATGGCGCGCAGCATTTCATCATAGTTTTCCATGTTGTCCACACGGTAATACTCGGTCAGTGCGCTTTTGAGCAGGGCGGGCAGCGTTTCGTAAGGGGCATCGCCAATGCCAAGTACATTTACGCCATTGGCACGCAGGCGGTCACAAAAATTCCAGTAATTTTCCGGGAAATGCGGTGAAATAAAAACAAAATTCATTTTTCCTGTACCCCTTTTCCGGCCGCCGCAACGGCATGAAACTTTATTATTTTGTATAATTTTACATTATATCCACTGTTGCGGCGGGATGCAAGGTGTTTTTCGCCCACGGTGGGTTGCTGCCATGCCCGGCATGGGGCAGATATGGCATGGTTTACGTTGATATTTTACTGCGTGTATATTATAATAAAGTTGTTTTATTGTTTGATATTTAGGGCAACCCCGCACAATTCCCGCCTGACGGCTTA
>ERZ832317.5988-NODE-5988-length-10478-cov-3.642234_pt1 | contig 10478 bp, 10 predicted proteins | sample MGYA00519695_ERZ832317 | MGnify/ENA primary metagenome ERZ832317 (study PRJEB31850, sample SAMEA3708726) | human gut metagenome | biome: human gut; feature: human-associated habitat; material: faeces | place: China | collected 2014 ... | reverse complement strand
TCATGCAATTGCATGACGCGCACCTCGCAGCAAGAATGCCGAGGCATTCTTGAATTATTCGCTGGTAGTGTAGCTAAACAGTTACGTTCCTTTCCGCATCTATTCATATGCATGGAACCGTAGCTTTTCTTGTGTACGCTGTCCGTGTTTTGCTGACGTCAAAAATTATATAATTCACGTATACGAATGGAGGCAAAACAACATGAGAAACTACACAACCCAGATGGATGCAGCTCGTAAGGGGATTCTCACCCCGGAAATCAAAACAGTAGCTGAAAAAGAACATATGGAAACTGACAAACTGATGAAGCTTGTCGCTGAAGGAAAAGTTGCGATCTGTGCGAACAAAAACCACAAAGCACTGAACCCGGAAGGTGTCGGAAGCATGCTCCGCACAAAGATCAATGTCAATCTCGGAGTTTCCCGTGACTGCAAAGATTATAATATTGAGATGCAGAAAGTAATGAGCGCAGTAGAACTCGGTGCGGAAGCGATCATGGATCTTTCCAGCCATGGAGATACACAGCCATTCCGTCGTAAACTAACTTCTGAATGTCCCGCTATGATCGGTACAGTTCCTGTATACGACAGTGTCATTCATTATCAGAGAGATCTTGCTACTCTGACTGCACAGGATTTCCTTGATGTAATTCGTATGCATGCAGAAGACGGTGTTGATTTCGTTACACTTCACTGTGGAATCACAAGAAAAACAATTGAACAGATCAAAAAGCATAAACGTAAAATGAACATCGTAAGCCGTGGAGGAAGCCTTGTATTCGCATGGATGAGCATGACAGGAGAAGAGAACCCATTCTACGAATACTATGATGAGATTCTTGATATCTGTGAAGAATATGACGTGACAATCTCACTTGGTGATGCGTGCCGTCCTGGATGTCTGGCTGACGCTACAGATGTATGCCAGATTGAAGAGCTTGTACGTCTCGGCGAACTGACAAAACGTGCCTGGGATCATAATGTTCAGGTTATGGTAGAAGGACCTGGACATGTACCGCTTGATCAGGTTGCAGCTAACATGAAAGTACAGCAGACCATCTGTATGGGAGCTCCATTCTATGTACTTGGACCTATCGTTACAGATATTGCTCCTGGATATGACCATATCACTTCCGCGATCGGTGGAGCTGTTGCAGCAATGAACGGTGCTTCCTTCCTCTGCTATGTAACACCGGCTGAACACCTTGCTCTTCCAAATGTTGAAGATACAAAACAGGGAATCATTGCTTCTAAGATTGCAGCTCATGCTGCTGATATTGCCAAGGGAATTCCTGGTGCAAGAGATATCGATGATAAGATGGCAGATGCCCGCCGTGTTCTTGACTGGGATGCACAGTTTGAATGCGCTCTGGATCCTGAAACTGCAAAAGCAATCCGCGACAGCAGAAAACCGGAGGATGACCACAGCGATACTTGTAGTATGTGTGGAAAATTCTGTGCAGTAAGAAGCATGAATAAAGCACTGGCCGGGGAGTATATTGATATTCTGTAAGTGTCCAGAATACGCATCGCATTTTGGGAGATTAATTCCAAACAGTTATAAATTAAGGGAAAGCGGTTAAAGAATCGCTTTCCCTTTTGCATTTACGCGATCAAACGAGCCAAAGTCCGTGCTTGCACTATACTGATCACCCCTATGATCGACGCTCTCTGAAAGCCTGTTATATATCCCAAGTCGACTACACCTCTTTTCATACTCCGCATTAATAACACCGATTCCTGCTTATTCTTATAAAACTCAGACCAGAATTCAAAGTTCGACCACTTGTCCGGAATTATATCCAAAGGTACCCTGATCTGAATCACTGTAAACATAATCATGAAAAATAAAGTCAGAAACATAATCATTTCCCAGATCATCCATTCCCTGTTCTTTTTCAAATAGTTCTTTATGCTATCATCTGAGATTCTGTTTATTCTATTTACAACTGATTTCCTTGCTGAATTCTTATACCTTCTGATGGAAAGCAATAATCCAACTCCTAACATCCACGGTACGATAAAATATACAATCTTAATACCATAAAATATCATCTGATAGTCTACCAGTGACCACATTCCTGCCGCCTTATCATACGCAGCCTTTGTCTGCTTTGGACTATTTTGGATGCAAATCATAGTCGCCCTGTCTAGAACTATGGAACTGTCCTCTTCCCCAAGTTCATAAACAAACAATGGAATATCACTTTCAACAACATCAATAATCTCATATTCTCTGGAATTATATTCCAGAATATTTCCCACTACATCTGTTCCACCAAGCAGACGAAATGCCAGTCCCTTACTGATCAGGCAGCCGGTCTTATTCTCAATGTCCATAACTTCACAGTCAGAAAACAGCAAATCTGTTCTTCCATATACAGCCATGATTTCCGCTGTTTCCATTCGATTTAATTCTTTATAAGAAACCTTGCCTCCACTTTCCTGACACCAGTTTACAAACTGCAATGGCTCATCTGACTGTTGATTCCTCTGGTGCGCGCTTTCTACCAATGAATAAGTCATACCGTTTTCGTCACCCTGACTGAGCAGATTTACATAATCCATCTTGCTGCCAAGCTTTCCCATCTCTATATTTCCCAGTATATAACTGATCAATAAAAGTAATCCGATTACTACTGTCAAAATTTTCCTTTTAACAACCGACTTGTTTTTCATGACGCTTTCCTTTTTACACGCATACCATTCTCTAACATCCGAGAAGTTTTGGTAACAACCTCTTCATCCTGATTCACCCCTGTAATTGCTGCATATTTTTCATTTTTAAACAATAATTCCACATCTCTTTTGTAAACAACCCATTCCGATCCTAGAACAGTCTGTTTCTTCTCCAAAATATTCACATAATATTTTCCTTTTTCCGCAACATTCAATGCTGAAATTGGAATACAGGAATCATACTCCTGCGTAGGAGCTGAAACTTTCACCCCTACAAATGAACCGATTTCCAAAACTCCGGCTGGAACATCTATCATGGCTGTAATACCGTCTGCTGCACCTCCTGAACTGTCTGTAATTATATTTTCTCCTGCCTGTACAGTCCCAATGATCAGTTTTGTCTGCGTATTCTTCTTTGTCGGCAATGTTTCTTTTTTATCCGTCACTTCTACCGGCTGCCCTCTCTGAATATAGGATTCATATTCAGATGGAAAGTTTGCCACAATCCTGACTCCTGCTGATGCATCTGCAAGCCGAATATCTCCTGTTCCTGCTGTCCTGGCACCCACTTGTGCATCAATTGCAGTAACCACTCCTTCTACAGGTGCTTTAACTTCTCCTTCCTGATCCTTTATATTTTGTAATTCCAGAAGCTGTGTTTCGATTTTTTCCTTTTCCATTTTCATTTGAACAATTCCAGAATTATCATTTGGAACTGAAAGACCTGCTAAATCAATTGTTTTCTGGGCAGCGTAGACTGCGTCATCTTTATTTTTTAAGGCTTCCTGGTATACAAAATTCTTTTCTGTTACATCACTTTCCAGCTGTTCTTTGGATAGTTCCGGAAACTGTTCTGGATTTTGAATATACCGGTCATATTTTTCCTGCGCCAAACTTAATTTTTCCTGCGCCCGCTGTATTGCTACATCGCTTTCTGCAACCTCTCTGTCATAATCACTCTTTGCCTGACTGATCTGAAGCTGCTGTGAGTCAATCGCAGACTGTAGGGTGTTTTGTGCGTTTGCCAACTGCACTTTGTTTAATTCCAATTCCTGACTTTTTTCTTTTATCTGTTTGTCCAGTTCTTTCAAATCTAATGTATACAGTACCTGATCCTTTTCAACAGCTTGTCCGATGGTTACAAGTATCGACTCAATGATCTGATTTTCCTTTGTGTTCAAAGCCACTTCCCTTTTTCCCTCAACAGTTGCTTTTGTTTCGATCACAGGTCCCATCGTTTCCCTTGCAGGCTGCGTTGTTTCCACCGTAGCCATACTCATGTTGTATGTCACACGAGAAAGAATCGTGAATAATATCATCACTATAAAAAATAGTACGGTTATCTTTACAAGCTTTCCTTTCATTCCTCTACTCCTTAATTCCTAAAGATGCGATTCCCTGTTCCAGATACTCATGACCTGCAAAAAAGACAAGTGCTGCAGGAATCAAAGTGATTACTGAAACTGCAAATGCAAAACCTACATTTTCCCCTCTGATTGCAGGGAGAAATAATGAAAGCGGCCATTTTGTCTTGTCGTTCAAAAAAGTCATTGGCTGTTCTATCAAATTCCAATATTCTAAGAACTCTAGAACAAGAGAGGCGATGATTCCGCCCTTTCCAAGCGGTATTCCGATCTTCAGAAAAATATCCCATTCTCTTGCACCATCTATTCTTGCAGCTTCTATCACTGCCGGCGGTATCCCTCTGAAGAAATTAAACATAATAAACACTGGAAATGTTGAAAATATTCCCGGAAAAATCAGGGCAGCCAGTGTATCCAAAAGCTTTAATTGTTTCAGAATCAGATAATTTGACAGCATTGTTACCTGAAATGGCATCATCATTATTATGATATAGAGGAAAAATAAACTTTTTTTAAACTTGAATTTGTATACCGCAAATCCCCATGCTGCCGGAATTGCAATAATACATTGTCCCACCAGTGTTCCCATCACTACTTTTATTGAGTTCCAGAACATAACAAAATATTCAGGACTGTCTAACAGTACTTCTATGTAATGTTTTAATGTTGGATTTTGTGGAAGGAAATTCCATCTGGCATACATTGTCGCTTCTCCCATAACAGATCCAAGATTTTCAGACAGCTCACTTTGGCCCATAAATGATCCTGTCAGGAGAAAGAGAACCGGATAACAAAAAACAAATACAAGAACTACCAGTCCGGTTTTTGTAAGCATCTTTAATATTCTACTTTTCCTATTCATCCATCTGTCCCCAGCCTTTCCAAAATCCCCATATTAATACGACAAAAATAGCAGTATTTATTACTGCACCTACTGCCAGTTTATCCAGTGACAAATCCCGAAACCAATTATTAAACAGATGCTGCATCATGTAGATACTTTGATCCGGATAATCCCCTGCAACCAAATAAGCTTCCCGGTATACCTTAAAAGAATTAATAAGCGAAATTACCGTGATCGTGAAAAAAGACGATAGAAGATTCGGAAGGGTAATATATAGAAAACACGCCGCCTCTCCCGAACCATCAATTTTTGCAGCTTCGTACATTTCTTTTGGAATAGCTGCCAGACTCGCTAACCATAATATCATGCAATACCCCATGTTTTTCCAAACGTAACTAAAGACCAGTACCCAGAAAGCACTTTTGGTATTCATCCAGTCATTTCCTGATATGCCAAACAAATTCAAAAAAGAATTTAAAAATCCTTGTGGATCAAATACACCTTTCCATAACAATACAACAGACGCCACCGGAATCGCCATGGGAAATAAAAATCCTATTTTTAAAAGGTTTCCTTTTACAATTTTTTGCAGTATCACCGCAACAAGCAAGGAACTAATCACCAAAATCGGGACACATGTTATAATAAAACGTACCGTATTTTTTGCAGCCAACTGAAATGCTTTGTTCCCAAAAACTAACCAGTAATTATCAAGCCCGGTAAATGTTCCTGTTACCGGACTTGAAAAAGATCTTTTTATCACATCAAGATAAGGAAGCAGATAAAAAAGAATTAAGCCACATAAACTTGGCAGAATGAAAAAAAATCCTTTCCATGCTCCTGCTTTTTTCATGCGTTTTTCTTTTCTTTTTTTCTTTGACATTTCCCTCTTCTTACTCCTTCAGATACAGATTTATCTTATCACATACTGTTTGTACAGCGGTTTGCACATCAAGACCTTCATACAATATCTTATCTGCTTGCTCCATCACGGTTTCTGTAACAACTGCATCCACCCGAACCGGAGTGTCTGCTAATTCTACAAACTGCAACAACTCATTAAATTCATCTGTGGACAAAGTGTAAAGATCCAGTCCACTTGTATCCTCCAGATTTTTATAAATTGTCGAATAGTATTGCGGCGAATCTGTGACTGCTGCACTGTTTCTCATGCTGTTTCTATTGATTGAAAATCCCATGGTGTTTGTATTCTGCACTTCTTCTGTAAGATATAAGGACAGAAATTCCTTTGCTGCATCTTTATAAGAACTCCTGCTGTTAATTCCTAACACTTCTGTCGGTATATAATAATTTCCACCACTCTTATTCAAATAATCAAATTGGATATCTGCCTGTTTTCTGGCACTGTTTAATTTGATATATGAATCCGCATATGCAATCTGCCCTACTCCTGCTTTAGCCTCTCCAAAATATATATCACTTGGAACGTCTGATTCACCATATGGGAAAATATCAACTGTCTGATTCATGGAATAATCCGATTCGCCTACAATCTTATCCGTTACATTCCCCATCTCTTTCAAACGAAGAAGATCATTATAGTATGCTGTAAGTTTCTCTTCATTCATCCCATCTTTTTCCACCATATCCGATGTGACAAACATATACATAGCTGCGTATGGAAAATCCTGCCGGGTTAAAACCGGACTTTACTGCTGTTCCATCTGATCTATGACTGCTTTTGACGATTCGGCGGAAACCACTTCTGAATTTCCAATGATCACTGGAATACGGAATGTCGTTGGTACGCAGAAGATTTCTGACTCCTTATTATATCCTTCAATCATATTGAAAAAGATTTCATCCTTTTTCTCATTTACAATATCTGTGACCGGTTCCAGAACCCCTTTGGATATATATTCCTCTATTGGAAGATTATCCAACACAATGATATCCGGTCCTTCATCCGCCATAATCTCTGTGTTTAATTTTCGGATTGCATCAGAAACAGAAAAAACATCTTCCCCCGTATAGCCGACTGTATAGTTGATTGAAATATCTGTATGTTCTCTTCTAAAAAAAGCAAGAGAACTTCTAATCATAGAATTTTCCTTTAAGCTGTATATTTTAAGAACCGTATTCTTTCCGGTATCTGTCTTATCCTTTTCATTCTTCTTTGTCTGTTCTTTCTGCAGAAAGTAAAGATTGCTTTCACTCCCGCTTTTCCCCGCTGTGCAGACAACTATATTTTCACCTTGTACAGCCAGACCGGTAATCGGTTCATTTATGGTGTCAATACAACCATTCAATACTTCTTCATTAATAGCATGAGTGGTTTCATCCTTTTCCACACAATACTTAACGATTCCTGCGCCTTCTGTATATAGAGTTTCTGCCAAAGGATCTGCAGCCAGACATCCATAACCTGTCGTTTTTTTCAAAGCTTGTACGAGTTCTTCATTCTCCATGTTCTCCCATATTTGTTCTGAAAGGTCATATTTCCGAATCTGCTTTGTACCAGTTTCATCTTCCACTAACAGATAAAAGTCCTGTCCACACAAAGCTGAATCAAGATAACTTTCTCCTTCGACTATGTTTATCGTAGACGGCTGTGTATCTTCATAGAGCCGGATAGTTTGGTCTTCTACCACATAGAATTTACCATCCGACGAATATTTATAGAAGGCATTCTGATTTTTTAATTCCGGTAATTGTTCGGAATCTCCTGCCAGTATCCAGTCTTTCCCATTATTTTTACTATCCCATACTGTACGCTCTTCTCCACTCTGTCCAGAACCTCCAATTCTAAGCGTACCGTCCTCCAGATATACTAAGAATTGTATTTTAGAAATATCTTTCGGCTTTTCTATTTTGTCTGCCTGATATGCAACTTTTGTATCTTTTTTCTCTATTGGATCATCTTCCTTACTCCTACAGCCAATGGTGCTGATCATAAGCATCATTGTTAAAAATATAATTATTATTCTTTTCACTGTTGCTCCCCTTTCACATCAAAAAATCATCATCTCCTTTGGATATATTAAATGCTATTCTAAAGAGATTTCTTGTTTAGATACACAATTCTCTTCTAAGTAATTCTGAATTTCTACATCTGTATGATTTTCCTGATAAATATACTCCATTATTATCATGTTACTATCCTCATCCGGTGTTGGCATATAATACACTGTAACGTTTGACATATTATATCCTTCGATCATAAAACTACCAACTTTATTATGAAGAATTCTGCCATCTGCATCCGTCCAAATCTCTCGGATGCTGTCTGCCTGCTCATACCCTTTCTGTGTATTGGCTTCATTATACTCTTCATTCACAATCATCTCATACGGTGTTAAAGAGATGTCCGTAATTTTCCATCCACTCGGACTGACTTTATTTACTTTAACAATTTTCTCCCCAAGATTTTGTCTGTCAACATAAAGCTCAAACTTCAAATCACCGTCTGTCAACAATTTTTCCATTCCCCCAGTTTCAACATTTGGATATAAAATACTATTGATCTTTAAACTCCATATAAAATGTTGTGGTATCTCATTTCCATCAAATGGATAAAGATTAAAATCAACGCGCATAGTTCCAATAAATGTATGCTCATCTTCATAATGACCTTTAATAAAAGGCATATCATATGTATTTTCTTCTTCAATGGTATCCTTAAGAAAATCCGCAGACTGTGTTCCAACCAGATACATCCATTTCCCTTCAGAATCTGATTCATTTGTCGATTTTTTCATTGCTTCCTCCGGAAAACCTTTTTGGGATGTAATCTGAATTGAATATGTCATAGACTGACTCGTGCATACAACTTCTGAAAATTCAAACCTCAGATCCTCTGTAGTTTCACTTGTAATACCGTCTGTTTGAACCGCATTTTTATCATAATCACCACTATACTGGCTTTCACTCTGCACTTTTTCAAAAATCTTCTTAAAAAAACTACTCTTCTCTGCCAAAACTGGAAGCACTGAAGTATTTGATATTACCAGACTGCCACTTAAAATTATGATTCCTATCAGCGCAGCTATGCGATACAAGAATCTTTGATATGATTTCTTTTTTTTACACCCTTTGTAAATTTCATCCATACTTTCTGCTACAACACGATTCAGTTTTTCTTCTGGAATAGGTACTTCATCAAATTTCACTTGCATGCATGTAATCCTCCTTTAAAATTTTTTTCAATTCATCCCTGGCCCGGCTTAAATATGCTTTTATTGTTCCTTCGGGTGAATTCATTGTATAAGCAATCTCCTTAACAGAAAATTCACTAAAATATTTTAAAATAATTACAGTTCGATATTTATCCGGCAATTCTTGGATCGCAGAATTTAAATCACAACGTTCCTCTATACTAACTCCTTCTGCTTTGGATGATGTAAGTTCCTCTGAAAAATCCACATAGGACACAATTTTTTTCTTCTTATCATTTGCAACATTTATTAAAACGCGTGTTATCCATGTTCGAAACCATTCTGGATTTTTTAATGTACTTATATTCTGAAAACCTTTCAAAATTGTATCTCCAACAATATCTAACGCTTCCTGTTCATTTTTTATATAGAGAAATGCTACTCTATATAGATATTTCTGATATTCCGAAATCAATTGTCCGTATGCATCTGGTTTTCCCTTAATTGCCTTTTTGACAATTCGGATTTCCTCTTTTTTGTCCACTCTTCCTCTTCCTCCTTTCGTAAACAACAACATATATAATTTCACGTCAACCCGTCCTTTGTTATGTTTACATTTATTAGACGGAAATTTTATTAAAAAGGTTACATCAATCGATCCTTTTTTCGAAATCGCGACAAATATTCTCCCGCAGTAAGATATTACAACTCCATTCGTTGTTATCGTTGTTGATAGCTTCCTCTTTTCACTTCTTTTTCAATTTCTATAGTTGTTTTCTGAATTATGAATTTTCTAACAATGTACTATTGCATTTCTTTTATGATTTTTTCAATAACCTCCACACTTTCCTCTAGCTCTTCTGCAATCTGAGTCGGTGTTTTTTCTTTGATCAGCTTTTCCAGCCGGCGACAAAATGTCGCATAAGAGCAAGCAGTTTCGGGGTCCTCAGACTTGTAGTGTTCATACAAAAGCTGCCTGGTTGCATATTTAACGTTCGTGAGTTTTCCAAGGATCTCCTCTGCATTGAAGTCTCTGTACTCACGTTTTATTGGAACTCGTACGGTCTCTTCCAACTCCTGTTCCTGGCATTCAGACGCCTGAGCCAATGTCAGGTTCGACTGTTTAATGCGATTAGCGTACTTGCTAACCGTTGACTTGGATATGCCTAATGCCTTTGAGACTTCAGAGTACGAACAGCCTTCATTAAGTTTGGCTGCTATATCTTTAATCGTTGCCATCGTGGATTCTTTCATAGGGGTCCTTTTAAATAAAAAGACCCAAAAGTTACAATCCAACGATTAAAAAATGGTTATATGCTAACTGTTCGCACCAGTGAGAACACCGTAATTATATCTTTTCGGTTAATCAGTGAACGACAAGATTTTTCAAGCGTTCGCACCGCTGAGAACACCGTTCGCGCGCTGTCATTTCCTAAAAACGGTTGACTTCTTTTTGTTTTAAACCTGTGTTTAGTT
>ERZ832317.5971-NODE-5971-length-10516-cov-19.969219_pt1 | contig 10516 bp, 12 predicted proteins | sample MGYA00519695_ERZ832317 | MGnify/ENA primary metagenome ERZ832317 (study PRJEB31850, sample SAMEA3708726) | human gut metagenome | biome: human gut; feature: human-associated habitat; material: faeces | place: China | collected 2014 ... | reverse complement strand
GAAGCCCTCTGGCATTCCCGGGAAGCATGTGCGGTGCATTGCTTGGCGGACTTCTTTATAAGTACGGGAAGAAACTTCCGTTTGCCTATCTCGGCGAGGTGGCAGGAACCGGAATCATTGGAGGAATGCTTTCTTATCCGGTGGCATATCTTGTCATGGGGAATAAAGCAGCGGCGTTATTTACGTTTGTTGTTCCGTTCCTGATTAGTACCTGCGGTGGAACACTCATTGCCATTATCATTACGCTGCCGCTGAAGAAATCAGGCCTGCTTGGCAGAATGAAGGAAAGCTTAGAAGAGTAAGAAAAAGAAAAGCAATCGGGGAAGCTCGGTTGCTTTTCTTTTTCTGTCATAAAAGGGGGAAAATGATGGAATTATCTGTGAGAAGGAGTTTCTGGCTACATTCGGGAGTGAAAGGAGACTTCTTTTTATAAAAAAATGGACTGTGATATCGTCCCTCCTTTAATTTTCTTGTCAAGCTTTCTATAAGCGGATATAATATATTTGTAGGAGTTATAAGCATTTGCAAGGGGTGGAACTTTAGGATGAAGGAGAAAAAACGCAAAAGAAAATCCAAATAAGCATTCGTGCAAAAATCTTAGTTGGAATGGTTGTATGTACACTGATTGTAGCAAATCTCAGCGGCTGGTTTCTTATGAATCAGGCAAAAACGATGCTGCTTGAGCAATGCAAGCAGAACGCAGGAAGCTCTGCCAAAATCGCAGTACAGAGAATCGATGGGGATCTGTTGGAGCAGCTGCAGGCAGGTGACGAGGGATCTGCGGATTATGAGGAAATCCTTAGTCAGCTGCAGGAGTTTTTGTGCGGGGATGAGATCAAGTATATCTATACGATGCGGATGAACGGGGATACGCTGGAGTTTATTGTAGATGCCGATACCGAGGAGGGCGCGGCTATCGGAGAAGCATACGAGATTTATGACGAAATCGCGGAAGCATTCGATGGAAATGTCACCGTAGACAGCGAGATGACTTCTGACGAGTGGGGCGACTTTTATAGCGCATTTGCTCCGGTGCACAACAGCGCTGGTGATATCGTTGGCATCGTAGGTGTAGACTGCTCCGCAACAGAGATACGGATTCAGCAGAGTGCCCTGATCAGGAAGTTTATGCTCATTGAACTTGCCGGACTGGCAATTGCGGTGGTGCTTTCGCTCGTCATAAGCGGGGTGCTGTCAAGAAGCGTGAGCGCAATCGCAGGTAAAATGAGTGAGCTTGCCCAGAAAGAGGGCGATCTTACCCAGAAGATAACGGTAAGATCTTCGGATGAGGTTGGAAATATAGCAGGAAGTCTGAATGTATTTCTGGAGAATCTGCGCGAGATCATTAAGAAGATCAGCGACTGTGAATATAAGCTGGCTGGCAATTCCGAGCATGTGAACAATATCGTTACCGCGTCCGCGGATGAGGTATCAAAGGTAAATGCCACCATGAGCGTGATGGAAGACAACGTCCTTGAAATGAGCGAGATGGTTCACAAGATCGCGGAGGACGCAAAGAACAACGACGAACGGATGACCTCAGTCATCGGGGAGACAAAAGCCCAGGCAGAATATATTGGCGAGATTGGTGTAAAGGCGAAAAATCTGGAGAAAGACGCAATACAGGCGAAGGAACGTATGCAGGAGACAATCGTGCGTATTGGCAGGACGTTGGAAGATAAGATTGAAGAGTCAAAGGAAGTTGAGAAAGTTCAAAAGCTGACCGGACAGATCCTGAGTGTTGCGGATCAGACCAATCTTCTTGCTTTAAATGCCAGCATAGAGGCCGCAAGGGCGGGAGAAAGTGGAAAGGGCTTTGCAGTAGTAGCAAACGAGATATCAAATCTTGCGGAAGAGTCCTCCAGGACAGCGGCGGAGATCCAGAAGATCAACACTTTTATTGTAAATATCGTGGACAGTCTTACGGAAGCTTCGTTTGAACTTCTCAATTTTGTAAAGACGAACGTCATTTCAGACTATGACGTTCTGGTACATACAGGAAAAGAGTATGCGAGTGATGCCGACAGCTTCCGGGAACAGATGCTTGCCTTTGAAGGATACATGAATGAACTGCAGCAGAGCATGGCGCGGATCAATTCTTATGTAACAGATATTATGAGAGGTTTTGACTCCCAAAAAGAAGATGTAGTAAAAAATTCTGAGTATATGTCAGAAATCCACGGCGAGTTTCAGAAAATCGTGGATGCTGTTATGGACAACAAGGAGATTGTCGATGAACTTGAGCAGATTATCGGGCAATTTAAGATCTGACTGGTTTTTGTATTTAAATATTGCAGACTGGCTGCGAGCCGAGTAACACAAGTTACAAATCGTTGTAAATGGCATGGGTGATTCCATCATAGGACGGAACAATGACGGCACGCTAAACGAGCACTACTGCAAGTGGTGTTATGCCGACGGAACTTATACCTATCATAACATGGATGAGTTGCTAGATATCTATGTCAAAAATATGGTAAATGAAAATTTCACAGAGGAACAGGCTCGCTCTTATATGAAATAGCAAACGGGCAGTGTGAATTGAAAAAGCATAAGAAAAAGTTATTGGCTATAACCATAGTTGCTACAGTCTATTTCCTTATTTTGGAATTGTTGTTCTAAATGAAAAAAATGTCAAATTACACATTGTTTCATAGAGAAAAATGCCACATAACACATAAGAGATACATCACAAATTTTGCGGAGGAAAGACATAGATGGAGAATCTGCTTGGAGAGATGATGCTGGGCGGACTGGGGATCGTCATTGTTATTCTGTCCTTTACCAGATGGACGCGCGACCGGGCAGTCACACTTGGCATCGGGGGCTGGTTTCTTGCACTCGCCCTGTCGCTTGTTTTTGAAAAAGCACTGTTGTTTACCATCCTTCTAGGGGAGCCGGTCGGCGTGGCTGCTATTGTGGCGGGAGCGCTGCAGATTGCGGCTTTTGCAAAGGGAGAGACGCGTGGAATTGGCAGGATTTTAAAAAGTATCATGTTGATATTGTTCGGCATAGCACTGATGTATACGCCGGTCATGGTATGGAGAGGATAGGAAAATATGCGGTTATTGATCAAACAGAGAGTGTTTTCATGGACAGATTCCTATGACGTGTATGACGAGGAGGGAAATCCAAAGTATTTTGTGAAGGCGGAATTCCTGTCGTTGGGGCATCGGCTTCATGTGTACGATTGCAACAGGCAGGAAATTGGAGTAATCCATCAGAAGCTGTTGACGTTTCTTCCTGCGTTTGAGATCGAGGTTGGTGGAATAGTAAAAGGCGAGATCCAGAAACAGTTCACACTGTTTTGTACGAAATACGAGATCGATTATAACGGATGGCGCGTGGAGGGAGATTTTCTGGGCTGGGATTATGATGTATACAATGGCTGCAGTTCCATCATCCACATTTCCAAACAGCTGCTATCCTGGGGAGATACCTACGCCATCGACATCAATGATCCGGCCGACGAACTTGACGGGCTGATGCTTGTGATCGCTATCGATGCGGCAAACTGCACGCAGGGAGCATCATAAGAGGAACGAGGTGCCACAGGGCGGTGCGCGTATGAGCGCAAGGAAGAGATTGCTAGGAAGAGGTCAGTGCGGATGTTATAAGGCGGTCGGTGCAGGGGATTGACAAGCAGATAGAAATTGACGTATACTGAATTAGTTTTTGATGAAAAGAAAGGAGGACGCAGGATGAACGGTCTGGGTTATGCACCGGTCTGTAGCAGCAGTGCATTGTCAAAAACATGTATTTTTCGCGTGTACGGGATTACTGCGCCCTTTTTTAAGAAGGTTTAGCGTTTCTGTACATAGAAAAATGCGGCAGTAATTCCGAAACAGTTTGATCTTACAATGGTGTGGGATCGGACTGTTTTTTCAGTTTATTGATAAAAATAAAATGAAAAGAGGAATTACAGATGAACGAAAAACAGAATCTTCGACTTAAGAGAAATGTTGGACTGGACTATGCCCATAGGTTTCTTTCCAATATGAACATGCAAAGCTCGATCTGGGTGTTGTATCTCGCATATTGCGGGCTGCACCTGGCACAGATCGGACTCTTAGAGGGAATTTACCATGCGACAAGCATCGTGTGTGAGATCCCTTCCGGGGCGGCAGCCGATCTGTGGGGCAGAAAACGCTGCATGATTTTGAGCAACCTCTGCATCGCGGTTTCCTGCGTGATCATGCTGTTCTCAAAAAGTTTCGGGTGGTTTGCGGTAAGCTTTGCCGTACAGGCACTTGGAAATAATTTAAACTCCGGCTCGGAGGAAGCGCTTGTATATGACAGCATGAAGTGCCTGGGGCAGGAAGAACACTACATGGGTGTCTATGGAAGACTCAATGTGTTGATCGAAGTGGCGCAGGGGCTTGCAACGGTCGCAGGCGGTGTGCTGGCAGAATTCTCCTACTTCTGGTGCTATGCGGCATGTGTTGTGATTGCGGTGCTGGCATTGCTGCCTGTACTGTGAATGGCGGAGCCGCCGCAGTGCGGCAAGGCAGCTGATACGGCAGGCGGGAGCGCAAAAGATGCGCCGGCAGAAGGAACTCCGGCACAGAGAACGATCTGGGAGACCGTGAAGCATCATTTTGCAGTCAGTGCATGTATCCTGCAAAAGGATGCCAAAATCGGAAAAATCATCGGCTTCTATTCTGTCGTTTTTGCGGCGCACACGCTGCTGTTTTTCTACAGCCAGCAATATTTCGCGGATCTCGGTTACAATAAAGTGCAGATCAGCGTCATTATGCTGCTCGTGGGCGGCGCTTCCTGCCTTGGTGCGCTCGCCAGTGCAAAAATGTACCGGCGGTTTGGGAAAAGGTGCCTGATACCGGAGACGGTTATCATTGCGGCGGCAATTCTCTGCTACGGATCAGGGAAGGCGGGCGTGGCTGCAGCGGCCCTTATGTGTGCCGGATTTGCGAACGCGGCATTGTATCCGATCCAGTCGGACTCCCTGAACGCATTGATTCCGTCCGAACAGAGGGCAACCTTAATCTCGGTCGACAGCATGTGTTTTTCCATTGCCATGATTGTGCTGTTCCCGCTCGCAGGAGCGTTTGCGGACCGGTGGGGGTTAAAGACGGTGTTGCTACTGCTCGGTGCCATTTTACTGCTGTTTCTTTTGGCAGCCTTTTGCATCGAAAAAGAAAGCTTTTCAAGCGATCATTCCTGATGTATGATGAAAAAAGCGAGGTAAGCATATGTTAAAATTAGAGAAGGGACGTCCTGCCGACTGCGCGGGACGTCTGGAAAAAGAAGTCCGGACGTACGATTTTCTGGACAAACTGAATATCGAATATGAGCGGATTGATCATGAGGCGGCAATGACGATGGAAGAGTGTGCGGATGTCGACGAAGCGCTCGGCGCAATGATCTGCAAGAACCTGTTCCTGTGCAACCGGCAGGAGACAACATTTTACCTGCTGATGATACCGGGAGATAAGAAGTTCAAGACAAAGGATCTGTCGGCACAGATCCATTCGTCGCGCCTGTCTTTTGCAAAAGAGACTTATATGGAGGAGCTTTTAGACATCACGCCCGGGTCGGTCAGCGTGCTTGGCCTGATGAACGACAGGGAACACCGTGTCCAGCTTCTGGTGGACCGGGATGTGCTGGAGGGTGACTATATCGGGTGCCATCCGTGCATCAACACGTCCAGCCTTCGCATAAGGCAGAAAGACATGTGGGAAAAAATTGTTCCGGCGCTGGAGCACGAACCGGTCTTTGTGACATTGGAAGAACCACAGGAGTGAGCAGATATGAAAAAGAAAATGCAGATAAATAAGAAGAAAGAAGAACGGCGGGGAACGCAGGAAAAAATGTCGAAAGTGGAAAAGACGGCAAGACCGGCGAAAGCGGAAAAACCGATAAAGGCGACAAGACCGGCAAATGCGGAAAAACCGATAAAGGCGACAAGACCGGCAAAAGCGGAAAAACCGATAAAGCCGGCGGAGCGCGCAGATGCGGTCTGTCCTTACGCGAAGAAATGCGGTGGATGCGACTATCAGGGCATGCCATATGAGAAGCAGCTCAAAGAGAAACAGGCGTATGTGCAAAAGCGGGTCGGAAACTTTTGCAAAGTGCTGCCGATTCTGGGGATGGACGAGCCGTATCATTACCGGAACAAGGTGCACGCCGTGTTTGATATTGAAAAAAAGCGTGGCAGCCGTCCCGGAGCCCGTGGAAACGGTAAAGCTGCAAATGGAAAGCAGGGAAACGGCAAAAACGGAAGATTAGCGGCAAAGCCGGCACCGGGTGGGATCATTTCGGGTGTATACAAAGCGGGAACGCATGAGGTCATCAATATCGATGCCTGTCAGATCGAGGATGAACTATCCAGTGCGATCATCCGCGACATCCGGGGGCTTTTGCATTCTTTTAAAATAAAGACATACGATGAGGACACCGGTTACGGTCTGCTGCGCCATGTGCTGGTGCGGCGTGGATTCCACAGTGGTGAGGTAATGGTTGTTCTGGTGCTTGGCTCGCCGGTGCTGCCGTCGAAGAATAACTTTGTAAAAGCGCTTCGCAAGCTGCACCCGGAGATTTCGACCGTGATCGTCAACGTAAATGATAAGCGTACCAGCATGGTGCTGGGCGACAAGGAGAGTGTGATCTACGGAAAAGGCTATATTGAGGACACACTCTGTGGCTGTACGTTCCGTATTTCGCCGAAGTCCTTCTATCAGGTCAATCCGGTGCAGACGGAGCTTCTCTACGGAAAGGCCATTGCATATGCGGCGCTGACCGGAAATGAGACGGTTGTGGATGCGTACTGCGGCACCGGAACGATCGGCATTATTGCCGCAAAGTCTGCGAAGAAAGTGATCGGTGTGGAGTTAAACCGTGATGCGGTGCGTGATGCGGTGAAAAATGCGAAGTGCAACAACGTCAAAAATATCGATTTTTACAACGCGGATGCGGGACAGTTCATGGTGGAGATGGCAGAATACCGTGCGGATGCGAAGACCGGAGAGAAGAACGGGGCAGACGAGGTGGATGTCGTATTCATGGATCCGCCGCGCGCCGGAAGTGACGAGGCGTTTCTCTCCTCTGTGGTGACGCTGGCACCGAAGCGTGTCGTCTACGTTTCCTGTAATCCGGAGACGCTGGCGCGGGATCTTTTGTATCTCACAAAGCATGGCTATCGGGCACAGGAGTGCCAGCCGGTCGATATGTTCCCATGGACGAAACATGTGGAGACGGTTGTCTTACTTTCCAAGGGCGAGGTCGACTCGAAAAAGATTCGGGTTGAGTTCTCTTTGGAAGATATGGATATGTCCGAATTTCAGGATGGGGCAACCTATCCGCAGATCAAGGAGTATGTGTTGGAGCATACCGGGTTAAAGGTGTCCAACCTCTATATCTCACAGATTAAACGAAAATGTGGGATTGGGGTTGGTAAGAACTATAATCTGCCGAAGTCCGAGGATTCCAGACAGCCCCAGTGTCCACCGGAAAAAGAGAAAGCAATCCGAGAAGCATTCAAATATTTTGGGATGATCTAACATCCAGCAAAATGGAGGTTTCTTATGGATAGGTTGATTTCTTGTGAGTTCAACATGGATAATGCCTGTGTGGAACTGAAATTCTTAGATGGCAGCATGATTGCCATTGATACGATTGCGGTGGAGAACGAGGTTGCCGATAATATGTATCAGCGGTCAGAACTGGACTGGTTGCTCTACAATAAGCCTCTTGAATATGTGCAACAGGTACTTTCTGGTGATTTAGAACAGTATGTTCAAAGCACACCCGAACATGGGTTGAGGAATTGAGAATAAGCGTGGCACAGCCCACCGGTCGGATAATCGGTGGGCTGTGTTGCATATAAGTTATTTATCAATGTTGTTGATAGAGAAACCTCTATTTTTCTTGCAGATAATTCTCAGTCTGTGAGGAGCCTTGATTTTATGGGAGCTTAGCTTATAAGACCAAATCATCATATCGAGCAAATCCTGCTGTGAAATGGATGCTCCGGACCCCCCATCAAAAGATGTAGTCCCTGCACCCAGAATCGGTACGCATACATCCTTTTCGGAATAGTGATTCTCCAACTCTCTCCATAGAAGATCCAAGCACTGAAGATACTCATCACGGGAAAAGAAGCGGCCCTTACCCTTGTCGTCAAGCTTGGCAAACGCCATCAACAGGTCATCGCCATTGGGAACTATGGTTCCTGAATCATATCGTGCTTTTTGCTGAAACCTTGATTTAGCCCGTGTAGGCGCAATGTTGGCATCATCAATCAACTTTTGCACATCTAAATTCGGATGAGCTGTTAAATACTGCCCACAAATAGACTTTGGATTTATATCTGCGGTTTTATCACCGACTTGTGTTGTGAAGCACTCGTCAAAATTAATTACCCGCTTACAGTTCCTCGTTTTGAGGATATTGCCATATTCGACCCGAATCGAATAATTTTCACCGTGAATTGTAGTCCATCGGCGGAACTTCAGAAAAAGCGCATATATCACCGACACTGCAATCCAAACAAGCGCAAAGCACACAAGACGAGAAATGACAATGTTAACATCCGTGGCATCTAAATCCGAAAACAATTTGCATTGTTTCAAAAGACCCTGCGATATCCAGTCACAGCCTCCAAAGAACGACTCAGGCACAAATGTGAAAATGACTGTAACGACAGCAAATGCCAACGTCACACTTTTCTTAATAAAGTCAATCAAAATCCAAGCACCTCTTTAATGTAGGCGTAGTCACCAACTTTCTTTCCACTGGCATCATATTTCCAGAACGGCTTCGCATCATCTTTGTAGCCACTCATGTAAGAGGGGAGCCAGTTTGCTTCTTTTCGTGTGGAATTATAGACGATGATGATCGTCTTTTTCTTCTTTTTTGCCTGTTCAAATTCATGGCGAAGATAAGAGTAACCATTAATATTTCCGAAATCGCCATTCTCGTCAGGCGTAGAGGTGCTGGATACTTTACACGCCTTAGTGCCGTTTGTGTTTTGTTTGTACGGTGTGCAATAGCACTGGCTTTGCGCTTTAGACACACGTTCGCATCCACTTCCAGCTGTACGGGAGCCGGTCATATCGCCAACAACAAAAATCACGGCAGAGGAAGCGTTGATTTGACGGTTGAATTCCGCTTTCAAATCACAAATTCGGCAATCACTGCTTTTAGTTATGCTTCCGGATGATACTTTTGACATATCAATGAAATCAACTTTATGGAGATTGTCACTACCCCACTTAGTCAGTTCTTCTACTACGGCTTGATCGCCGTTATTCTGATCATAGTCAGCACTGATGTAAACCTGCTTGCTCATATATTCAGTCTCCTTTTGGAATAATCCGATCAAGATACAACATATAGTGTCTTGATTTTATAATTATACTATATATCATAGCACGGGCTGTGAGATAAGACAAGCGCATTTTACATTCTCTTTGAATACATTTTTGATTTAGTGTTTAAGAAGTTACGACAAAACATAATTTTCGATGACACATACAAAATAAACCTAATGAAACACAAGGGAAAACCCACAAACAGGCTTGTGACACAGAGTAAAATAGATTTTATGTTAAATTAACAGAAGGAAACCGCTACAGCTTTCGTCCACATTTTGGACGGGAACTGTAGCGGTTTTTGTTTGTAGCTATTCAGTAGTTCGAATTATTTCGCTCTTTTTTTGAAATAGATCAACACCACAGCAAGGCATTCAATGCAATACACTGCTCCGAAAATCACATGACGGACAGCAGCGGTTTGCCGGGCTTCCTGCAAATCATCCTCTGTGCATACCGTGATGGGGAGAATGGTTCCATCCTTGGGCGTATATCGAAGAGAAACCACATTTTCGTTGCGGTCAATATATTCGCAAACCACATTGTCGTTTTTATCTTCAAGCCTACGAGTCAATGCTTCTTCGCTAATTTCATTTCCGTACTCATCATAATAAGTACCGGTTTCAATCTCTTCGGATGGAACAGGAATTTCTACAGCTTCTGTTCCGTTATTGAAATTGTGGTGTTGCTCCATATAATCAATGAAGCTATCGTAGTTATCAAATGTGGTTCCTTTCATGATACTGTACGGACCCCAAATGGAAGTAGCAAATTGATGACAAACAAAGGTTGCAACCAAAAGAATGACAAGAATAATAGCATAAGTGCGTTTCAGCTTGTGATTACAACGGTAAACCGCTGCCTCTTTTTCAGACAGGCTATATACATCCTTTTTCAAGAAGGATGCATTGAGGAAGTACAGAACGACTGCGTAGATCAATAAGAATGTCGCAGCCCCCATCGCCCCCAAAATAAGCAGACTATCGGAACCAAGACCCATATAAGCATCAACCAGAATCAGAGGAAATGTGAAGCCGATAAAGGCTACCGTCAATCCAATGGATTTCTCCGCAAGGCCGAGGACTTTTCTCTTATAGTCAGAAAGAACGTTCACATCCAGTCCCGCATCTTCCGGTTCCGTCAAGATTTATGCGCAAAATTGTTTGCAGGCTCCGGCTGAGTGAAGT
>ERZ832317.5969-NODE-5969-length-10521-cov-2.912192_pt1 | contig 10521 bp, 13 predicted proteins | sample MGYA00519695_ERZ832317 | MGnify/ENA primary metagenome ERZ832317 (study PRJEB31850, sample SAMEA3708726) | human gut metagenome | biome: human gut; feature: human-associated habitat; material: faeces | place: China | collected 2014 ... | reverse complement strand
ACCGGCATGGCATTCCGGTGGAAAGAAACAAAATAATCTGCCTCCCAGTTATTCGCCATCTGTGCTTTCTGAAGTGGACTCTGGTACACATCCTGCACCCTGGTATAGCCCACATCTACACCATCCTCACTCAAAATCTGTCCGACTGCCAGCGCCATCCGCAGATTATCATTTTTTTCCTGTCTTCCCTGGTAAACCGCACCCGGATCTGTTGTCCCGCCATGACCGGCATCCAAAATCACTTTCTTTCTCTCTGCCAAAATAAAAAACTTCCTTTTCCTACTGTTCTCTTAATACAATATGAAAAGGAAGTTTCTCTGGTGTCGCAATGCAGCACGGTTCCCGCCTGCAGCTTTTGCCGGAAGCTTTTCAGGCTACTCTTCTACGTCCACCCCGCGCGGGCCAACATGAGTGGAAAATACAATCTGGGTACTGGTCTTGCCAAATTTCTGCAGCTGACCAATGAAAATATCCAGCTCCATGGTACTCTGGAAGGCTACTTTCAGCAGCATTGAATAGTCTCCGGTCACACAGTTGCACTCAAGTACATTGGGAATGCTTTCCGCATATGCATAAAACTTCGGCTTATCCTCCGGTGTCACATCCAAATTGATAAAGGCAATGATATGATATCCAAGCCTAATGGGATCTACCTGGGCATGATAGCCTGCGATCACGCCATCCTTCTCCAATTTCTCAATGCGGGCTGACACAGCCGGAGAAGAAAGAAAGGTATTCTCTGCCATGGTCTTTAATGAAATGCGCGCATTATCCTGCAAAAGCTTTAATATTTTTCTGTCAATGTCATCCATAATTCTATATCTCCTCTCCATATGAAAAAGAATGTGCTTTGGCACATTCTCGCGCCGAGGCGCGGTTGCTTCGGCAACCATCTACCTCTGCGCCGAGTGCGCATCCTTGCGGAGCATTTTTATCGTATGGAAACGAAGTTTCCTATACGAGAACAAAAAGCCTGGCGGCAGCCGTAGACTGTACGCAGCCGTATTGCAGGTTTTTTATACTATAACGAAAGATGGAACAATCACATGGCAACCTGGAACTCAAGAGGACTGCGGGGATCAACACTGGAGGATTTGATCAACCGCACGAATGAAAAATATCTGGAAAGTAATCTGGCATTGATCCAGAAGATCCCGACCCCGATTACGCCGATCAAAATCGACAAGGAGCACAGGCACATCACGCTGGCATATTTTGACTGGCTGTTTGGCATGGCGCTGCTGTTATTTGTGCAGAAACAGGCCGATTTTGTCATTCTGGAAACCGGACTTGGCGGGCGGCTCGATGCCACCAATGCAGTACAAAATCCGGTGCTGTCCGTGATTACAACCATCAGTTTAGAGCATACTGCGGTGCTTGGGGATACTCTTTCACAGATAGCAAAAGAAAAGGCGGGCATTTTAAAGCAAGGTGTTTCTGCAGTTTATTCGGCAAAAGAACCGGAAGTCATTCACGTGATGGAACAGACCGCAGAAAATGCAGGTGTTCCGGTATTGGAAGGCGTAACACCGGCAGACTATCAAATTACGAAAAACACAGGAAAGTGTATTGATTTTTCACTGCATAATGGTTATTATAAGAATGATTGTTTTTCTCTGGCAACAGGAGCTGTTTATCAGGCGGAAAATTGCAGCCTCGCTTTAACCGGTGCGGCACTTTTGCAGAAGGCAGGCATTTTACAGCTTGATGAGGGGAAAGTAAGGCAGGCCGTTTTTGAAACCTGCTGGGAAGGCAGAATGGAAGAAATTGAGCCGGATATTTATATTGACGGTGCACACAATCCGGAAGGCATTGAAGCATTTATCCGGTCGGCGCGTTCTATTTGCGGGAAAAGACCGGCAGTTCTTTTATTTTCAGTTGTAAAAGATAAGAATTTTGAGCAGATGATTGGGATGCTTGCGGCATCCGGGGTATTTACCCATTATATTATTGTACAGATGCAGACAAAAAGGCATCTTGCAGGTGAGAGTATCGAAGAACTGTTTGCAAAGTATACATCAGCCCCCCTGACAGAGTTTGACGAATCCTTTGACGGATATTTATATGGAAAGAAACTGCAAGAGGAGATTCCTGACAGCGTATTATTTTGTACAGGGTCTTTATATCTGGCAGGTGAAATTAAACAGAAGCTGCAAAATGGCAGATAAGGAAAAAGGAAAGGTTTGGTATAAGATTATGATAGATTTTGATGAAGAAATTAAGAAGTTTCAGCCGAGTCTGGAAGTTGATGATGCGGAAGAAGCGATTTATAATAATGATGTGCCGGACATCACAGACCTGATTGCAAAGATTATGGAAGATATTTCAAAGTAAGACGTACTGGATTTGGAGGAAAAGATGAGATGTTATAAATGCGGTGCCACACTGACGGCATCTGACAGATGTCCGCAGTGCAAGGCGGACGTTTCAGTCTATAAAAGAGCGGCAAAAGCTTCCAACGCCTATTATAATCTTGGTCTTGCAAAGGCAAAGGTCAGGGATTTGACAGGTGCGGCAGAAAGCTTAAAAACAAGTGTGATGATTCACAAAAATAACATAGAGGCAAGGAACCTGTTAGGACTTGTTTACTGTGAAATGGGTGAAGTGGTTGAGGCACTCAGCCAGTGGGTTATCAGTAAGAATTTACAGCCGGACAACAATCCGGCAGGGTCTTATATTGCACAGATTCAGTCGAATCAGGGCAGGTTTGATGCGGTAACAACAACGATAAAGAAATATAACCAGGCATTAAACTATGCCAAAGAAGGCAATCTGGACATGGCAACCATACAGCTTAAAAAAATTGTTGGCCAGAATCCGCATCTGATAAAGGCACACCAGCTTTTAGCGCTGATTTATATCAAAGACGGCGAATATGCAAGAGCCAGAAAGCTGCTGATGTCTGTTTTAAAAATTGACCGCAACAACACGCTTGCGCAGCTGTATTTAAAGGAAATCGAAGAAGCACAGCAGTTAAAGAAAAAGCAGGGTGCGCGTTCCAATGAATTTTTACCGCAGAAGCGTGAAAAGCGTGAAACAAAGGTGATAGAAAGCCAGCCGCTCAGTGGAAATGATGTGATTCTGCCGCGGTCATCGTATAAAGAGCCGGGCAACGGTGCTATTACGATTGTGAATATCCTTGTCGGTGTTGTAATCGGTGCTGCACTCATCTGGTTTTTAGTAATGCCGTCCCGTTACAAGGGCATCACGGAGGATTATAATAAGAGCCTTCAGGATTACAGCGAACAGCTCTCATCCGGCAATGTGGAAATCAATTCCCTCACGAAGCAGTTAGAGGATATAAAGTCGGAAAAAGAGGCACTCGAAGAACAGCTTTCGGGATTAAGCGGAGAAGGCGGAAGCAATAAGCTGTTAACTGCCGTTATAAGTGCAGCTAATTCATATATTGCAAATGATACTGCAACCGCAGCCAAGGAACTCATGGATATTGATGTCAGCTCACTGCCGACAGATGATGCCAAGAAACTGTATAATACCATTGCAGAAGCGGCGATGAAGCCTGCGGCAAATGAATTTTATACACAGGGTACAACAGCTTACAATAAAGCGGATTACACAACAGCCGCCACTGCATTTGTAAATGCGTATAAGTGTGACAGCACGAAGGCAGAAGCAGCTTATTATGCGGCAAAGAGTTATGTGGCATTAAACCAGACGGAAGATGCCAAGAAGTACTATCAGTACATTGTGGATGGATTCCGCTCAAGCTCGTACTACTCAGAAGCCAATGCATATGTAACATCGCATTCATAAAGATACGTAAAAAAGATAAACCTGTCAGACGGTAAAAACCGCTGGCAGGTTTTTTGCTGTCTGAAATGAAAGCTGTCTAAAATGAAAAGCCACAGTAGGAAAAAATGTGACGGCAGACGACATTTCAGGCAGGAACAGCCGGACAGGCACAAAAAGCGGAAAGTGTTGCAAAAAGAAAGGGAGGATTGGCATGGAAGCAGCAAAAAGTGCGGCAAATGAAGAAATGCAGGAAAATAAGCATACGGATTACATTTATATGGTTACAGGGGACAGGCTGGTAATCAGTATGAATGCGGAACTTGACCATCATCTGGCAGATGAAATGCGGGATGTGATAGATACGATTATTGAGGAACGTGGGGTGCGCCATCTCATTTTTGATTTTTCAAAAATCAGTTTTATGGACAGTTCGGGAATCGGGCTGATTATGGGGCGGTATAAGAAACTGCAGGAAAACGGCAGTATCAGCATTGCGGGGGCAAATGACAGTATCCAGCGGATTATTTTAATATCCGGACTGCATAAGCTGGTACATACCTGTAAGGACGTTTCGCAGGCGGCAAAAAATATAGAAAAATAGGAGAGGACATGGAAATGAAAGCAGATAATGCGATGGAAGTGATATTTGATGCAAAATCTGAAAATGAGAGTTTTGCAAGAGTAACAGCAGCGGCATTTTGCACACGCCTAGACCCGACGGTGGAGGAAATTGCGGATATTAAAACAGCGGTTTCAGAGGCTGTTACAAACAGTATCGTACACGGATATGAGGGCATAGAAGGAAAAATCACGTTAAAGGTAAGCCTAGTAGGACAGGAAGTACGGATTGAAGTCCACGACGACGGAATCGGCATTGAAAATGTAGAGCAGGCAATGGAGCCGCTTTATACAACCAAACCGGAGCAGGAACGTTCCGGTATGGGATTTTCCTTTATGGAAGCTTTTATGGATGAGTTAAAAGTGTATTCCGGCAAAAACAGCGGAACAACGGTGATTATGAAAAAAAGAATAGGTGTAGAAAATTAGCAGATAGGGTGTGATTATATGAATCATACTAAGGAACTGATTGAAAGAGCGCACAGAGGAGATGAGAAAGCAAGGGAAACACTCGTATTGGAAAATATGGGACTGATTGGAAGCATCGTGCGGCGTTTTGCCGGAAGGGGGTATGAGCAGGAAGATTTGTTCCAGATTGGGAGTATCGGGCTGATTAAAGCTGTGGATAAGTTTGATACGGCATTTGACGTTAAATTTTCAACCTACGCCGTACCGATGATTACCGGGGAAATTAAACGGTTTCTGCGGGACGACGGCATGATAAAGGTCAGCAGGACACTGAAGGAAAATTCAGTGAAAATGGCGAGAATGATTGAGGAATACAGAAAAGAACACCTGTGCGAGCCAACCGTGGAACAGATTGCACAGCAGACGGGAATTCCCCCGGAAGAAGTTGTCATGTCTTTTGAAGCGGCGGCAGATGTGGAATCCATTTACAGGACAGTCTATCAGGGGGATGGAAGCGAAGTCTGCCTGATTGATAAAATCGAAGAAAAACGCAATTATAATGAAGAAAGTGTCAACCGCATGGTGATTGCACAGATTATGGAAGAACTGCCTGAAAAAGAGCGTACACTGATCCGGATGCGCTATTTTGAAGAACGCACGCAGACCGATATAGCGGCAAAGCTTGGAATCTCACAGGTACAGGTTTCCAGAATGGAAAAGAAAATTTTAGCATCCATGAAGAAAAAACTTGCGTAAAAGCGCATAAAAACAGAGGTCATTGCAGATACTTCCCTTGTAAACAGCAGAAAGGGACAGGAAAGCGATGAGTGAAACATTATATATCCAGATTAACAGAAATATTCAGGTCGATAAACGGGAAATCACTATCGGCGATGTGGCAGCTCTCCTTTGTAAGAACGCCGGCATAACAGCACGTGTAAAAACGATAAAGCTGATTACGCTGCCGGATGTTCCGAAAAGGAGAGTTTCTTTTTCTGTAATAACCGTAATGGAAAAAATCGAAAAGATTTACCCGGATTTACAGCTTGTAAGCATTGGGGAAAGCGACTTTATTGTGGATTATATCCGTCAGAAAAAGAAAAGCCGGGTATGGCAGGGGCTGATGGTAGCATTTGTTTCCGTTTTTACGTTTGTCGGAAGTGCCTATGCCATCATGGCATACAACAATGATGTCAGTACCAATGAAATCTTTGAAAAGGTATACGAGATGATGGGAACGGGTAATTTTCAGGAATATAAGGTCATTGAAATTGCTTACGCGGTGGGTCTGCTGCTGGGCATTGTCGTTTTCTACAATCATTTTGCGGGAAAACATTTTACGGGCGATCCGACACCGATTCAGGTGGAAATGGACAAATATGAAACGGATATTGACAACTGTATGATTGACCGCAGCAGCACGGAAGGAAAGGAAAAATAATGGATGGGATGGAACTTTTAAAGCTGGCAGTACAGATTGCCATCGGACTGGCAGCAGGCGGTTTTACGGCGGCGGGATATTTTGCGGTAATTACCAGTGTCGGCATGATAAACCGCATTGTCGATGTCACCAATACCAAAGCGTACATTCCGTATTTTGAAGAAGTCATCATCTGGGGCGCATCCCTTGGAAATGTATGGTTCATCTTTGACCTGCCGCTGCCGGCCGGTATGCCGGGTGCTGTTTTATACGGTCTGCTTTCCGGGATGTTTATCGGATTGTTTGCCGTCAGTCTGGCAGAAAATATTAAGGCACTGCCAATCTTTGTAAGGCGTGTGCGGATTGGTGCAGGACTTGGCATTGTCGTGCTTGCAATCGGTCTGGGAAAAGCAGCAGGACATCTATTGTATTATCTGAAATTATATCCATAATACAGTATACAGAATACAAAATGAAAGAAAATGCAGCGGGCATCATAAGTATATCAGGGCATGCAGCGTAGATGTATAAGGAGGCAGTGTAATGGGAAAAGAAAAAGACGATAAAAATAAAATTGAGATTGTAAGTGCGGGTGCAGAGCCGGGGACGGGCGGCGGTCCGGTTAAAAGAGAAGAAAGCAGGGAACAACAGCGAAATGAGCAGTATAACCAGTATGTAGAGCAGGTGACGCCAAAGGCAAACTGCCTGTTAAACTGTGTCAAAGCATTTATCACAGGCGGTTGTATCTGTACAGTTGGACAGATTCTGACGGTGCTGTTTTTAAACAGCGGCATGGGAAAGGACGAAGCTGCTGCGTATACGACAATCAGTCTTGTTTTTGCCAGCGTTGTGCTGACGGGATTAAATATATATCCGCTGATTACGACATGGGGCGGTGCGGGAAGCTTAGTGCCGATTACCGGCTTTGCAAACAGCGTGGTAGCGCCTGCGATTGAATATAAAAAAGAAGGACAGGTATTCGGTATCGGCTGCAAAATTTTTACTATCAGTGGTCCTGTGATTTTGTACGGTATTTTAAGTTCTTGGATACTGGGCGTGATTTACCTGATTGTTGTCAGCCTGCGTGCTGTGTAACCGTGTAAAAATGAAGGGAGAAGTTGATGCAATGATTGTGGGAAAACAAAGTATTTTATTTGAAGAAAATGTATATATAGAAGAAACGGCCTGCGTTGCAGGACAGAAGGAATCGGAAGGACCGCTTGGAAAACTTTTTGATGTGGTTGTGGAAGATGCGATGGCAGGCATGGAAAACTGGGAAGAAGCAGAAAGTACCTTACAGCAGCTGGCTGTGGATAAACTGCTTGAAAAATGGGATGGCAAAAAAGAAGATTTGCGTTATATTTTTGCAGGAGATCTGCTGGGGCAGTTGATAGCCACATCATTCGGGCTGATGCAGTATGAAATTCCGATGTTCGGATTATACGGGGCCTGTTCTACTTTTGGTGAAGCGCTGTCGCTTGCGGCAATGACGGTTCATGCAGGTTACGCCGGTCATGTCATTGCACTGGCTTCCAGTCATTTTGCAAGTGCCGAAAAACAGTTCCGTTATCCGCTGGAATACGGCAACCAGCGGCCACCGGCTTCGACATGGACAGTTACAGGCTGCGGGGCAGCCGTTATTGGTACGGAAAAAGGCGAGGTCTGTATCCGTGGCATTACGACCGGAAAAGTGATTGATTTTGGTGTAAAAGATTCAATGAATATGGGTGCGTGTATGGCGCCTGCAGCAGCAGATGTCATTGCAGCCAATTTAGAAGACATGCAAAAGGATGTTACGTATTATGACTGCATTATTACGGGAGATCTGGGGGCAGTCGGTAAAACCATTCTTATGGATTTGCTAAAGGAAAAGGGATATGACCTGACGGGCAGATATACTGACTGCGGACTGGAAATCTTTGATGCGGAAAGCCAGGATACGAAAGCGGGTGGAAGCGGCTGCGGCTGTTCTGCAGTGACTCTGTGTGCTCATATACTTCCGATGCTGTTTTCTGGAAGCTGGAAGAGGGTTCTTTTTGTTCCTACAGGGGCGCTGCTTTCTACGGTCAGCTACAATGAAGGAAAAAGTGTTCCAGGTATTGCGCATGCGGTAATTCTGGAAAGAAAGGGGAACAGAAAATGATGGTATTTATAAAAGCATTTGTAATCGGCGGAATGATTTGCGCTCTGACACAGATATTAATGGAAAAAACCAGGCTGATGCCCGGAAGGATTATGGTACTGCTCGTAACGCTGGGAACGTTTCTGGGGGCAGTCGGTTTATATGAGCCGTTTGCGGAATTCGCTGGTGCAGGTGCGACTGTGCCGCTGTTAGGTTTTGGAAATGTATTGTGGAAAGGTGTCAGAGAAGCAGTCGATGCCAACGGTTTTTTAGGGCTGTTCCAGGGCGGTTTTAAAGCCTGTGCCGTCGGCGTATCCGCCGCGCTCATCTTCGGATATCTGGCATCCGTGCTGTTTGAACCGAAGATGAAGAAGAAGTGACGCATGAAATAAAAAGAAAAAGGCTTCTGACAGTACCGGGTTAAACGGTGTTTATCAGAAGTCTTTTTCTTTAGTTTGCAGATATCCTGCATTATTTTAATTGGTTATTCCACAGTGTTCCAATTCTGGCTGGCAGTAGTTGGATTCTGGGCAGCGGAGCTGCTTTGGTTGTTGTTGTGTGCGGCGCTTGTGCCGGTTGTGTTGGAAGTATTTCCGTTTGTTCCGTTGTTATTTGCGGCGGTTGTTCCTGCCGTGTTGGACGGAGTGGTTACCGCCTGTGAAGCTTCGGTTGTCTGGCTTCCGGGTTTTACAGCGGAAGCATTGGAGCCGTTGTGCAGGCTGCAAAGTCTGGAAAGCTTCTCATCTGTAATTGCGTAAGAAGAATCATATGCACTATAAGAAGATTCTTCATCAGAAGCAGTACCGGAGGATGATTTTTTAATATAAACACGTGTAGAGGTGTTTGTACATCCTGCGGAAGCGATATCGCCCGAATCATTACAAATTGTTACTTTAACATGGGTGTCACATTCTTCTGTCGGCACATTATCCGCCGAAAAATATTCTGTAATAACCTGGCTGCCGCGCGGGTCTTCATCACATAATCCTGCAACAGCGAGTTTACCGGACTGTGAGCATACCTGGGCAGTCACAATGCCGGACGGCTGTGTAAATTCACCGGTAGAAAGTCCCTCGTGAATCTGTGACATAATCGTCTGCCAAATCTTTGTATGGCTGATAGACTTGGACAAAACTTTAGAGTTATCATCATAGCCCAGCCAGATAGAAGCCGTATAATACGGTGTAAAACCACAGAACCATTTATCGGTTTCATTATTGGTCGTACCTGTTTTACCGGCAACCGGCTGGTTGGAAAGAGCTGCAGATGTACCGGTACCCTGTGTGATAACGGATTCCAGTGCACTGGTCAGCAGCCATGCCGTCTGTTCCTTTAATACGGTATGTGTTTCACTGGAGGAATTGTCAAGCAGCAGATTCCCCTTGTAGTCGTATACAGCGGTATAATATACCGGTTTGGTGTACGTACCGTGATTTGCAATGGCAGCGTAAGCTGCGGTCATATCAATATTGGTAACACCCAGTGTCATACCACCGAGGGCGAGCGGCTGAACAATATCGTGGCTGCCGTTAATTGCCTTTTGTGGAGATACCAGCGTGCTGATACCGAATTTTTCCAGATAATTAAAGCCGACTTGCGGTGTGATTAACGTCAGCACCTTGACAGCCGGTACATTCTGCGAGCGGTAAATCGCTTCACGCACGGTCATCAGTCCGCGGTATTCTCCGGCAGTAAAGTTTTTAACAAGCTGTCCGCTTGAATAATAGTACGGAGAGTCATCAATAGCACTGGCAAGTGTAATCGCACCGGTATCAAGCGCCGGACCGTAAGCTGCCAGTGGTTTAATGGAAGAACCCGGCTGGCGTGGCGAATCAGTTGCACGGTTTAAAGTACGGTTGCCTGATTTTTCTCCGCGTCCGCCGACAAGTACCTTTACATAGCCGGTATGCTGATCCATTAAAGAAAATGAAAGCTGCGGCTGGATTACATAATGCAGCGATTCTGCAACAACCGTTTCACCATTTGCCGTCATGGCTTCGCGGTAGGTATCCACATACTGCTGTGCGGTATCTTCGTTAGTCTGTGTCAGACTGAAATTATAATTGCCCTGTACATTCTGATACCATGTCTGCATGGTCGAATGGGAGTAATTGATAATTTTTCCGTCAGCGTTTTTTCTGCGTATTTTTGAGCTCTTGACATTTTGGGATAGAAATGGTATAATTTTTTATGGAAATGC